>Ga0206128_1000991_pt1 | contig 30158 bp, 39 predicted proteins | sample Helgoland_Spring_7_FD_148601 | JGI IMG/M metagenome (GOLD analysis project Ga0206128, IMG submission 148601) | Pelagic subsurface seawater microbial communities from Kabeltonne, Helgoland, North Sea - Helgoland_Spring_Bloom_20160426_1 | ecosystem: Environmental > Aquatic > Marine > Epipelagic ... | reverse complement strand
TAGTAAATGTCGATAAGCTCATCCAAGCAGCATTAACTCCAAGCCGAACGTCCGTTTCGTTTACTAGATAGTCCATATTCTTTTCAAACAATTCTAAATTTAATCCAGAACGAACATATTCAATTTCAGGACCCCAACAATCAATACTAGCAATAATGTGAATTTCGGCCACATGCCCATTATCTTTAAGTTTCTGCATTTTTTGGAATCGTTTTTTCATACGTTCGTGATCAATACTTAAATTACTAAAAAATGTTAATGTGAGATTTGGGTTATGTTTAGTTTCAAGAAAATCTAACAGCGTATCCGATTGAGGTTGTGTAAAAGGCTCGCCGCCAAGGATCATCAAATTATACAGGTGTTGAACATTTTTGTCCAACCATTTAAACATTTTCTCACTTCCAGTTTCTACATTTTTTGTATAGTCCGTTGATGTTACAGAGTCATCTCCGTGCATTGCCTGTTCAATATGCCCAAACTTTTTATTTTCGCTTTGCCATGAACTACTAAAATGTTCTCCGCAGTACAAGCAACTCAAATTACATAAGTTACTAAAATAAATTTCCAACCAACGTGGTGTAACGTTTGTTGCTGTTAAATCGCCGGCAGCGACTTCAGGAGGAGCACCTAATCCTGGAAAGTTTAAGTGTAACATTCTGTCACTTGTTCCGCCAGCGTCTTCAATGTCTTTACAGTGCTCGCAACCTCTGCCGGGCCACTTGCCTTCGAGCATCTGCTCTCTAAAAGATATTTTAGCAGGTGTGTTGTGAAAATCAAAATCTTCACCAATTTTGTTACCGTGCACACGGTGGCAACTACTACTACTTTGTTGAGTTAGAAAAACAGTACTGTGGCTCCATTTTAGCTGACAAGCTGTTTCAGTTTTTATTGGAAATGGTTTTTGTTCAATGGTCATTATATACCTTAATTAAATTGTTGTATTCTGGAAAGACATCTTTAAAGTTTTCGCCGCGGGTTTGATCAATTGATCTGATCCAGTTCTTCATTGTCTCATATTTAGTTGTAGAATTTTTGACACTATCGAGCAAGAAACGATTTACTTGCAAAACTTGTTCCTCTAACATTTTAAATGCTTGTGGGCTCATCTTAGATTTTTTTATCATTAATTTGTGGTTGTTTTCTTTATATATTTCTTGTTTTACGTTATGCGGCAAAATTCGTATATCCCACCATTCGGGTCCATATACAAAATTGACTGCGGGCATTTTCATAGCTTCGCTTATATTATAAAGTATATCTACACAATTGTAAACATTTAATGTAAATATTGTAGCAACAATATCAACCTGCATATTTTTTAATTGCTTGTAGCTATTGAAGTTTTTAACAACTGAGTTCCAATTTGCGCCGGACCTTATGTAATCGAAACTATCCCCAACGCCGTCGATACTGAATGCCATTCTTACACTGCGAAAATTGCTCAGTAGCTCAATCCATTCTTCGCTGTATATTGTACCATTGGTATTGATGTACACATCGATATTTTTACTATTACCGTTTTCTACAGCATGATTAAACATACGCTGTACATCTTTAACATACATGCCTTCGCCGCCATACAGCATTATGTTTGTGCTGTTAGCAAACCATTGATTAAATGTATTGTGAAAGTTTTCTTTGTTGTCTGGGTGATAACTTTTTTGTGTAGATTGAAATTCTGCAACATAATCGCTATAATCTTGTACACCATCTCTTTCTACAGCGTACCATTCTTTTAACCACTTACTGCTGGTCCAAGGGTTACAGTGCCGGCATTTTAAGTTACAAACATTACCCCACTTTAAATCAATATATTGCGGTGTCTGTTTATCACTTAGTTGCCATTGTCTGTTACTAATCTGTCTTTTGCTTTCTATACCCACACGTTCTTTTTGCCAACACTTTTCGCAACTTGGATTATCGACACCGTTGCGAAGATCTGCAACAAGATCCTGCCGGCTTTTGCTGTTCCAAATTTGTTCCAAAGAATGTGTAGTTAGATCCATTGGATTGTTTTGTTCATCGGTCCAGTATGCTATACTATCGCTACAACTGTTGCATCTTCCGCTGTTGTGCAAATGTAGCCCTTGTTCTGCCAATATGCATGTATTGTTTTTCATTGGTTCATAAATATCATTATAACAGTATTTATTGAAAGCACTATTATGAATCATAAAAATTACAGTCTAGAAGTTGAACATCGAGAACATCAACTTTACCGTATAAAATTTAATTTTCCTTACAGCCACGAAGAAGTAGTAAGCGAACTTAAAAATGAAAAATGGAGAAAGTTTAGCGAAACAAACACAACTGGTTATGAAATATGGCCGCTGCGTTTTAAAATACTAGACCCACAAAGCAAACTGCTACGTGAAATGCAAAGCTTTTTTCATCTCGAAAAAAGCAAAGCCGACTTAGTTGATTACTTGTTTGAAACATCCCCAAACATTAGAGGCAACTATGGCATGACCAAGGATGCATTTATTAAAAATACTAGTTTCCATGGAGAGTTTACAGAAGATAAACCAAGCTTTGAATGCGGCAGACACATTGATTTTAGGCTGCTAGCTGCCACAGGTGGCATTAGTTTAAACGCACAAGATGACCCAGAGCTAGCAACTTATTTCTTTAGATCATACAATGACGAAAAAGAATATGCCAGGAGTACAACTAATTTAGGTGATGGATGGATGCAAGTTAACGACAATGATGTTTGGCATGATGGCGGAAATTTAAGCAAAACTAAGGACCGCTACAGCATGTTAATTGCATTAACAATAATGACACAGTATCCAACTGCTTAACAAAATAAAAAAGTAGCCCTAAGGGCTACTTTTTGTCATCTTCTTTGGCTTCTCTATCTTCTCTTGTTTTTCGTAAAATGTAATCGTGATAACGTTCTTGATGTTCCATAATACTTTAAATTTTAAACGATGATGAGTTTGGTGTTGCAATGCCACTGGTACTTGTCATGTATTGACTTGCCATTTGGTCTTCTGTTTTTGCCATAAAAATCACAGCACTTTTATATATTTTAAGTTTGCCATCTAGAGGCACTGTAAAAGCAAACGGTGCTAATCCCATGCCTTGTTGCGATGCAACTAGTGCTAATGGTTTAGTTATAGTGATGGTATTATTGTCTTCGCTAACATAACGAGCAACAACTTCATCACCGCTGGTGGTTTTAATTGTTACTGTTGTATTTTCTTTGATAGGTTGTTCAATGATCATTTTTTTCTCTTTTTGCCAATTTTAGTTGCTTTTTTAGCAGCAGCTTTCATTTTAGTTTTGGTTGCCCGTGGCTTACGTAATGCCATTACAACGCATATCCTGTTCCGTTATAACTTGTTTCCTCTAAGTAACTACTTAACTGTTCTGACCCACCGATTGGTTTTCCACTTACTTTAATCTGCGGAAAAGTACGTGCTGTTGGAAACATTTCGAGTAATTCGTCGCGAGTAAAGTCTGTACCAAGTTGAAAATACTGGTATGGCAAACTACGCTGTTCACAGATCAATTTTGCTCGATCACAATACGGACATGCAGGTTTTCCATAAATTTCAATCATAAACTCAATCCTTTAAATGTATCCTCGCTAACATCTTGCTTGGTACCGCCACTTACATAGCTTGTGATTTCAGTTTCTTGCGGAGCAACTTGAACATCGGCTCCAGAAATCCATTTCTGTGTCCACGGCAGTGGATTTTGCGATACTTTGTAAAGTTTAGACAAACCAACTTTTTCCATACGCCGGCTGGCAATATATTCAATATAGTCGCCCAACAACTGTTCGTTTAGGCCAATCATTGAACCGTCTTTGAACAAGTAATGCGCCCATGCTTTTTCTTGATCTACGGCATCAACAAACATTTGGATACACTCTTCTTTTGTTTCTTCTGCAATTTTAATAAAGTCTGGATCGTCTTTAGGAAGAGTTTTAAGTAATAATTGTGTACTGCCCAGGTGTAGATTTTCGTCGCGAGCAATAAACTTAATAATCTTAGCATTGCCTTCCATTTTCTTTGCTTCAGCAAATGCCCAACTACAAGCAAAGCTAACGTAGACCGGAACACCTTCGAGGATATTAACACTCATTAATGCCAGGTAAAGTAGTTTCTTTAGCTCATATAAATCAACAATAACTTTCTTACCGTTAACAGTATGTGTGCCTTCGCCTAGCAAGTTATACCAATATGACTGTTCGATTAGTTTATCGTAATACTTGCTAATGTCATCAGCGCAATCTACAATTTCTTGAATATCAAGCATACCATCAAAGATCTCACTTGGATTACTGTATACATTGCGAATAATATGTGTGTAACTACGACTATGAATAGTTTCACTAAATGTCCAAGTAATAATCCAATTTTCAAGTTCAGGTAAACTCACAATGTTACCGAAGCTTTCTGCAGGTGCACGACCTTGTACACTATCCAATAGAATTTGACGTTTTAAATTTGATGTAAAGATATGCTGCTCATGATCAGTTAGTGCTTTAAAGTCTTTCGAATCACGGTATACATCAACTTCTTCTGGTCTCCAAAAGAAACCAAGTTGTTGATCTGTAAATTTATCAAAGCTAGGATACTTCATAGTGTCGTAACGTTGAATAGTCGGACCGCCAGTAGGGTCCAGGAACGCTGTTACTTTAGTGTGATCTACTTTATTGTTAACGTCAAAAACGTTCATGTATGTATGTTCCTTTTTAAATTACGCAACTTTCGCAATAGTCGTCGTATTCTGCTTGTGTTTCGAAATCGTCAATTGTCTTGTCGTTAGTATTAGAGTTTAACATGCCCTGTTGCATCTTGTCAACATCTACTTCGCCTGCGCCATCAAATGTATTGAAGTAGTACAATTGTTTACCGCCATATTTATAAAACATAACCAGATGTTGTAGCATAACACTCATTGGAATTTTTTCATCATCAAAAAACTGTGGGTTATAACTTGTGTTAACACTGATACCTTGGTCGATCCATTTTTGCAAAACAGCCATAATTTTTAAATAACCTTCCGGCGACTGTTGATCCCATAGTAGTTCGTACTTGTTTTTTAAGCGTCGATACTCTGGAACAACTTGTTTAAGAATACCATCTTTGCTTTGTTTAATACTAATAAGACTACGTGGTGGCTCGATGCCATTGGTAGCGTTAGCAATTTGCGCACTAGTTTCACTTGGCATAAGTGCCATTGTGGTAGCATTGCGAATGCCTGTCATTGCCAGTTGTTTGCGTAGTCCTTTCCAGTCCATGCGCTCTTTATGTTTTACTAGCTCATCAACTTCTATTTTGCGTGTGTCGCATGGTACAATACCTTGTCCATACTTTGTTTCGTCGCTGAGTCTACAAGCACCTTTTTCGGCTGCTAAATCGGCACTAGCTTGTATTAAATAATAACTCCATGCTTCGGCAAACTCATCTACTTTGTTGAGCGAATTATCACTGGTATAGTTTAAATCATTTTTAGCTAGCCAATAGGCAAAGTTGATAATACCTACACCAAGCGGGCGGAAGTCTTCAGTACTTTCTTTGGCAGCAAGAACTGGGTAGTTTTGGTAGCTCAGTAGTGCATCAAGTCCTCGAATTGCTAGTCTGCACGGACGTTCAAAGTCTGCTGGTGTTTTGATGTTTCCCCAGTTAACGGCACTAAGCGTACATAGTGCAATGCGCCCATCTGGATCATTAAAATCATTTAATGGTTTTGTTGGTAGATCAATTTCTGCACACAAATTACTTTGGCGAATTGGATGTAGGCTTTGATCAAAACTACTATGTGTGTTAGCATGATCTACGTTTTGAAGATAGATGCGTCCTGTTTCTTTGCGCTCAGTCATAAACGAACTAAACAGTTCTTTTGCTGAAATTGTTTTCTTTCTAATGCGAGTATTTCGTTCGGCACGTTCATATAGTTCTTTAAACAAGTCCTGGTCTGCAAAGAAAGCTTCGTATAAGCCCGGAACATCATTAGGCGAAAATAATGTAATATTGCCGCCAGTTAGTAGACGTTCATACATTAGTTTATTAAACTGTACACCATAATCTAATTGACGAATACGTGTTTCGTTAGTGCCTTTATTGTTTTTAAGTACTAGCAAATCTTCAACTTCTAAATGCCATGCTGGATAATACAACGTAGCTGCGCCTCCGCGGACCCCACCTTGGCTACAACTTTTTACAGCACTTTGGAAAAGTCTATAAAAAGGAATCACACCAGTATGTGCTGTATCACCATTTCGAATAGGTGAATTAATGGCACGAATACTGCCTGCGCCGATTCCAATACCGGCTTTTTGGCTTACATACTTTACAACGCTACTAACAGTGGCATTGATACTATCAAGACTATCATCAGCTTCAATAAGAACACACGAAGAAAATTGTCGCTGTGGAGTACGTACACCTGCCATAACAGGAGTAGGCAAACTAATATCGTGAAGACTGATAGCATCATAATATTCCTTTACGATTTGTAAACGAGTTTCAACTGGTTCGTTGTGGAACAGTGTAGCTGCAATTAAAATATAACACATCTGTGGTGTTTCGTATACTTGCTTTGTGACACGGTTTTGTACCAAATACTTGCCACGCATTTGTTCCATTGCAACATAAGTAAGAGTTTCGTCACGATCATGTTTAATAAAACTGTCAATACGATTCCATTCTTCGTCTGTGTAGTAGTTAATGAGTTCAGGATCATAGTAGCCAAGATTGATATTTTGCTGTACTAGTTCTTTAACATGTATTGGGACAAATTGATTATATACTTGCTTACGCAAATGATAGTTGATTAATCTGCCTGCTACATATTGGTAATTTGGAGTTTCTTCAGTAATAAGCTCAGCTGCAGCACGAATTAAAGTTTCTTGAATTTCACTACTGGTAATATTATTGTAAAACTGAATTTGACTTTTAATTTCAACTTCGCTCGGACTAACTCCAGTAACACCTTCAGTTGCTTCAAAAACTACCTTGTGTAGCTTTTCGATATTAAGCTCTTCGCGAGATCCATCTCGCTTAGTGACTAGAATTTTACTCATTGAATGTTTCCTTGCTTATACTTTATTGTTGTGTTTAGTTTACTTAAATTTACTACATAGATCAATATTTAAATATTCAAATCTTAAATTTTTTTGACTTATGCTAAGTTGTGAGTTATTTACAACTTTGCCGTGATTGTAATTAAGCACATATTTCCCTTGGTTTATCAATGATAAATTAAGCCAACCTTCGGGTACTTTGTAAACTTGTAATCTTAAATCTGTTATTTTTGGGTGGTCTAGTAATGCTAGACTATAATACATACCTAAAGCAATACTTAAATCACAGTACAAATTATCAGTGATTAATTGCCATGGGTTCGGCCAGTTAGATATCTGATCAGGTGCAAGATAATGCATCACGACAGGAACCTTAGACCAGTCCTTGGCTATTATCCCTACTACTTCGTCTAAGGAATTTTTTTCTAATTCATCACGCCATAACCGCCATGAAAGAATACGATCATCCGGCGATTCATCAAACCACATATTAAGTTAAACGCTCAATTCTATATTTAAATGTTACATTATCGCCAGAGGAAGTTGTGACATAATTTAGTGTTGTTACACCAGCTGCAACAGTTGCACTAAATGTTAGTCCAATATCTGTTCCATCGTCGCTAAATTCATCGGTTACAGTACTACCTTCACTACTAGCTGTTATCCGCATTGTACCTTGTCTTACATTACTGCCTCTAGATGCTGTATAATAAATTAAATTTGCTTTTTCATCAGTTGCACTAAATGTAATCGTGCTACTAGCTGCAACAGAAGTATTATCATTAAGTGTAACTACTTTACCGGATTCAGTTTTATGATAGCCGTAGTGTACACCATCGGCACTGTTTATAGCATATACTGACTTACCATTAAGATTAATTCTTGGATTAGTTGCATCATCCGAATCAGTTCTATCAAAAATATCATTTATACTGGCGTTTCCATCTCCATCAAAAATAATAGTATCAGCAATAGGATTTCCTGCGCCGTTTAACCCATTTCCAACATCGGCAAAATAATTATAAGCACTAACAACACCCGAGATATCGTAAACATGAATGCCTGTATCATAAATGTTGTCAAAAAACCCATTGGTAATTTTTAAACCCTTGGGCCCAGTACCAGTAGCAGTTTCGCCTAATTTTACACCTTTAAATACAGTATGAAAGTAACAACCATTAAACAGTACACCTTGCATTTCATCGTCGGCAACAATACCAAATACATTATTGGATATGTCGCACTGCTCAAAAACAATGTTCTTGGTATTGTTCACAGCGGTACTTGAAATTGTTATAGTTGTTTCGCTACTACCTACTGCACTAGGCGCAGTAGTTTTTGAACCAGATAATCCTAATCGACGAAACACACAGTTCTGGCTATTGGCAATATCTAATACTGTACCTGCTGTTGTATTTTGAAAACTAATATCATTAATTTCAATAAAGCTAGGAATGGTAGCGCCGTCGCCGCCGATATTAGCTCCAATTTGTTGTTTACTGTCTGCAAGTGCAACTCCGGGAGTTACACTAGTTTGTTTAATGATGCTTGAATTTTTTCCTTCGCCATATACTTTTGCATATGAAGGAATTTTAATAGTATCAGTAACCAAGTATGTACCAGCTGGAAAAAACAAACTTCTACGCACTTCGGGATTACTGTTTCTAACAAATAGTTCATAAAATGCTCTATTAATAGCATCTGTGTCGTCGGCATCACCGTCGCCTACTGCACCAAAATCTTTAACACTAGCAAAGTCATCAAGCTTACGTTGTAGTGTTCGTACAGTGGGATTACTTGCACTTGTGCCAGTCACTGCAGTATATCCTGCAGCTTTGCCTTTGTATTGATAGCCACTACTAATATCTAGTATATCACTGTGCTGTGTTAGCACTTCGGTATTACCAATTTCTGGTGCACCTTCGCTGATAGGACCGTTGCCAATAAACAGCTTTCTAGTATTAATTTCCCAACCTAACTCTGCAGTTGACAATTGTAGTGTATCAGGATTACTAGGTCCATTGTCACTTAAACCATAACGATGTTGAATTTTGCTAATGCTAACGATAGGCATTATAATGTCCTTTTAAACTTATATAAGGTATTTATCAGCTAAACTTCGAATAATATTCTTCGCATCGTTTCCACCATTCTTGTGCCCAATCATCAAATTCGTCGGGCCAAATATCAAATTGTTGATACGTTAAATCTCGACTGCACATAAACACATGTCCTTCGCGAATGTTAGTACCGTGTACTTCGTTGTGTGCAATCGCATATGCTGTTAACTGTAAGAAGTAGTCATATACCCATTCTTCTTTTTTGGGTTTGTTTGACTGTTTAAAATCCATAATGCATGGATTTCCTTTGTACTGTCCTACTAAGTCTGTAGTGCCAGCATAAATGCCTGGAACGTAAAGTGGAACTTCACTACCCCATATCTCATCTACGTGCACCATTGCTTGGTCACGTATTACACAAGCCATGTTGTATGCTTGTTGTGCATAAGGGTTACTACCAGCTTTTTCCGTCCACACACCATTGTCGACATAGTCTTCAAGATACTTGTGCATGCGTGTACCTACACCGCTAGCTTCAGTTACAATCTCTTGTGCTTTCTTTTCACCTACACGCTTCTTCCAAGCAATAAGATGACTCATATCTTTTGTTGCACTAAGGATAGTAGTTACACTTGCCACAGGATTGCCGCCGGGCGCTGCATATTTTCGCTTCCCGCCGACTTCAACACGTTTTATATCTTCATATTTGTATTTAGGTTTGATTAATGTCATACTATAATTATAGCATACATGCTATAATCTAGCAACCTTAATCTCTACGTTTTGTAGCACGTTTCGCCATTTTTTTAACAGTGTCTTGATTACCTGGCTCAATCTCGTCATTGTCTTTGTCAATTGTAGCATCGGTGTTTATAGTTACAATTTCCTGGTTGTAATCGGCAATAAGATTATCGATTGTTTCGTCGTCTTTAACAAGAGCATCTAGCTCATCGTAAGTAATACTATGCCCAAGATTTTGCATTAATTTGTCCAGACTGTTAATGCTGATTTTTGCCCCAACACCTCTGTTATTTGCTTTGGCTTTTAACATGTTAAGAAGGGTCTCAAGAGAGCCCTTCTTTTCTGTTTCACTTTGTGATTCAATTTCACTTAAACGCATTAGTCTCTCTTAGCACGGCCTAGTGGCTCGTCGCCACCTATTGCTGCATCACTTGACTCAAAATCATCTAGGTCAACTTCGTCATCGTCGTCTAGATTTGACTCTGCATCAGGCTCTGCTGTTTTAATGTCGCCCATTGTTGTTGGCTCTCCGCCACTTAACCCTGCTACACTATTTGCCATTGCTTCTCTCGAACTACGGCAAGCTTCTAATAGACTGTTTAGTGTTTCACTAGAACTAGAATTAAATGAAGCTGCTGCATCAGCACCAGCACTACGGCGTAAGCTGTCTGTTAACGGTGGTAGTTCTTCGTTGAGCATTTCGCCTACATCTTCTAGCATGCCCTGGATACGATCAACCATGTCCTGTGCTGCCATTAATGCTTCTGCTTCGCCAACTTCGTCTTCCATCATTGGTGTTGCTTCGCTAACATTGTGATGGCCAATAGCATCGTAGTGTGCTACTGTTAACTCGTTGCACATACTTTCAAACACTTCAGCCATAGATTTAGCATTAAACTTGCCGCCTTGCGCTAAAATTGTTCTATGCAATGTACCTTCAGCTTGGAAACGATTACTAAGACCCTGGATTTCTTCTAGTGTTTTGGCTATTACACGATCAATCATTTTTGCTGCATCTGCTTCAAGTACTAAACGACTTGTATCTAATTCCAATACTTCTTCAGCTTCGTTTACTGATTCGTAGTATTCGTCTGCCATTTCTTTACCGTACTTTTTAGCAAATTCTTCTTTGGTCATGTTTTCTGAATCATCTATTAGTTGATCACTCATGCGACCTTCTGTTACTGCGTTACAGTTACAGCCTTTGCAGTTTGGTCCGCAAGTGCAATCTTCTGCTTTTACATCACTACCGCAGCAATCGTTTGAGCAATGTGTATCGGTTGCTTCAGACAAATAACTTTCAAGAACTTGCTTGGCTAGTACCATACCGTTGTATGCAGCATTTTTTTCACTTTCGTGTAATTTACTAGTAGTTTTAACTTGTGCTATTTTACTATCAACTGTTTCGAGCATTGCACTTGCTTGCGCCAAAGTTAACTTTGAAAGATTACTAAAACTCCAACCAACACGCTCTTGCATACTATCGTTTAGTGCTTTAGTATCAACTTTGTTCATCTCGCCTAATCTCATGACCTAATCCTTATTATAAGAGTATTTATCCAACTTGAATACTTTTTAAAAGTTTGTTTGTTTTAGATTCCAATGAAGAGATTTCGTATTCAATTCGACTTAACCGACAACAAAATATATCCTGTTTAGCTGCATCATTTCGTTTTTGGGCAATTCTCAGATGATAATTATAGCTGTGTTTTTTTTCCAAGAATCTAGCATACTGATCGTTGTCTTCTTTAAATTTGTGTGCCTGCAGATGTTTGTGTTGATACAAACATAAAGCATATCCAACACCCCAATTGCGTCGAGAAAACTCACATAGCTTTTGCCGACTTTTCCATACTTCGTAAATTTTACCATTTGTAATTACACGATAAGGTCCAACAGTAACACAATTAGGTCGATTGTTAAGTATTGGTGTTTTTAAATGTGCAATTTCTTTATTAAAAAAATTGCTAATCCTTTGGTAAGATTGTTCTTCTGTGTATTTGTATTGAAGCATGATTACCTTTCTTAGACTTAATTACCAAACCTTTTGATAGTAACTTATTTATAGCATACTTAACATCAGAATTCAATTTATTATACGATAAATTTCCTGACTTTTCTAAATATCTAAGAATTTTGAGCTCTAAGGTGTTAACCGTAATATTAACCCCGGGAGCTAATTGTACTTTATACATCTAATCAAAGTACTACGTTATTAAATACCATAATACACCACCTAAAGTTCCTACTAGTGTAAGTATCAAAGTTCCGCTTATTTTAATTATTGACCGTAATGCTGTGTTTTCTTTTTCTGCCAAAGATTTGGCAATGTCTGATATCATAGCTTCGAGAGTATCAAGACGTAAATTTACTGCGGCTTGTCCAGCCTGTACATTTCCTAGTTCTATTTTCAGTTGCTCATACCTTTCGGCGCACAGATCAACGTGCGCTTCTAAATTATGCTTTTCATATTCAGTCGTAGACATTATGACTCCTGGTATTGTAAAGTTTGTTAAGTTAGTTGCCATAATGCTAGTCGTTTATATTTGTTGCCTTGAGCTCGGATTTAGTTGCGTCCGAATCACAACAATATTTATTATTTTATCTTTTATTATAACATACCATTTTATTCTATAAAGATATTTTTCAGCTGACCATAACTTAAAAAATACGGAGGGTATTGCGGCACAGTTTCAGATAAAGCAGGCACAATAGGTACCATGTGTAAATCATTGTATAGTGCTTCATGGCTTTCTCCAAAAGTCATTTGTCTATCGCAGTAAAATTGTAATTTCCAAACTGTAATATAGTCTGGCAAATTTGGATCAGGAAAAAAAAGCTTTTGGTGTGTATGTGCTGTAGGTGCGTTATATATTTGGTATGATATTACTTTTGTTTTATGCAAATTTGCTCGCAAACTTATTACTTGGCATAATGTATCACAATTGCGTTGTTGGTTGCGCCTAAGATTATAGTCAAGGTTATTATTACTTTTGCTGTTAGCATTAACTCCTGTTGGCGTAATATCTACTGTAGTATAAAGGTTATATTCATAATTCATATCAAATGCTCATAATCGTATAATTCCATATAAGGTAAACTGTTAATGTTATTTAACGGATTACATTGGGCAAACCATTTTCCTAGTTTAACACATTCGTTTGCATCGTTACAAAGAATAATATCAATTGCATCATACCCCAAATGTACTGCAGATTGATATCGGTTACTACCCATTTTAATAGCCCATATAAACCCATCACTAGCAATACGAGGATCTATATATGTACACCGAGACGATCTATGTTTAACCCAAGTGTTATTCCACCAATCTGGGTCTGCTTTATATACTAAAAGTGGATACCAAAGACCATCTTCTTTTATTCGTGGCAAGTCTCTTGTAAGGTATCTATTGTCTCGATGTAGATCCATTGGCGTAAGTTTGTTTAACCTGACGCTGTTTATTCTATCATCATTCCATTTACAGTGTAATGTTTTCATGTTATTAATATTAAAAAAGGCTACTATAGAGTATATAGCAGCCTTTTTAATGTGGTTATATTTTATTAGCTAGTTGCTAATTTTAACCCTGTGTCAGTTACTGTTGACCCAGATACATCAACATCATTTACACCAACTGTAGCGCCTAGTGCACGAATTGCTGTTTGCATTGTTGCTGCAGTCCAGCCGCCTCCTGCGCCTTCTAGCATAAGGCTAATCTGACCAGATGTGTCGTTTTCAATTTGCATAAAAGTAATTGTTGATTTTGTTAGTAATTCAAACAAAATTGCTTCGATACTTTCGCCTGCTTGGCCTTCTGTACGAATATCCTGTGCTGTTCCCGAACCGTTTGCAACGATAATTGTATATAGCTCTGCATAGCTACCATTAAAGCTAACAAGTTCGCCAACGGCTGTGTTTTGATTAACCCCACTTAGCACATCACCGTTCACACGAGTTATTTCTGCCATTTTTTTCTCCAATTAAATTGCGTTATTTACGCATAATAATATTTATCATAGTCATAGAAAAAGAACGGCTATAATAACCGTTCTTTTTCCTACATTTATGCTTAATTTACTGGCTAAATGTTAGTGTAGTTGCACTAGTAACACCGGTTGCACCATAGTTAGTACCGTCGGTGATGCCTGCACCCTGAAGTAGAAGTGTTACTACGTTAGTAGCAACGATAGTTCCAGCAACAGTGTTGCCTTCAGTTTCTGCTTTTTGGATTGCTGCCTTCATTTCAGTTTGTGAAATGCTGGATTTGCTCATTGTAACAACACGAGTAGTTGGACCTACGCCATTGCTGCTAGTTACTGAAGCGTTCGAGTTTGTTAGTTCTGCCATTTGTTCATCCTTTTGACTATTAGTATGTGTTTATTTATCACCAATTAGCAACTTTCTTGCCTACATAATACCCACCTGCGCCGGCGGCCGCCAATTTTGCCCATAATGGAATGCCGCCGGTTTTGGTAGTTTCGGCACCTGCTTTTTTTGCAACACGTGCAAATGGTGCATAGAAGTCGACTTGTTTAAGGTCTCGACTTAAACCTCTGTGCACTCTAGCTATTGCTTGTGCACGTTCGTTGCCCAAGGATCTGTCCCAATCGGCAACTACCCGTCTAGCATTGATCAACCCTGGGCTCTTAACTCCCAACTGTCTTTGCAATGCTAGAAAGAATCTTCTATCATAACTGGCATCAAGTTTGCCTTGTGAAATACTTTTTAACCAAGATTTAAGTTGCAAACTTGGTACAGATACTGTACGATCTTTTGTTAGTCTATCTGAGTACCGATCTGGACTAAGTAAAATCTGAGCCATATTATTAAAATCACTTCCGCTACTTCTCCAGCCTGTTAATCCTCCAGCTAATGTGCGGTTTGCATATTCTTTGGCAGCCTTAGGATTCTCGTATTTCATAATTTGCAATGCTAGTGCACTGTTAAAAAAATTATCTGCTATATTTCCTATACCTACGTCTGGTAAATTAGTCGGGTTTCTAAATACTCTAGCTTCGCCTAAATCTTTAATAAATGTATAACTCATGCTTGGGCTCCTTTAGTTGCCCGTCTTGCTACTAGTGCTTTAGTCATTATGTCTAGTATACTACGATCCGTTAATTTAGCGGTTCCAATTTGTCGTTTGAGTTCATTATCTAATTTAACTTTATTATTTGAACTTAAAAATGCATATAGAGTTTTTCTATATACTTGCTCGTCGGTCATATCTTTGCCAGATTTTTGTAATTTTTTAACGTTGTCATACCATTTTTTTCGATTTTGTTTAGCAATAATTGTATCTTCTGGTCGCAATTTAGCAACCTGGTTTTTAAACCAGTTTGAGCTTTTTTGTTTAACTGCTAGTGTTTGGCTTACACCCGGAGGAGCTTCATTTATTACATCTGCAATTTTCATTGTATGTGTTTCCTCACACTTCGACTAAACTTTCTACCGTCTTTGCCGCGGATGCTGTTAATTAGTTTTCTCTCTAAGTCCTCTGCAGTAGTAGAATCAAAGTTTTCGTGTATCATGTTTATAACATTAATAGCACTACTAATTGCATGATTGGCACGACTTTCAATAACTGTTGCACGATCCTGCTGAGGGACCATGTTGCTTATTTCTTCAAGGATACTGCGAGTTTGCTTTTTCATATGTATATTTAGCTACGTTTGACAAGTAATTAATTTATGCCAGCCCATAACTTTTTCTAACGCTTTAAACATGTCTACTGGCATACCCGCAACTAGCATCACAAACAATTAATCTTCCATCATCGAATGTTTTTTTATTCCAGCAACCGGGTATTAAATTAAACCATTCTATACAGTCTGCTAAACCATGTTCTATTGCATTATTATTAGATACTAATGCGCTAATTTGTTTATTAACAGGCTGGTGCCATCTACCGTGTCCGTATGTTTTTGGCGAAAATCCCATAAAACAACATGGGTATACATCACCAGTGCTGCTAATATAAATGCTATTGTTATTTAACGAAATGCACTTGACAGATTCTGTTGTTTCATCATCGATATCTTCGATTAACATATCGCCATGTTGTATAATATCTATATAATGAGATAATTCAGTACTACCCGAAAATGTTCCAAGTACATGCTCTAAATTGCCATCACGGTCAAAAACTGGACCAGCGTTTCTGCCATGGTCTACTAATTCAAATTTTGAAAACCCTAAATCCTTGCTTAGATTTTCAGCTAATGAAACTTGATGTTTGTTGTGTTCAAATTTAATCATTTTCCATACAGCATTGCCTCCAGCTGAAATAAAGGCTTTAGCATTTTTTATAATCTTATTATACTCAGTATTGCGTCTATAGATACTATGCGTATCCTCTAATCCGTCAAGTGCAAAGTAAACCGTTACAGGATATTTTGCTAGATTTTTCCAAAATTTTTCATCTTGTAAACTTGCATTAGTAAAAATTTCTGTCGGGGTATCAAGATATTCAATAATAGACAACAGTTCTGGATTCATTAACGGATCACCAAAGTTGCCTTCAAGAGTAAAATTTTTGATTTGTTTTAAAAAACTTTTACTAAAAATCTTTTTTATTTCAGCTAGTGTTAAATGCTTTTTGGTATACCCAAGATCAATTTTTTCATACCCGAACAGATTTCTTGGACACAACGGACAACTAGCATTACAATAACTACTCAGTTCTAACTCAACATGTTTGATTTGATCTATTGATAGCATTAGCCACTTTTTAATCCTGCTAACATATTTTTTAACTTGGTACTCTGTACATCTGCTTTAATCTTGGGTATTTCGTCAGCTGACTTAAAGTCAGGAGTTACAGTAGTTTTCTTTTTTAATGTATCGTATACTGTACTGTTTGGTGGTGCATTATAATTATCTTCGTCACCTGCATCAACAATACGCAAACTGTCAACATCAAACGCTAGCTCTACTTTTTGCCCAACACCACTACTACTACGTGTTTTCATTAGCTGTAGTTGATAACGTCCAGTTTCTCTCATACTACGAGTAGTAAAGATACCAAACACATTGTCTGCAGTGTTAATTTTACTAATACCCCCTGAAATATGACTGTGATCAAATTCAACTTCTTCAACTGCGCCTCTATTTAACTGACTAGCAGTAACTACAATCATATCCATTTCTTTTGCTAGGTTGCGCAATTCTTCTGACACATATTTGTCTTTTACAAACATGTCGCTTGGGCTGACTTTAGCACTCACTGGCATAAGCAAATCCAAATAGTCAACACAAATGTAATCGCATTTAAGCCCAGTTTTGATTTGTAGTTCTTTAAGATAACTGCGAATATCGTTTACGTTGCTTTGTGCTGGCATGTACTTGATTTGTAGCTTACCGGACTTTTTGCCCATCATCTTGACTTTCATTTCCACCCCGTCGAGATCTTTGAAAATGTCTCTACTGGCAATACCTGTGGTCATGCTGTCGATACGCATACTACAAAGATTTTCACTAAGCTCTAGTGTAATGAATACACCGTTTTTGCCTCCTTGCATCCAGTTAACAGCTAGGTTTTGCATAAACAAACTTTTACCAGAACCCGAACCACCTGCAAAAATTTCTAGTTCGCCTCTATTAAAGCCGCCAAACAATTTACGGTCTAGCGTAGGCCAACCTGTGGTCATTTGTCCGTTGTTGTCTTTGAGTGCACTTAGCCTGCTTCTTGGGTCTTCGAAATAGTCAAGCCCTAAATCTCGTGTTAAACTAATCTGCACTGCATCCTTAACCAACTTTTCAATTGGATCGTACTCGCCTTTTTCAATCAAGTCAGCACTTTCCAGTATCACACGCTTGAGTGTTTCATGTCGTGTAAAGCTTTCAAACTCGTCTAGGAACCAGTCAGTCATTGTGCTGTCTAGCCCGTCTACTTTTTCAAGTGGCGTACCAGTTTCTGCTTTTACTTGTGCAGGCGTAGGAAGATTATTGTACTTGTTGCTGTACTCACTAATAAAATCGGCAGCACTTCTTAGACTACGATCAAAGTTAATACTTTCAAAAATGTTTTGCACTCGCACATAACATTGAGCATCACTGATCATGATTTCTAAAAATAGCTTTTGTAGATCTGTACTATAATCTTTAGTTGCCATGTTGTTCCTTGTTTTATTATATATTAACCGAAAACGGTTCTACTACGCAATTTGATTTTTAAATCATTATCTTCTACATCGGCTAAAATACTTCGCAATGTATATAATTTACCATAACGAAGATGTGCTTCTGCGCAATCTTTAACATCTTTTTCCCATAATGGAAAACTTACACCCCAGCCATATTCGATTGCTTGTTCTAGTAAACGCTTGCCGCTGTGATCTTGGTCGGGCACAACAATAACTTGTTTTCCCAGACTTTCGATAATTTCTGCTTTGTTTTCGCTAACTTCGTTAGTTAGTACTGCTACACCATCGACTGCTACAGCATCCAATGGCCCTTCGGTTACTATTACAAATTGTCTTTCGGGTGTTTGTGCATCTACATTAAACACATAATCACTATCAACTTGATTAAAATATTTTAATCTACTATCATTATTAATACTTCGTGCAGTATAACCAATTGTTTTGCCTTGCCATGTATATGGTACCATTAGCGGTTGATTTAATCCATGTTTAGAGTCTGGGCTCCAATGCCAGTTATAATCATCAAGCGAAAATCCTCGAGCTTTTATAAATTCAACTACTGCATTGAGATTCGAATCTAACTTATGTGCTCCTGCAGCAACTAAATCTGACACATTTCCAGAATCTGGCAGGTCTACTGGTTTAAACGATTTACTTTTCTTTTTAAATTCTTGTTGTACAATATCCTTGTCAACATTGCGCATCGCTTCAAACACTAATAGTTGTATTTGATCCGGCGGCATGCCCAACCAGTTAAGCAAATTTCTGACACGATATCCGAGATGCCCACCAGGTTGCCAACCTGTTTTATAGTTACAATTAAAGCAATGATAACTAAACCCGCCTTCGGGTGTAGGCAATAATCCACCACGATTACGTTTATCTGATGTTTCGCCACGATGAGTACAACAGGGTGCATTAAAGCTAATCCACCCTTTGCTAACCTGCTTTTTGCGAGCAGGTAATACATCAATTATTGCCTGTTGCCCCGAGTTCATATTAGTAGTATATACTAGATTTGCCCAAAGAGCAATTAGTATTTGTATAAGATTTTGTCTACGCTGCCAGCAGTTAAATCAATCTTGAATCGTATTACTTTAAACATACCAGTGAAGTTTGTGTATGCTACACCTGTTTCTATTGTATACGTGCTACTAGTTATGTCGATCCAATCGCTACTACCAACACCGGTTGAATCTTCCAGTGACCCTTGTACAGTTATTGTTCCGCTAAACCCACTTAGGTAATATGCAGCGGTACTAATACCATTATTGCCTAGTGTTACTGCAACAACACTTGAGTATGCTGTGCCGCTGTTGTATGCGCCAACTGTTGGTTCTACTGCTGGAGTTGGTATTGGATAAGCATCATTGTGTATTTCGATTACGCCGCTTGCACCGTAGTTATCATCAACATAAATTGGATATTGCACACCACTACTGTTTAGCATTTTAATACCATAATGATATTGGTTCATTGTGAAGTCCTGGAGGTCTTCTTCAGTAATAGTAACACTTAACATACCTTTAGTTGCGTTTTCGATTGTTAGAGATCTATTTAGAATTTCTTTGTTTGTTTTGCTATCCACAACACTTAATGTAAATTGACTATCGGTAATATCAACATCTTTTTGGTTGTTATTGCGAATTTTAAACTTTACAGGATTATCGACTCCTTTGTGCAACTTTACTGGTTTTGAGTAATACATACGATTCCACCTATTGTCGGGTCCACCAATGCCTAAAACTACCGGGTGAATTTGATTGTATAAATATCCTATAGTAGTAAACATAAACTGCCCTTAATTAATAAAGATATTTATCGTAATGGACAACAATAAAATAAAGCAATTGCTAGAAAAATATCCATTCCTTGCAATCGTAACATATTCAGAATCTGAATTTGTGTGTATTATACAAAATCAAGACAGTGACGTAACAACTATATACGACTTCGGAGAGCTAAACTCAGATCATGATCGAAAAAGCTTTTTAAAATATGCCGAACAATGGTGGTGGGAAAGTAACCGAATGATTCCAATCAATATCTTTTTAAAAGATGATTGGAGAAATTTTTCATACAGTGCAAAAACACTGATAACTAAAGAAGTTGAAATAGTTGTTGGTCATTGTGTTAGACTAGATGAACTTTCTACTAAGCGTACCAAACGAAAAAGCATACAGCTTTGCAAAAAAATGAGATAAAATCAAACTCCTAATTGTAAATTTATATCTAATGCTACTAGCTGAGCGTACGAAACAGCATGGCTATGTTTATAATAATAGCTATTATCGCTAGGTTTTTGCCATACAGATTCTGCCACAGTTGCCCATGGCAATCCTATTAGGTGTCGCTTGGCAGGACGAATAACACTAAGAAACATAGCCATCCTAGCAATGCTATTAGTTGGCTCTGGCATTTGTTGCATAGTATTATAATGGTTGCCAATGTGTACAATATTTTTTACAAAATGTTCATCTTGTAATTTATCCCAATCTGGAGTAGTGTTTAATAATTTTTCTAGATGAGCGTTATCTCTAACCTTTTCATAAACACTAACATTAAGAAAATCAAGCTTGATATACCCCATGCTCTCGCTTTGCTTGTGGTCAATAGTACACAAACCTGTACTAGGATCAACAGGAATATCAGTAACATACACACCAGTATTGTGTTTTACAATTTCATTTTTTCTATGTATACTAGCAGGAACGTTGTGTATTAGTTCGAGTATACGTTCTCTATTTGCACTGTCAATATCAATATCCATTTATTAAAAACCTGACTGTGCCATAAGCGACTTACACCAATTTGCATCGTCGACTTGTCGTTTTAGTTTAATATTCCAAAAGTCAGGATCAATCCATGAATATATCAATGTAATTTGTTCTTCATTTAAACGTGATAATACTGCTATTCCGCTTTCGCTTGTGTAAATTGCCCATGGACTAATGCGTCCATTTGTTATACTTCTAGTGATTCGATTTTCTGAAGCATGTCTAAAATATTCATTTACTGGATTATCAGTTTCAACAGCCCATTTTCCCATCTCGACAATGCTTCTTTCTAGCGCATCGCGAGGGTTTTCGATTCGATTATATCCCTGTAAATATTCTTCATAGAATGCATCTTTGCACCAATGATCGAGTTTTTTGTTATTTTTAATAACCCACTCAATAAACCGTTCTGGGTTTACTGCATCAATACTATTAAGATGTCTACCAAACTTTACAAATGCAGCATAGTACGGACTTTTAGAAAACTCTTCGTATGTTTTATTTTCTTTGCCTTGTGTGAATTTGAAAAACTTTCTGTATGCTTGAAATGCAAGAATTACTCCTTTTTCATTTCGCTGCTGATATCTACGCTTAGGCTCGCACAAATGGCTAGCAAGTGTACTTTCTTTAACATAAGCTTTATTGCAGAACTTACATTGGTATGGCTTTTCCATTGGTCCTAAGTCCTTGGCAGCTTTTATAATATCGCCCATTCCGCTCATTGTTGCCTACTGTTTAAGTTCTGCTTTAATTTTTTTAGCTGGCCAGCCATGAGATGTCATTAACTCTGCAAACTCATCATCGGTCATTACACTAGCTAGTGTTTCTAAGTCGTCATCCTTGGAGTTTGGATTTAATTGAGTTAGTATTCGTATTTTATTATTTGTTTTTTTGTCAGCTTTGTTTTTCTTCATCGGGGGAATATACTGATGATCGGCTCGTGCAAACTCATTAGGCAGTGTAGTCATTAGCAAGTAAATCAACTTTGCATGATTCTTAGTAAGGCTACTAAGGTGTCGATTTATTACGTTGTTAGTACCCATAAGATAATATCGATGCATGTCCGGATTATTGTGACGCACAATACTCATGTATCTACTATATAACCAACTACTGAATTTTTTACGTTGATCATCATTGAGCTGTTCCCACCAATCCCTATCTTTGCGATTAACAGCACTAAACAGATTAGCTAATTTAATTGCACTAGTACTATTATCTACCATGCTTTAGCAATATCCACTACTTCGCACTGTCTGCTAATATCTTTAACAAAGTATGCGCACTTAGGTTTTTCTGTATTATCCAACGGCACTGCTAATATTTGTCCTGGCTTTAGTTTAGGAAAATACCATTTAACATCATGATATACATCAGTGATTTCAATATTTTCGTAATCGGGCATACTATCACTTAGTGGATTAAATGCAAATACTTTAAAGTCTCTATCATTGAGTCGGGACAATGGTAGTACTTCTAAGTCACCATAATCACTTTCGCCAATTAAAACTTGCCAATTATAAGGCATACGTATTACTTTTTTGCCAATTTTCAAAACAAAAGCAGGATCGTTAAATGTTTCTAAGAATATGAGAGGAATAAAAAAGTAGTCAGGATCTTTGGGATTACTGTTGTCTAAAACACAAAACCGCAAGTCATCAACTTCTTCAGGAAAGTTGGTCATTTCAAAGCAAGTATTTTCTGCTGTAAGTATTCTCATTGGATATCCTTTATTTGTATATTACTGTAACACAAACACTTGTATAGGTCAAGTTGATTTACGCCAATTTACAACATCGTCAAGATTTTCTTTACTCCAATTGTTGTAGTATCCTTGGCGTTCTAGTATAGCACTGGCTTTGTCTAGTTTTTCTTTACTCTGTACAAGTACTATTGCCCAGCTGCCGTTGTTCATACTTTCGCCAGCGACTATTTCTGGTGCGTCTGGGTGGTCTTCTAATGCTACATAACCACGTGGTAATAGAATTTTGGTATTACTTTGTTCTACGGCTGTTTCAAGTTCCTGTGCTGTGATATGTTTTGGGTCGCATCCTAAGGCAACAACTTCGATGCCTATAGGCCAATGGTATGTGTAGTTTTCCAATTGTGCTTTAAAGTATTCGGGCATACTGATAAGTTCAGTCAATGGCGTAAGCTCATGCATTATTATTTTATTGTCTAGTAATGCTTGTTTGGCAAATGGACATGGTACTGCGTCTAATGCTGTATTATGCTGACTTACCCAATCCAATATCCATTCGCGGATATTTTCTTCAAACGTCATCCGGAAAATCTCTGTACAAGAAATGTTGTATAGTTTCTACGTCTACCAAATGATTAAATCCAACATGTTCGCTTTCGATACTTTGCTCGTTGCGCAGCACACTGGTCATGCTATCGTCTAGTTGTTGTAGATTTTTAAACTCCATGTCAATTCTAAATTCTGGCAAGTCCATGCTACGAAAGCCCAGTTTCATACGTGTAATACGATATGTTTCCATACGTCCTAGTTCTACCATTTTGTCTAGAAACTTGCGCATCAATTTTACAAATTCGTGTGCGTTTGTTTCTTCGCTGTGGTCAGCGTAAATTGTGTATACATCCATTATGCAGGTCCTGTTATCTCAAATCCGTCTATTTTCTTTTTGTATTCGTCTGCTCCGCCCAAGTAAAGATACTTGTAGCCACGTTCCTTGTATATGCTACACTCGTTGCGTAAACTTGTCAAGCCCAAGTGTAAGTCAGGTGTAGCATAATCCCATGCGAACTGAATACATTCGGCATTGTCTTTATTATAGCGTGTAATTAAACTAAAAGCAACCAATTTCTTTTGATGATAGTAACCAATAATATCATTCTTTGAATCTGTGTACTCACTATCAAAAATAGGCATAAAACTACGAAACTTTTTGTATTGGCAGTATGTACGATAAATGCCATCTAACTCAGCAGTATTTGGATTAACTATATATTGCCAATTATTAGTTTGGCTGTAATTGGTTTGCTTCAAGTCAATTCTAGCGAACAGCATGTGTATCCTTATAAATATAATATACGCATATTTACCAAAGGCAAAACATGAACAAATACAACATATGGAACAAATGGGGTCGTCTAAAATCTGTTATGGTTGGCAACCACTACACTAGTGATTATTTCAAAGACATAAAAAACTCAAGAATTCGAAGTTCTTTGCAAAGAATTGCCGACGAAACCCAGGAAGATCTAGAAAATTATAAAAATGTGTTAAAAGATTTTGGTTGCAAGGTAATACAACCTGAGCTTGACCCTAACGACAATATCATGAATTATATTGATAATAATGGAGTTATCAAAGGAAAACAAGGGGTTCCACGTAGTCCATTGCAACCTCGAGATGCTCATGTAGTTATTGGTAATAACCTATACTATACTGATATTGAAAGCAAATTTGAATCGGTTGAAGCTGCTTTTAATAGTTACAATTCACAAGACCAGGTAAAATGGTATTCAATGGATAATAAAAATCTCAAGGACCTTGAGAATCGACATTGGACATTGGATCAGTGGAATATTATAAGTGGTAGTAGTTGGGGAAATTACAAAGATTATTGCAATGATGTAAACTACTACGATAGTCTTAGTGAAGAAATTAGAAAAGAAGTATTAGAATTTCATGATAAATTAGCAGCCAATTATTTAGTAGATGCTCCATCATTGACACTTGTTGGTCGTGACCTCTACGTAGACTATATGGACACTGCATTTAAAAGTTTCCAAATTAGTGATTTAACAAATAAAATTCCTAATATCCGAATCAACCAGCTTAATGTTGGAGGGCACAGCGACGGCTGTTTTCATACGTTAAAGCCAGGCGCAATTCTCAGTATATTCGATATACAAAATTATGAAAATACCTTTCCCAATTGGGATGTTTGTTATCTGTCAGACAAAAGTTGGGATAAAGCCCGTGAATTTACAAGATTAAAAGATCATACAGGAGGCAAATGGTGGTTGCCTGGTGAAGAAGATAATGACGAATTCACAAACTTTGTAGAAACTTGGTTACAGGAATGGGTAGGATATATCGAAGAAACAGTGTTTGATGTTAACGTACTAGTACTCGACGAACACCATGTATGCGTAAGTCAACTCGATAATCCAATTGTTAACAAATTTCTTAAAAAGCATAAAATGGAAGCGGTTCATGTGCCCTGGAGACATAGATACTTTTGGGATGGCGGATTGCATTGTATTACATTAGATTTAGAACGTGAAGGTGTACAGGAAGATTACTTCCCTGAGCGAGGTAATCAGGGATTAATTGACCATGGGTTCGACTAACAAAATATAAGAATATTAAGAAAGATATAGCAATGAACCAATACAATGTGTGGAACAAATGGGGCAAGCTTAAATCTGTTATGGTTGGCAACCACTACACTAGTGATTTTTTTAATGACGTAAAAAATTCAAAAATTCAAAGTTCCTTAAAAAAGATCGCTGACGAAACACACGAAGACTTAGAAAATTATAAAAATGTGTTAAAGGACTTTGGATGTAACGTAATACAACCCGAGCTTGATCCAAAAGACAATATCATGAATTATATCGACAATAATGGTGCTGTTAAAGGAAGTCAAGGTGTGCCAAGAAGTCCGTTGCAAGTACGGGATGCGCATGTAGTTATTGGTAATACATTATACTATACTAATATGGAAAGCAAAAGCGATTGTATAGAGGCAGCTTTTAATAGTTACAATTCACAAGACCAGGTAAAATGGTATTCTTTTAAAGATTACAATGATCTTAGCATTCGTCATTGGTCGTTGGATTATTGGAATATTATAAGTGGTAGTAGTTGGGGTAGGTACAAAGATTATTGCAATGATGTGAACTACTTTAACAACCTTAGTGAAGAAATTAGAAAAGAAGTATTAGAATTTCATAAAACTTTGCCGCCTGGCTTTCTAATAGATGCTCCATCAATGACGCTTGTTGGACGAGATCTTTATATTGACAACATGGATGCTACATTTAGAGATTTTCAAATTAGTGATTTAACAAATAAAATTCCTAATATACGAATTAACAAGCTCAATGTCGGGGGTCACAACGATGGCTGTTTCCATACAATTAAGCCAGGTGCAATACTGAGCTTAAACGAAATACAAACATACAATAACACTTTCCCAGACTGGGATATATGTTATCTACCTGATCAAAGCTGGGATAAAGTTAGAGGTTTTTTAGATTTAAAAAATCAAGTAAATGGAAAATGGTGGGTACCAGGCGAAGAAAACAATAGTGAACTTACACACTTCGTTGAAACTTGGTTGCAAGACTGGGTAGGTTATGTCGAAGAAACAGTGTTTGATGTTAACGTACTAGTACTCGACGAACATCATGTATGTGTAAGTCAAATTGATAATCCAGTCATTAACAAATTTCTTAAAAAGCATAAAATGGAACCGGTTCATGTGCCATGGAGGCATAGATACTTTTGGGATGGTGGATTACACTGTATTACTCTAGACCTAGAACGTGAAGGGGTACAGGAAGATTATTTTCCCGAACGAGGAGACAACAGTATAATCGACCATGGGTTTGATTAGTATTCTTTAACTTTGTGAACCTTAAACGGATAGTTTGCTTCTTTATAGAAAGCTTTACGTTTAGTTAAATGTCGTTTGCTGAACTTACAACTACTAGTGATATCCCATATTTCAACATGATCTTTGTCTTTGGCTTTGCGAATACCACGCCCAATACTTTGTATTACCCTAACGAAACTTTTCCCAGGCTCCACAAGAACCAAGTTAAAAATACGAGGAATGTTAATGCCCACGGCAGCAACACCGTAAGTAGCAATGATAACCAAGTTTGTTCCTTCTTTAATTTCATCGTAAGCGTCCTTTCTATCTTTTAATTTAACATCGCCTTTGACAAACACACTTCCAGGAATCAACTCCTGTAATTTTTCGCCAGCTTTGATTCTATCTACTAGTATAAGAGTATTGCCGTTTTGTTTAATACCATTAATACGATCGGCCATCCATTGTATACGTGTATCGTCTGTCACAAGATACTGCATTTCTTGTTGATACTCGGTATACTCTTTGTAGTCTTGTGTTTGTAATATGTTTACGTTACACTGTGCTAGCACACCCATGTCTTGTAGCTCACTAGCAGCAATTTGATTTACTACTTCACCTAAACTTACATGTAAGCTAGAAAACTCATGTTTTTCTTTAGGTATAGTACCTGTTAATCCCCAACGAATGGGAATATTAGACATTACTCCTGTAAGCAATGTTTTTAGTGCATCTGCTTTTGCCTGGTGTACTTCGTCAATAATAACACAAATGACATCTTCTAAAAACGCTTCAATAGTAACAGGTGCTACTCCATTTTTTGTGTTCTTAAGCATACTGTTTAAACTTTGCCATGTACAGATTGTATGCGTTTTTCCAAAATCTTTCCTATCACCAAAGTAAACACCTACGTCCAAACCTAGATTAATGTAGTCTTCTTCTGTTTGCACAACCAAGCTTTTGTTTGGCACAACAACAATACTGCGGCCATACTGTTCTACACTACTACTAAGTGCGGCTGTTATCAGTGTTTTGCCTGCTCCTGTGGCAATTTCTTGCAAGCACTGTGGATTTTCTAAAAAGTTGTTTACTACTTCGATTTGATAGTCACGCAGTACAACCGGTTCCCCTGCAATAGGATGCCCTTCTGGCCAGTTCTTATTAGCAAACGTTTCCGCACTAACACGATCAAATCTTAGCTCGCCGTATTCCTGTCTACGGTCCTCTAGTTCAATGTTATAGTTATAGCGTTCTACTATAGGAAGTATTTGTGGCAACAGGTTTAGATATGTGCTGCCTCCCATCTGAAAGAAGCTTACAGTGCCGTCCCACCGTCCTAGTTTGTACGCTGGCATATGCCTAGCATAGGGCAGAAGATACTTAAATTCGTTGACTAGTTTTTTCCTTACATCAAGCTCTAGTCCTTCAAGCTTGATATTAACTTCGTCCTTGATTATAATTTTACATGTTTTCAATTTTTTTTCCAGTATCGTGGCTATACAAATATACAATTTTTAATAATGAGTTAGGCAACTCAGCCGATAGTTGGGCTAACGCATGAGTATTGTCTACAAACAAAACTACACTTTGTGATTTTAAATCACTTGCTAAAAAATCATGTACACTTTTCTTTTTCTTGTCTCGGTATTGATAGTATGATTGTTTTCCGGGTACACTAGTTTGTTGTAATGCACTAACTAGTTTATTTTCTTTTCCTGTATCTACTCCAAACGTTACTACTACCCAATGATCTGCTTGAACACTTTGCATAAAATACTCTAAGTCTGATATTGAAAGATCAGTTTGTAGTCTAGATGCTTTGTCAAAAATCATCGATTGCGATGCTAATAAAACTTTATGTATACTATTATACTGTTCTTTAATACAGTTTGTCAAGTTAGGACCGACTCGCAAGCCATAATTATCTGCAAAAAATACCACACGAGACATTGGCTGAGTAAGATCAAATTCTTTTAACGCTTGGTTAAGATAATCATTACTATTGTAAACAAATAACTGTCCATCTTCTAAGTCTATATACGGAACATGTTTATATATGTTGTCATAAGAATGTTGTACTATTGCAAATTGTTCTTTAACTTCTGTATCCAACTGCCAGTTGCAATTTTTATACTTTTTAATAAATTTGTATAATAATGAAAGATTAAGTTCATATGGTACAATATACCTTTTACGATCATTGTTATTCCACTCAAATCCTCCACAACTTAGTCTACGATAACTATGCATATCATTTACCATCGATTTATCATATGGGAATTGGACTATGTAACCCTCAGTACTTTTGCTTACAACAAATTGACGATCTACTTTGCGAGTACTAAGTCTTTGAGGTGGCGATTCTAATAGGTAGTCTAATGAAATATCTAGATGTTTGGCAATCTGTCGGCGATATTTAGTAATAATTTTTACAGCGGTTACTAATTGTCTATCTGTAAATCCAATTCCATTAACAATATTTTTACAACCATGCTTAATAAAACTTATGTCGTAATTTGCCAAGCGAATTGATGCAGTAAACGGTTGATAGTAGTCGACGGGTTTTCCTTGATCGTCGACTACATTACCAGCCCAAAGTATCCAATCTTCTATATAGTATGGAAACTGCCGATCTTCCATGCTATCTAGTTTTCATGCAAGTGTTTTCAGCAATACTCATCCAACGAGCCGGGCTCATGCGGCGCAAATCTGCTAGTTTAATTGCCATGCGCAAACTCATTTCACGCAACCGTGTGTCGTTTTGTTTCATGAACTGTAGTATTTCGTTTTCGTCTTGGGCATCCATTTTATATCCGTCAAACAACGCTCCAGTACGTGCAATTTGTTTAATACGCAGATACTTATCACGCATAGTATCCAATGTAAGATCCAAATAGTGACAACGGCTCATTAATGCTTCTAAGTGATCTTTTATCTTTGCACTGCGCACATTATCAAACTTGATATTGGTGATAAAAATAACACTACCGTGGAATGCAAACTTATTAGGTACACCTTCGTTGCGTAACTTATGACTGTCGGCATTCCAATGGATAGTGCGTTTTTTTCCACTATCAAGTGCTGCCTTAAGGATATTCAAACTAAGTTCATCGCCTAGAACACTGTCACAATCGTCGAACACTAATACGTTATTTCTATCGCTGTATTCGAACAACTTGCAATATAGCCCAATGGGTGTAATTGCACCCTTAACAACTTCATATTTACGTGGGCGACCTGCCAAGTCGTCTAGCAAGCCACTTTCTTCTAGTTCTTTTTCAACACCGTAACTCTTACCAACACCAGGAGGCCCAACAACCACCATTGCTCGGACATTGCCATTTACTGTTGCACGTGTCATCTCATTGAGGATCTCAAATCGATCCTCAATACGTGCTATAATTTCTTCATCAGTTTCTACTTTGACTGCCGATTCGGTCATCTGGCTATCTCCAACATATTCATATTCATCTACTTGTACTCGAATTTTACCAAACTCAGTACCTAGCAATTCAGTTGCATTAACTGTTACAAAGTCGCCTTTAGCGCCTTCTACAACAGGACGATGCATAGGTAGTATAACATTTTCTAATTTAGCTCCGCGATATTTGCCGCTGATAATCTTTACTAGTGCAGTCATTGTTATTACCTTTCTTCTATTACAATATCAGTATACATTACTAAATCACATTGTCAACCATTAAATACTCAGATTATAAATATTAACATGGAAGATTATTATAGCACATTGCTCAAGCAGCTTGATGGATACACCGTCATGGGATTGTTCGACGGCAAACGGCATATCGACGAGATAA
>Ga0206128_1000989_pt1 | contig 30177 bp, 30 predicted proteins | sample Helgoland_Spring_7_FD_148601 | JGI IMG/M metagenome (GOLD analysis project Ga0206128, IMG submission 148601) | Pelagic subsurface seawater microbial communities from Kabeltonne, Helgoland, North Sea - Helgoland_Spring_Bloom_20160426_1 | ecosystem: Environmental > Aquatic > Marine > Epipelagic ... | reverse complement strand
CGTCACGTGATGGGCCTCCGATGGGCGGAAAATTTTGCCGCTATCTAACGAGGCTAGGCGATTGAGCCTGCCGGGTCCAGCGGCACCCGCACAGAAACAAATTGCCAAGGCCAGTTAGAGGGTGCTGTCAGACTAATGACTGCAAGCATCAGATTGATGGGAGCAATCGAAATTTATGCGCTCAATAATTGACGCCACTCAGCCAGAGCAGCGGCACGGTTTAACTTAAAATTGATGCGTGAATAGAGATGGCGTTCCTGATTGAAATGGTTCTGAATAGACGCGTGGACCGAGACGAATTTCTGTAACGTTGCCGTTCGTCGAAATCTTAGCATCGCCCTCTCTCGTCGCCTGAACGGTAAATGAGAGTTCTCAGCTCTGTTGTTTACCCAGCGACCTGTTTCTTGCCGGTCAGAATTTCCTATGATCACCATCGCTGCGCGGTAGGAACTCAGTTTGTCAGTCACTATAATTCTAGGCTGGCCACTACGCTTCATCGATTTTCTTATGAATTTCAACGCAGCCTTGCGATCTCGGCGCTTGCTTACATAACTCTCAAGCACCTCACCTTCGTGATCTACAGCACGCCAAAGGTAGTGCCGTTCGCCGTTAATCTTCACAAAGACTTCATCAAGGTGCCACTGCCAATTAGAATGACTTTGCGCCATATTGCGTCGTTTCCTAGTAATCTCTGATGCAAACATTGGCCCGAAGCGGTTCCACCAAAACCGAACCGTTTCATGACTTACCTCCACACCCCGTTCATGAAGAAGGTCCTCCACATTACGGAGCGAAAGCGGGAAACGGACATACAGCATTACTGCAAGTCGGATGATGTCAGGACTGGTTTTAAAGTAACGAAAGGGAGACTGTTTTGTCATCCATAGATGCTACAAAGCAGCCCTGCCCGCTTCAAGTTAGTTTAATCTGACAGCACCGTGCAGCCCTCTGCAGCCGCTATGAACGGCGTGTGAAAGTGCTGCCCGCCCGTTCCATATCCGACGACACCGATCTGCAACATCTCAGGAACCCACGGATTTGAGGAAGGCGTCGAACTCATCGTCCTTTATTGCAACCGAATGCCCGGCCTCGGGATAGCCGCCCGCTTCGACATCTGCCTTGAAGTCCCTGAACGCGGCGATGCGTTCGTTTTGCAGGCGTTCAAGTTCGGGGGCAAAGTTGCGATAGGCCTTGCCGTGGCGCGGCTTGTGGTTCTGGCCATAGCCGCAGACATCCTCGGTAAACAGATACTGCGCGTCGGCGTGTTTGCCTGCGCCCATGCCCAGCATCAGCAGGCTGCTGTTCTCGGTCAGGTACTTGGCCACGCGATCAGGTACGACCTCAAGCTCAGCCGCAAAGACGCCGATTTCCTCAAGCTTTTGCGTGTGGCGCCACAGCGCCGCTGCCTCGTCGGCCGTCTTGCCGACCGCGCGCCAACCTGTCCATGTGATATAGGAAGGCACGAGTCCAATATGTCCCACCACCGCAAGATGGTTGTCGGCCAGTGCCTTCTGCACCTCGTAAGAAGCTGAACAATAGAAGGCATCGCCGCCTTTGGACGAGAATTCAAAGGCGGTGCGCAGATAGTCTTCGACCGTTGTCAGGAACACGCCGTTCAGGCTGCCCCAGCCGCCGTAAGGCAGACCGACCTGCACAAAACAATCTCCCGCCGCTTCGCGCATTTCTTCATCAAAGAACCGGCCCTCAATGGACAACATGTGGATGCCTGCAGCAGCGGCGGCGGCGGCTTCTTCCTTGGTCTGTACGTAAAGCATGGAGATTTTCTCGCCGCGCTTTTTCATGGCGCGAAGATCTTGGACGAGGGGGCGATTGTGATACATGATGTGTTTCCTAATATCAGGCGGCCTTGAGAAGCCGTTTCAAGTTTTGTGAAGGATCCGAGATCGTGGCCGCGTCAACAGCTGCCCCCCGTTCGATGAGTTTTTCGAGGATCCGGATGTCTTTAGCGACTGTGTTGCCCGTCCCGATGCCCGCAGCGGCCCGAAGCCGGCCATCGTTGTCGCATTGAAAAATCAAAGCCGTGTCGTCGCCTGTTTCGCGGGACTGCACCGGACTGTTCATGTCGAACATCCCGGTGACCTGAAGCGTCAGGTTAAACTGGTCTGACCAGAACCACGGTGCCTTGCTATAGGGGGCCCTTGCCCCAAGAATGGCGGCAGCTGCATGGGCGCCCTGGTCCTGCGCAGCCTTCCAGCTTTCAAGTCGCACGCGCGCGCCGCGCCATTCGAAGTTGCAACAGTCCCCGGCGGCAAAGATATGGGGGTCGGATGTGCGCATGTCGGTGTCGACGATGACGCCGTTCTCCACCTGCAATCCGGCGGCCAATGCCAGATCAATGTTGGGCACGGCCCCCATGCCGGCGACAACGACATCGAACGGCAAGGACGTGCCATCAGCCATAATAACAGAAGTGCTATCGGCAGCAGACACCTCGGCACCTATACGTAGGTCAACACCTTCGGCGGTGTGACGCGCATGGACGATTGCGGCGATCTGCTCTGGGACAGCGCGGGCAAGCAGCCTTGGTGCGGCCTCGAAAACAGTGACTGTGGCCCCCAACTGCCTCGCCATCGCAGCCAGTTCCAATCCGATGAACCCGCCGCCGATGATCCCGACCCGCGCGCCCGACCTCATATGTGCCAAGATGGTCTTGGCATCCTGATCGTTACGCAATGTCAAGCAAGCTTCGAAGCCGGTAAATAGCCGCGCCTGAGCCCCCGTAGCCAGCAGAAGTCGTTCGTACGGCACATGCGAACCGTCTGCGAGTTCCACACTGCGAGCTTTACGGTCAATCCGTGAGACTGAAGCGCCCAGTCTCAGATCGATGCCGGCCGCAACGTAGGACTCAGCAGGACGGATGACTTTCACCTCGCCCTGCCCTGCCTTCGACAGTGGCGGGCGCTCATAAGGCAGGACCGCCTCGGCACCGATAAGGGTCACGCCCCCCTCAAAGCCCTGTTCTCGAAGGGCGAAGGCCGCGCGGACACCGCATTCACCCGCCCCTATGATCACCATCCCTGCCTTTGTCATAACGTGAACGCCTTGCGGAATGCGCCGAGCGCGGTTTCAGGATCATCCTTGGCAAAGCCTTCGAAACCGACCGGGCCGTCATAGCCCATGTCTTTCAATGCGCGCGCGATGGCAGCCCAGTTCATCTCGCCGGTGCCTGGTTCACATCGGCCCGGATTGTCGGCCACTTGAACTTCGCCGATCCATGGCAGGCAGGCATCGGCCCAGCGGATCACGTCGCCCTCCCCAATCTGGGTGTGATAGAGATCGAGATTGATACGCAGTTGCGGGCGGTTTACCGTCGATACAAGGTTCAGAACATCCTCAGTGCTATTGAATGGACAACCGGGGTGTTCGCGCAGGTTGAGGTTCTCCAGCGTGAACGTCACGCCCTCTTCCTCGGCCATGTCGCAGATGCGGTGCAGCGTGTCTCGTGCCCGCAACCACATGCCCGGCGAGACATGCCATAATTGCTGGATCGGCAGGCCCAAATCGCCTAGGCCTGTGCCGTGCAGGTTCAGTCGATCAACGCCGAGTCGCTTGCCGACCTGAGCGGTCTCTCGGGCAGACTTCAGCAAAAGGTCGGCGCCTTGGGCATCAGCCAACCGGCCTTCGAGATAGCCGTTCATGATGGTGAAGTCTGCGCCAGTCGCCGCCAGCGCATTAATGTCCCACGCAGTCCAGTTCCACAGGCCCACACCAAAGCCCATCTCTTGGAGACGGCTGGCGCGCCAATGGATCGGTTTGTCCTGCCAAAGCATTTCGGCGCAGGCGGCGAGTTGGAAGGTCATGGGTTATATCTCTACAAACACACGGCCGTTTTCGACCTTGGTAGGATAGGTGTGGAGGTTCTCGCAGGCTGGTGGCGTTTCTACTTCGCCATTGGTGCAATCAAAAATCGACGAATGCTTGGGGCATTCAATTGTCGCTTCGACCACCAGACCGTCGGATAGGTGTACCTCCTCGTGGGTGCACAAGCCGTCAGTACAATAATAATTGTCCTCATGGTCGCGCACGATGATGAATGTGCGGCTCCCGTGGTCGAAACGGATGACATCCTCTTCTTCAATGTCGTCGGTTGCGCAGGCGTCTACCCAGTCTGCCATTTTTCTCTCCTTTAGTCTCAGGCTGCGGCCCTTGCGGGGCCATCGTGATAGGGGTTTGCGGTGTCCGGCAGTTGGCGCCGGATGTGAAAATCGGGGTCTTTGCGCTGGCGCCAGAGTGCGGGCAGCATCTCGGTATAGGCGTCGAAGAACGACGTGTTCGGTGCGGGGAAATCGAACTTGCAGGCCTCGTGCAGGTCAGGAAGCTTGTTGTAGGGCACCAACGGGAACATGTGATGTTCGACGTGGTAGTTCATGTTCCAGTAGATGAACCGACTGATCGGGTTCAGGTAGACGGTGCGCGAATTCAGCCGGTGATCCAGCACATTGTCTGCAAGTCCGCCGTGTTGAAGCCAGCCGCAGAGAACCATATGCCAACAGCCATAGAGGCGCGGCAAGCCAATTAGCAGCACTGGAATCCAGCTTTGCAGCAGCAGCGCAGCAGCTAGTGTTGCAGCATAGATTACAATCCAGACTCTGGCGGTACGGATGGTCTTGGCGAAAAACACCGGATCCATATAGTCTGCCTCGTCCGGCAAAATCCGGCCCCCAGTGTGGCGGATCATCCGTTTCAGGCCATCCCACATGTCAGTCAGACCAACCAAGTTGGCCGCCATCCTGACCACAACGACTGGCCGCATGATCGCCACCTCGGGGTCCCGCCCGACGATTACCGTGTCCGAGTGATGTCGCGCATGACTGAATTTCCAGCAATGTGGATCCCGGATCATGCAGAAGCAGGCGACTTGGTAGACAGCCCTGTTCATCCAGCGGGTCTTGAACGCAGTGCCGTGACCACATTCGTGCCAGCGGCTGTCCATTGCCGATCCATATAGCACGCCGTAGGACAGCCAGAACGGAACCGACCACCACGATGGCATGAGAGCAATTGCTGCGCCCGCGAAGGCAATCATTGACCCGAATAGGACAACAGTGTCCCAAATCGCCGGCTGGTCGGCCCGCTTCATCAAGGCTTTCATGGTTTTGCGATCAAGGTGCGTGCGATACCAGTCCTCCGTGACCAAACCATTGGCCACGGCGCTTTTTGCATCCGCTCCCAGAAGGTCATAGTCACGGGGCACAGCTCATATCTCCTGCGGTTTGTAGTCGGCAGGACGATCCGGCATGACGCCTTGCAGTAGCGTCACGGACTTTTCCAGCCCTTCGAGAGAGTTGAGCAGAACGTCTTCATGTTCGATCGACAGCCATCCGTCGTAGCCGCCCATCTTCAAACGATAGCAGAACTGCCGCCACCATTCCTCGCCATGGCCGAAGCCCAGTGTGATGTAGAACCAGCTGCGCGCCGGGATATCCATTAGCGAGCCGTTTTCGAGAAGCGAGGTTGTCGCCTGCACGGGGGCGTTCAGCATCGTGTCTTTGGCGTGTACGTGGTAAACGGCCTCTCCCAGTGCCTCTGCGGCTGCCAGGGGGTCGGCCCCCATCCAGAACAGATGTGACGGGTCGAGGTTCGCCCCGATCACCGGACCAACAGCCTCGCGCAGTCTGAACAGCGACGGCACGTTGTAGACGCACTGATTGCCGTGAAGCTCCAGCGCGATCTTCTGGACGCCATGTTCCTTGGCTAAGGCTACGATCTCAGTCCAGAACGGGATCAGCTTTTCTTCCCACTGGTAGTGCAGGATTTCCTGCGTCTCGGGCGGCCAGCTGCTGACAACCCAGTTGGGCATCACGTCATTGTCCGACCCTGCGGGCAGGCCGGACATGGTGCAGACCGTCTTGACCCCCATTTCACCGGCAAGGCGGATGGTGTCACGCAGTCCTTGCCCCTGTGCGGGATCGGTGGGGTGCAGCGGATTGCCGTTTGCATTCAGGCTGATGATCTCAAGACCACGATCTGCGAAAGCTCTTTTGAATGCGGCCTGCGCGTCCGCGTTGCCCAACAGCCCCGCCAAGTCGCAATGCGGTGCTGTCGACCAGCCACATGTATTCACCTCAACTCCACTCACGCCCATGCGCTTCGCGTTGTCGAGCATCTCTTCAAATGACATGCCGCCAAGGCTGTCGGATACGAAACCTAGTTTCATGCGTAGAACTCCGGCTTTGAGATAAGAGTGATGTCTTGGCGTATGCCAGTTTCGAGTGCTTTAACGCCGGTCTCTGCGATCACTGCGGCGGCGTATCCGTCCCAAGAAGAGCTTGCCAATTCAGGGTAGTCTCCACCCTGCACCCAACGAAGGAAGGCGCGGTTTTGCTGCCGATAGGCTTCTGCATATCGGTTGCGCCAATCTGGGTCGTGGCCCACAGATTTCAGCGCTTCCTTGTCTAGCCGGACGTAGCTGACATGGTTCGTGGCGATTGAGCCAGTTTCGCCAACCAGCTCGGCCTTTACGTCATAGCCATAGGCCGCGTTGTTGTTCACTTCGATGGTAACGATCTGGTGGTCGACGGTCTGAAGGACCATCACGACAGGGGCGACCTTATCGTCGGACCGGGCGGGCTGTGTCGCGGTGATGGAAACGGCTTCGCTGTCCAGCAGGTAGCGCAGAATGTCGAATTCATGCGGGGCGGAATTGGTGATTGCCATCGCGCCGGTGAAATCTGTGGCCGGCGTAGACCCGTTACGATGCCAGTTGTGCAGCATCAGCGCACGACCGATGATACCGTCTGTCAACGCTCGCTTCATCTGGATGTATGCGGGGTCATAACGGCGCATAAAGCCCAGCATGACGTGCTTTTTGCCAGCCGCTTCTTCGGCCTGCATCACGCCAAGGCATTCCGACGAGGACTGCGATAGTGGTTTTTCGCACATCACCTTTTTGCCCGCCGCAATGCAGGCAAGGCTGAGGGGCGCATGCGTAAAATCCGGTGAGGCCACGATCACTGCGTCCACATCACCTCGCGCAATGGTGGTCTCCGGGTCAGTCGCAGCCTCGGTTTCATAGATGTCGGCAATAGCCTGCGCACGCGCAAGATCCATATCGCAGACCACGGATAAGGATGCCCCAGGCAAGTCTTCTGCCACAATGCGGGCATGATCTGCGCCCATGATACCTGCACCAATGACGGCAATTTTAATGCTCATGATAGTCTTTCAATAATGGCCGTGAACAGCACGACCAGGTGTCTTTCCGCATTGCGCGGGGGAGGGGCACGCAATGCAGAGGTGGGCAGGCCTAGTGCACGGGGTCGGGCACTTGACCATCGTGGGCTTCCATGTAGCCTTCGATATTGGCTTCGAGATCGGCCATGGATTCACCGCCCGCCATAAGGTCGGCGATTTCTTCTCGGGTCTTGTCGCCTTTGCGGAAGTCGGCAGCGATAGCCCCTCGGATCAGCACGGCAAAGTGGTCACCAACCGCCATTGCGTGCATGACTTGGTGGGTAATGAAGATCACCGCCAGCCCGCGCCGCTTGGCCTCGTTCACGATGCGCAGGACGTGCGCGGCCTGTTTGACACCCAGCGCGGCGGTCGGTTCATCCAGAATCAGAACTCGCGCACCGAAATATACCGCGCGGGCGATGGCCAGAGATTGACGCTCGCCGCCGGAAAGACCACCAACGAGGCGATCACCATCGGTTATGCGTGTAATGCCAAACCGCTGTACTTGCTCAACAGCAATGCTGTTAGCTTTCTGCCTGTCGAAAATCTTGAAGGGACCAAAGCCTTTGGTCGGTTCCGCGCCCGCAAAGAAGTTGCGGCCGATCGACATCAAGGGGTAGGTGCCGCCGAATTGGTGGACCGTAGCAATGCCCATTTCCTGTGCGTTCTTCGGATTGGAGAAGCTAACCGGCTTGCCATCCATATACATTTCGCCACGGGTCGGTTGATGGACACCAGAGAGTGTCTTGATCAACGTTGATTTGCCAGCACCGTTGTCGCCCAGCAGGCACAACACCTCGCCTTCGTTGACCTTCAGGCTGATTTCATGAAGCACGTCGATTGGGCCAAAGCTCTTGTCGACCTTGCGCATTTCCAGAACGGGAGTTTTGTCAGACATATCTTTGCCCTCACTTTTTCTTGGTGGTCGACGCGCTGGTCGCCAGGTTTCGGAAGGTGTCATTCATCAGAACGGCAACCAGTAGGAGCGCGCCGATGAAGAGCATGTTGAGATCCTTGTCGAAGGCGGTGAAGTTGATCCCTTGGAACACAATGCCAAACGTCAGAGTCCCAAAGACCACGCCGGCCACTGAGCCGAAGCCGCCCGTCAGTAGAACACCACCAACTACAACGCAGATGATCGTATTGAAGATCATCCCGAACTGAGTCGTCGTGCTGGCCGTATTGGCAAGAACCGCCTCAGTCATCCCAACCAGCGCGGCAGCCATTGCAGACAGCATGAACAGTGCAATCTTCAGGCGTTTGGTCGGAATGCCAGCATTGTGGGCGCTTTCTTGGTCGCCGCCCATTGCCAAAATCCAGTTTCCCCATGGAGAGATGTGAAGGATGTAGAAGCAGGCAATTGCGACGGCAATCCAGATGAAGAATGAGCTTTGAAGGCTGCGGAAAATGGTGAATGCATTGTCGCCATCGCCTAGAACAAGCGAATGGTAATCCCCTAAGAGGAATTCCGAAATCACGCCCGCATCGGGCATGCTGTGCTGCGTCGTTCCTGCTATCTGCTTGCTGATATAGGCGTTCAAACCTGCAACGACAAAGAGTGTGGCCAAGGTCACGATCAATGATGGCACTCGCGTTCGTGTCACGAGCATGCCGTTCACCCAGCCAATGGCTGCGGCAACCGCAAAGCTTATCAAGACACCAAACCAGATATTGAATCCGAAGGTTTCAACCGACAAGGCCATCACGATACCGCCTGCAGGGATAATCGCTCCAATCGAAATATCCAGCTCGCCCGCGATCATCAAGAAGGCAATCGGGATCGCGATAATCCCAACTTTCGAAGCGAAGTTGAGCCAAGTGGACGTTCCCAGTGCAGTCAGGAAATTTTTCTCGACACCAAAGTAGCCAAAGAAAAGAAAGATAAGAATGAAGCCTGCTGCAGCTCCGGCCTCGGGTCGCCTGAAGAGGCTCAGGAAAGAGAACCCGCCTGATCGCTTGACCGCACCCTGGTTAATCTGTGTGTCCGCCATGGTCCTTGCTTCCCTCTGCTAAGCTTGAGTTTTTTTGGGCCTGTCGAAATCTCTGTTGTAGATGCCCCCAACCAAAGGTCTGGTCGGGAGCATTTGGGGTCTAGCGAGCGCCAAGCTCCGCGCCTGCCTTGACCGATTCCACATTAGCGGCATCGATGATTGCTGGGCCAGTTAGTACTGGGTCAGTCGAAATCTCTGTCCCGAACTTCAGGTGTGCAAAGAGCATTGACGTTGCCAAGAAACCCTGCAGGTATGGCTGTTGGTCGATCGCCATTGTCTGAGTGCCAGCCGAAATCCGGTCAAGCGATGCAGGGCTGAAATCAAAAGCACCGATCATCATCTCTACACCGGTCTGCTCGACAGCGTTAACAGCAGCAGCAGCACCGAAGTCAGCGCAGGAGATCAGCGCGTCGATCGACGGATCGCCGATGAACTCTGCTTTCATGGCTTCGGCTGTACCAGTGACATCGCCATCAAGGTTTGCAGGCGTATTCAGAACTGTGACCTTAGCACCAGCTGCGGTCGCACCATCGACAACACCGCGACAACGCTCTTCGAGATTGATCGCACCGGGAACCTGAATATGGCACATGATGTGCTCGGCGCCGTTTTCGGCAAGGTAGCGACCGCCGCCAACACCGGCTTCATATTCGTCGGACCCGAAGTAGTTTATAGCACCGATGTCGTCCTTGACGGGAAGGCCGGAGTTGTACTGCATGATCACTATCCCCTGCTCACGCGCAGCGTTCAGCGCGGGGATCTGCGCATCAGGAACCCAAACTGGGATCGCGATTCCGTCGACGCCTTGTGCGACCGCTTGATTGATCAGTGTCACAAGATCTGGCCCAAAGTTCTCATAGTTTTGGGTGCGTAGATACTGCACCGAACCACCATTGGCGTCGACCATGTAGGTTGCGTCATCGACACCCTTCTTGATCTTGTCCATGAATGAATCTTCGATGGAGCCTGCGATAACCGCAATGTCCTGGGCGAAAGCGCCGGTCGCCATCAAGGCGGCAGTCGCTGCCACCGCAAGGGTTTTGGTGAGTTTCATGTTGTGTTCCTCCTCATTTGTCCGTCATGCGACGGCTTGACATAGACTTGTGACCATTGCGCGCTCCTCCACGCGGTTCAGGCCGGTTTCTTCGGACGCGCGACTATGGACATGGCCAGCGAACGGAAGCTCTCATTCATTCCGACGGCGATCAGCAGTGTCGCCCCGATGATCAGGTTCGACCAGTTGCGGTCAATCTGGGTGAAATAGATGCCTTGGTTAACAATCGCGAAAGTCAGGGTTCCGACAAAGATCCCGATCACGGAACCGAAACCACCGGTCAAAAGCGTGCCACCCACGACGACGCTAACGATCACATTGAAAATGATCCCCATGCCGCCAGAGACCTGTGCCGAATTGAACAGTATCGCCTGGCACATTCCGACAAAGGTCGCAGCGGTAGCGGACAGGATGAAAAGCGTGATGGTCATGCGGTCCACAGGAATGCCAGCATTGCGGGCGCTGTCGCGGTCACCGCCCATAGCGAAAAGCCAGTTGCCGAACCGCTGCTTGTGCACGACGAACCAAAAGATGACGGCGATGATCACCCACCAAACAATGATAACCTGATGGCTGGCCCCAAGAAGGCTGCCAAATATGACCTTGGCCCATTCGGGTGCTGTGACTGCGACGCTGGCCGCTCCAGTGAGCACCTTGGACGCGGTCAGGACAATCCCCTGCATCGCCACCAAAGTACCTAAAGTAATGATGAGCGAGGGCACCGTGGTGCGAATTGTCAGTAACCCATTGATCGTTCCGACGATCACGCCAAGTCCAAGAGCCGCGATCATACCGAAGATGATCGGCAACTCGTAGTGCCCGGAGACAATAGCGACAGTCATGGAACCAGCAGGGATCATCGCCCCGATGGAAATGTCCAACTCGCCTGCTATCATTAGCAATCCCACCGGGATTGCCACAATCCCGAGATTGGCGGCAAAGTTTACCCAGCTGGCGGCACCCATCAATTGGACCAGATCGACACTGCCAAAGATCACGAAGAATGCTAGAATACCTATCAGGCTGAGAGCAGCGCCAGCACCTGGCAGACGAAGGAAGTTAGCGAAAGCGTCTCGCATGGCTCAGCCCTCCTTCTTTTTTGTGGCATAAGACAGCGCGAGCGCACGGAAAGTGTCATTCGACATCACGGCGATCAGCAGCAGCGCTCCGATGATGATCGAGCCATAGTTTGGGTCGATCCCGCTGAAGAAGATTCCCTGATTGACGATAGCAAAGGTAAGTGTGCCCAACACAATGCCGATCACCGAGCCCGATCCGCCAGTGAGAAGAACACCACCGATGACCGCACACATGATCGAGTTGAAGATAAACGCCTGCCCCGCCGCGACCTGTGCGCTACCAAAGGTCAGTACCTGACTGACGCCGACAAAGGCGGCTGCAAAGCCGCTGAGCATGTAAAGCCCCACAGTAACGCGGCTAACCGGTATGCCCGCGTTGCGCGCGCTTTCGCGGTCGCCACCAAGTGCAAAAACCCAGTTTCCCCAAGGTGAGATGTGTAGGAAGTAGTAGACGATGGCGGCAAATCCGATCCACCAGAAGATCGTAGCGCGGAACATGAAATTGATCGAGGACCCCAACAGCGCCTTGGCCGAAGGGTCCCCCGTCATGAAGACACCGGTCGATCCGGCGATCATGACAGTGAATCCCAATGTCAGCCCCATCGCACCGAACATCGTGCCAATCGTAATGATCAGTGACGGGATCGAGGTGCGCGTAACCAACTGGCCGTTGATGAAACCTACCATCACGCCAACCGCCAGACCGGCAAAGACACCATACCAAGTCGGCAAATCGTAATGGCCAGAGACCAGTGCAGTGGTCAGCGCCGCAGCGGGCACCACCGCCCCGACCGAGATATCAAGCTCGCCTGCGATCATCAAAAGCCCAACAGGCAAAGCGATAATACCAACCTCGGCCGCCATTGTCAGGAAAGCAGACCATCCCGGCGCACCAAGAAATATCTTGCCGCCTAGGTACGCGAAGAAAACATAGACCACGACCGTGCCGATCAGCGTGCCAAACTCTGGCCGCCGGATCAGCTTGCCGAGCATTCCGACAAGATCGTGTGATGTATTCGCGTCAGATGACATGTTGTTCCTTCGGTGCCACAAACCCGTGGTCCATGTTTGGCGAGGCCGCACATCGCGCGCGGCCCCGATTAGTCATAAAGTTAGCGGGTACCTTCAGAGGCACCGGACAACGTAGCCGCGATGTTCGCAGCATCGACGATACCCGGACCGGTCAAGATCTCGCGTGTGGGAATCGACAGACCATAATTGATGTGCCCATTAAGGATGGAAACGGCATAGAAGCCCTGCTGATAGCCTTGTTGGTCAACAGCACATGACTGTGCACCAGCAGAGATTTGAGACAAGATCGCCTCATCAAAGTTGATACCGCAAACCTGCACCTGGCCCGCTTTACCCGCCTGCTGGATGCCCTGCACAATACCGACAGCGTCGAGGTTCGCTGTCGCGAAAACCGCATCGATTTCAGGATTCTGAAGCAGATGCGCGCGCACAGCTTGTGCCACTGCGGTCACGTTGCCCTGCGCAGTAGCAGGCAGCGGCATCGTCGATGCGGAATTACCCGTATTCTCCAAGCCTTCTGCAAAACCATTACAGTAGTCTTCGATGTTAGCAGCGCCTGGCAACGAATTGACACACAAGCCGTTGGTTGCACCGTTGTTGCCCAACCATTCACCGCCAGCAACACCTGCAAGGTAGTCAACCGCTCCAACATAGTTCAGCGCACCCAAACGGTCAGCCGCCTCGATGCCACCGGCATTGTAGATGACCAGCGGGATGCCAGCATCAACGACGGCTTGGAACGCAGGATCCATTGCTTCGGGAACCCAGTTTGGCCCTACGACACCATCAGCTCCTTGGTCGATTGCTTGACGGATCAGTTCTGCTGCGTCGACGCCAAGGTTGTCATAGTTCTGTGGGCCAAGCCATGTGACCGAGCCGCCTTGGGCTTCAACGACGAGCGCCGCGTCTTCTGCACCGCGCTTGACGATGGACCAGAATGGATCGTCGGGTTTGCCACCGATCACGAAGATGTCTGCGCCGCTGTGGCTTTCAGCCAGAACGCCTGTCGCGGTGAGGGCCAGAGCGGCCGTTGTTGCAAGAATTTTGCCGAGTTTCATAGGTGTTTTCCTCCATTGGATACCGCTCCTCAGCGGTGTTTAGTTCTTGGTATCGGGCGCGCCTCCTCCGCAGCGCCCTCCGCGGATCATTCCGCCGGTGTCGCCTTCGTCTGCTTGGATTTCAGTTTCTCTTTCTTGGCGCGGAATCGCGCCTTCATCTGCTCATCAGCGTCCTTGGACCCGTCGTGCCAAGTGCCGAACCATTTATCGAGCGGGACCAGTCCCTCACCGCCGTAGTTCACTTCGAAATACTTGTGGTGCAGGTAATGCGCGTAGGCATGACTATCGAGCGCCTTGTCGCCGTCGAATTCCAGCTTTTCAAAACCGATGTGCCCGTTGACCGCGCCATAGGCCGTTGAGTTCATTTGGAACAGCGCCACGATCGGGTTTGATGGGATCAAAAGATGCCAAAGGATTTCTGCGTGGAACGCAGTCGCTTCAACCCAGTGCATGGACATGGAAGACCAAGGGCTCGGGTTGATCGAGTTATGATGTACCGAATGTATCCACTTATAAAGGATCGGTACGTGGATCAGGCGATGAATGCAGAAGAAATGGATCTCGTGTATGGCAGGTACTAGAAGCGTCAGAACAACCAGCCAAACCCAGTTGTCCTGCCAGTTCAGCCAGCCGAATGCGTGGAAACCGTTGGACAGGCACCACAGGAAGAATACCTGAATAGCTGTCCATATCGGGATTGCGACAAAGAAACTCCGCAGGAAATTGTCAAGGTTTTGGCTCTTGAACCAGAACACATCGGAGGGAGTCTCTGACGGGAACTTTGCGTTGTATTTGAAGCGATTTCCCTGCTTGCGCTTGACGTAATAGAACATTTCAATTGCGCCATACATCACAAAGATGCCGCCTGCGTTGACCGCATATAGGATCAGCGTCCACGTAAGATTTAAGCTTTGGAACGCTACTAGGTTGGGTTGGATCAGCAGAAACCAATAGGCCAGCGTGACAACAATATGGAATGCGTTCCAGGGCCAGAAATACTCGATCACGAAATGCTTCATCTGACCCCATTTGCCTTCCCAGAAAGGGGCAATGTTCAGGGGAGCATTCGGGGCCCAATTGCCACGCTTGTCACGCGTTCCAAATTTCAGATCATCCATCGGATCAGTCCTCCCATTGATGTCCGAGGCGGCCTTATTGTTCTTTCCCGGACGTCATCACTATTGACGTAATGATTTGATCCGGATCAATATCGATGAGCGTAAAACTTCAAAATGAGATCAAAACATATCATCAAGGGTACAAAATGAAACGAAATGAAACAGGAATCTTATGATACGGCGTCCGACGATCCCCGATCTTGCCGAAGCGGCAGGCGTTTCAGTCTCTACGGTGAACCGCGTAATCAATCGGGCCGAATCAGTAAGAAAACCAACACGGGATCTTGTGCTGGCAGCGGCGCAAGACATTGGTTTCTACGGTGTTGGCAGTATCGCGCATTCGGTTCAAAAAGCCCGCCAGACACACACGCTTGGCATACTTCTTCACCAGAAGGGACGAACCTTCTATAGAAACCTCGGGGAAGCTCTGCAGCGGGCGGCGGACAACCAGCTGGACAGCAAGGTTCTTCTTCGGTTGGAGTACCTCGAAGACCTCTCACCTGACAATTTGGCGGCTCGGCTCATCAGACTAAGCGAAGAGTGCGAGTCGCTCGCCCTTGTTGCAGCAGAACATCCGATCGTTTCAGATGCGATTGACTCGGTGCTTGACCGTGGCATTCCAGTGGCAGGCATGATTGCACCCTTATCGGCGCGGGGCAATGTCGGCTTTGTAGGCCTCGACAACCGCAAGGTGGGACGTACCGCCGCCTGGGCGTTTGACAAGATTATCCGCGAACCGGGCAAGGTTGGAATTCTAGTCGGCAATCACCGATATCGAAATCAGGAAATGAACGAGAGCGGCTTCCGCTCGTATCTGCGCGAAACCAATGACGCATTTACTCTGTTAGAGCCACTTTCAACCTACGAATCCGCAGCCGCCGCGCGTGAGTTGACTGAAAACCTGCTAACTGACCATCCAGACTTGTGTGGATTGTTCATATCTGGTGGAGGCATCTCGGGTGCTATCGCAGCTCTACGCGACATGCCCCGAAGGAAAGACTTCGTTGCTGTAGGATATGAACTGTTCGACACGACTCGTGCCGCACTGATCGACGGCACCCTTACGATGGTGATCTCACACCCCATGGATGAGTTTGCTCGCCAGACGATCGCTACGCTCATTAGAGCAAAAAAAGCCGGGACGGATGCGGGCGCTCAACGATCCACACTTGGATTTGAAATCTACACGCCGGAAAACGTCTGAGGGCGGGGTGACCTCACAAGGAGAGGAAAATTGAACGATCTCGACTACGGCATGCGCGACCTGTCCGTCGTCAGGGTTTTTGGAACCAATGGGCGCTTAAACTAAGAGAGAGTTTGGCTCATCTGTTTGGTTTGATTATGCGGCGTGCTGGCGGTGATGCAAGCGTCGCGCTTCGAGTGTCTTCCGTTTGATCCTTTTGTAACCCATTTGTAACCCAACAGAGCACTTTACTCGCCGAAAGAGTAGACAGTGTAATGCGGAGTCGCCTTTCGGGAATGCTTGAGGTGTTTAAAACATATAACTGGACATCGAATGCCACCTTTGAACTGGGCGACCCCAATATTGTGGTTATGGCAGATGGATACCGAGCTTATAGCTCTGGGGCGTGGAATAAAATTGATGCAGATCGTGAGCTGCGCCGCAGGATATGTCTTCCAGCATCATATACTGAAGCGCGACCCGAGCAGTTCGACACGTTTTTACGTGACATACTGTGCGACGCAGAGGGCAAACCTCTTACCGACAGCGAGGCCCTCACAGAGTTGATATGGGAGATGCTGGGCTACTGCTTGGCGACCCATACCCGTTATGAACGCTGTTTTATACTTTGCGGACCAGGCGCTAATGGCAAAAGTGTTTTGGGTGCCGTCGCAAAAGCTATGGTTGGCCGTGCCAATACTGCCTCCATTCAACCCGCCCAAATGGGCAGTGTGTTTCAACGCTCAAATCTCGAGGGAAAGCTGCTCAATCTTGTCACCGAGCTAAATCAGAAAGAGGAGCTGCAAGACGGTCTACTCAAGGCCATCGTATCCGGAGAAATGATGTCAGTGGAACGTAAGTTTCAGGAGGTCCGGGAGATTGAACCATTTGCCAAACACATCATCCTTACAAACCACCTGCCGCGTATAAGCGACTATTCTGACGGGTTGTTCCGCCGTGTCAGCATCATTCCATTGCAACGGCAGTTTCTAGGAGCTTCGGCAGACCCACTCCTAATTAACAAACTAACGGGGGAGCTGGATGCGATTACATCACGCGCACTCGACGCGCTCGGGCGGCTCATTGATCGAAACGGAAACTTTACTGAACCTCCAATCTGTACTGCCGCAAAAAATACATGGCGTTCAGACAACAATCACATCATGCAATACCTCGCAGAGCGCGTGTATGAGACCCCCCAGGGCAGCGTATCCGTAAAGGATATGTATGACGATTATCGCAACTGGTTTGCCTCCACTGGTCTGCGCGGACAGCTAGGCCGCAAACAGTTTTCCAACCGCGTTGAGGCGGCTGGCGTCACAAAATCCTCACGGCGCAGTCAGGGATATTTCTTCGAGAATGTGAGCCTGCGATGAGCGCGCCGGATGTACAAAGTGTACTTTGCGTAGTTTCTTCTGAAACCTCTAATAACAGGGATGTTAGTCCTAATTTATCTCGTAGATTTCCTAGAAAGTATACAAAGTACGCAAACTACACTCCTTGGCCTACGCCATGTGAAGTGGCAGTTGAGATGCAAACGATGGTGCGGTGCGAGTATACGGCGGCCGCATCTCTAGGCTGGGCAGCATTCGACTGGGCAGAACATTGCCTTAAACAAAAGCGTAGCATCAAAGACGATGACATTTGTGTCAGTTACGTCTGGAGGCAATGGCAATTTGGGTGAGACTTACCTCCACACTCCGTTCATGAAGAAGGTCCTCCACATTACGGAGCGAAAGGGGGGAAACGGACAGACAGCATTACTGCAAGCCGTATGATGTCTGGACTGGTTTTAAAGTAGCGGAATGGGGACTGTTTGATAATCCAAAGACGCTACAAAGCAGCCCTGCCCGCATCAAGTATGTTTAATCTGACAGTACCAATTACCAGGGTCAGGCAGTTCGTTTCATCGGTGTATGGATATCAACGGCGAACATCGGGCCGAACCTGTTCCACCAAAACCGCACCGTCTCGTGGCTAATATCAATGCCGCGTTCGTGCAGAAGATCCTCCACGTTCCGAAGCGAAAGCGGAAACCGGATGTACATCATTACCGCGAGGCGGATCACCTCAGGGCTGGTTTGAAGTAGCGAAATGGGCTGCGTTTTGTCATCCCCCGAAGCTAAGGGGATGCCCTGCCCGCCTCAACCAGTTTTGCTCTGACAGAGCCTCGGAAACCTATCCCCGGGCAGGGATACGATACGCAGGGACAGGACCCGGGAACATCAATCGGGTCCTGCGTGAACACTCGGTGGCAGACCTAAGTGTCGTTTCGGATGTAGGCCGCCATTGCAGCTTCGGTTCCGTCTTGCCAAATCATACGCAACCAGCCGGAAAATACCTGCGCGAAAGCGCTGTTTTCACTTAGATTTCCGTAATATTTTTGCTGTGCAAGCCAAACCTCTGGCGAAGACTTTGCCCTAAGGGCTGTCGCCTTCAGATCATCCCAAAACGGATCATTCGGATCGATTTCACTGCCGTCTTCGCGCTGTCCCGCGCACATGCGGGCCCAGATCGCCTCGGCAAGCGCGAGACCGGAAATCGGCGTTCCGCCTGCGATCCCGTCCCTGATCGAAGGAATAACAAAACCCGGGTGGCGCGACGATCCGTCAAAGGCGACCCGGCGCGTGGTATCCACGATGCGCGGATTTGCAAAACGCTCTTTTATCAACTCGACGTAATCTGTCGGCACCATGCCGGGGGCCGGCGCAAGATGCGGGAGTATCTCTTCACGGGCGGTTTTTTCAAAATAGGCCCCAATCTGTTCGTGCGCCAGACATTCCGCGATTGTCGCGATTGAAAGCACCTCACCCGCGTTGGCCACAATCTGGTGCCCACCATTGAGTACGCGAATTTTCATGGCCTCATAGTCGTGCACACTCTGTGTGAACGTCGCGCCGACCTTGCCCCAATCGGGACGCCCGCAGCAGAATTTGTCCTCGATAACCCATTGGCGGAAGCTCTCGTGAGTCACCGGCGAGGCGTCGTCGATACCAAGGCTTTGCGCCAATTTCAGTTCGTTCGGGCCAGTTGCGGGAACAATGCAATCAACCATCGCGTTGGGGAAGGTGCTGTTGTTTTCGATCCACTCTGCCAGATCCGCGTCCGACATCCGCGCGAGAGAGACAACCGTCTGGCGCAGGACATTTCCGTTGCCTTGCAGGTTATCGCAACTCATGCAGGTGAACGCGCCGATGCCCGCCGCGCGGCGCATTTTCAGGGCCGCGATCATTGCGCCAAAGGCTGTCTTTGGCGTCGCTGGATGTGCCGCATCATGGATCATGTCCGCATGATGGCTGTCAAAACCCTTGGTTGCGGGGTCTATGAAATAGCCCCCTTCCGTGACCGTGAGCGATACGATCCGGATCGCCGGATCGGCCATCTGCGCGATAAGTGCGGCGTTGTCGTCCTCGACCGTAACGAAATCGATCATCGAGCCGACGACCTCGGCCGAGGTTTCGTTCGGCCTTAGTTCAATCAAAGTTGTCAGGTAATCCTGCCCCTTCAGCTTATCACGCTGAACCGTATCACCGGGACGCACACCGGCACCGATGATGGCCCAGTCATGCGCCAGCCCCTCTTGCATCAAACGGTGCAGATACCATGCCTGATGCCCGCGGTGAAAATTGCCCAGCCCGATATGGACAATACCAGGCGTGAGTTGCGACCGATCATATGAGGGGACTTTTACGGAATTCGGTAGCTCGTGGAGCGTCGCGTTGCTTAGTTTCATAGGGGCTTCCTCTTGGCGCGGTCTTGTATCAGCTCATCCAATTTCCGCCATCCACATTATAAGTTTGAGCGACAATATAATCGGCATCAGATGACGCCAGAAAAACGGCCATGCCTGTCAGGTCGTCAGCGGTGCCCATCCGTCCGTAGGGCACAGATTCGCCCACCTCTTTTTTCTTTTGCCCCAATGGCTTGCCTTCGTACTTTGCAAAGAAGGCATCCACCCCGTCCCAATGCTCGCCGTCAACGACACCGGGGGCGATGGCATTGACGTTGATCCCGTGACTGATGAGATTCTGTCCCGCCGATTGCGTAAGCGAGATGATCGCCGCTTTGCTGGCGCAGTAGACAGCGACAAGGCTTTCACCACGCCGTCCGGCCTGCGAGGCCATGTTGATGATCCGTCCCCGGATGCCCCTGTCAATCATATGCCGCGCAACCGCTTGCATAGTAAAAAGCGCACCACTGACGTTGATATCAAACACCTTTTTATAGTCTTCCCGGGTGATCTCAACCAGCGGTGCGGCACTGAAGATGGCCGCGTTGTTGATCAGGATATCAATCTGGCCAAAGACGGACGCGACCTTTGCGACCCCTTGATCAATACTGGCCTGATCGGTCACATCAAATCTAACAGCGATGGCGCAATCGCCGATTTCGTTGTTGATCTCATTGGCCGAGGCAAGCGCGCGGTCGTAATCGATATCAGCAATCGCAACACGCGCACCTTCGCGCACATAGGCCTGCGCAAAGGCAAATCCTAGGCCCCGCGCGGCCCCCGTGATCAGGGCTGTCTTACCTTCAAGCCGCTTCATACGATCCGCAAGCCTTCTGCATCAAAGCGATGGATTTCGTCCATTCGCGGGCTCAGGTGGATCGTGTCACCGTGACGCAGGCTTACATCCCCGATGGCACGCACGGTCAGTGTTTTGGCCAATCCGGTGTTGTGGATATGAAAAAATGTGTCCGATCCAAGATGCTCTGCCACGCCGACAGTACCGGTCCAGACCCCGCCGCTTTCGACCACGTCAATATGCTCCGGGCGGATGCCGATTGTCGTGGCGTCATGTTTTGCTGCCTCTTCACCTGTGATCAAGTTCATTTTGGGCGAACCGATGAAACCGGCCACAAACGTATTGCGTGGCGCGCGGTAAAGCTCCAACGGAGAGCCGACTTGTTCGATCACACCGGCCTGCAGCACGACGATTTTGTCGGCCATCGTCATCGCCTCGACCTGATCGTGGGTGACGTAGATCATGGTTGTCGCAAGCTTCTTGTGCAGCTGTGAGATTTCCATCCGCATGCCGACGCGAAGCGCGGCATCAAGGTTAGAGAGCGGTTCGTCGAACAGAAAGGCAGAAGGTTCGCGCACAATCGCACGGCCAATAGCAACGCGCTGACGTTGCCCGCCCGAGAGCTGCCCCGGACGACGGTCGATATAGTCCTTGAGGTTCAGAACCTCTGCTGCGGCATTCACGCGCCTGTCGATTTCGGCCTGATCCATCTTGGCCATCCGCAGCGGGAACGCGATGTTCTTGCGAACCGACATATGCGGATAAAGCGCATAAGACTGGAACACCATCGCAAGGCCACGCTTGGCTGGCACAAGATCGGTCGCGTCGGTGCCGTCGATTTCAATATGCCCGGAGGTCATATCCTCAAGTCCTGCAATCAGGCGCAGCAGCGTGGATTTACCGCAGCCCGAAGGCCCGACGAATACGGTAAACTCGCCATCCTGGATGGTCAGATCAAGCGGTGGAATGACCTGCACGTCACCAAAAGACTTGGTCACCTGTTTGAGTTCGATTTGTCCCATGTGTCAGGTTCCTTATTTTACCGCGCCGAAAGTCAGACCGCGGACAAGTTGTTTCTGGCTGAACCAGCCAAGGATGAGGATCGGCGCGATTGCCATGGTCGAGGCAGCACTGAGTTTGGCAAAGAACAACCCTTCAGGGCTGGAATAGCTGGCGATAAAGGCCGTCAGAGTTGCTGCGTTCACCGCCGTTAGATTGAGGGTCCAGAAGGCCTCGTTCCAGGCAAGGATGAAGTTCAGCAGCAAGGTCGAGGCAATGCCGGGGATCGCCATGGGCGTCAGGACATAAAGTAGTTCCTGCCGCAGGGTCGCGCCATCCATGCGCGCCGCCTCAAGGATCTCGCCGGGGATTTCCTTGAAGTAGGTGTAGAGCATCCAGACGATAATCGGCAGGTTGATCAGCATCAGCACGACGACCAGACCTGCGCGGCTGTCCAGCAAACCCAGTTCGATGAAAAGCAGATAGATCGGGTAAAGCACACCCACCGCCGGCAGCATCTTGGTCGAGAGCATCCAAAGCAGGATATCCTTGGTCCGTTTGGACGGCACAAAGGCCATCGACCACGCCGCAGGGATCGCAATGGCACAGCCAATTACCGTCGAAAGGCCCGCAATAATGATCGAGTTCCACAAGAATCGGCCATAGTCCGACCGTTCCATCACGATGCGGTAGTTTTCAAGCGTCCAGTCAAAGCCCAGAAAGATGGGCGGTGCGGCAATCGCCTGCGCTTCGGTCTTGAAGCTGGTCAGGATGGTCCAGAGGATCGGGAAAAAGATCAGGATGCCAATCGCCCAAGCGACCGCTGTGTTGATGATCTTCCGGCGAGGTGTAACGGAACGTGCCATGATTATTAATCCAAGTTCTTACCGACGATCCGCATAAGGAAGACCGCGAGGATGTTTGCGAGGATGATGGCATAGACACCACCGGCGGAGCCGAGGCCAATGTTCTGGCTTTCCAGTACCCTTTGGAAAATCAGATATGACAAGGTTCGCGTGCCGAACGCACCACCGGTTGTCACGAAAATCTCGGCAAAGATCGACAAAAGGAAGATCGTCTGGATCAGGATCACAATGGTGATCGCGCGGCTAAGGTGCGGCAAAATGATAAACCAGAACCGCTTGAGATGCGGTGCGCCGTCCATTTCAGCTGCCTCAAGTTGTTCGCTGTCCAGCGACTGCACAGCAGTCAGCAGAATAAGCGTCGCGAACGGCAACCACTGCCAGCTGACAATCATGATAATTGAAGGCAATGACGCGTCCGACAGCCAACTTATGGGTTCCGCCCCGAAAAAGCGTGAGACATGTGAGAAAAGCCCGTTCACCGGGTCCATGAACATGTTCTTCCAGACCAGTGCGGACACGGTTGGCATGACAAAGAAGGGTGCAATCACAAGGATCCGCACAACGCCCTGGCCCCACATGGGTTGGTCCAAAAGCATCGCCAGAAGGACGCCAAAGATCAGAGTGATGGCAAGGACACCAAGGACAATAACAAGGGTAGTTTGAACCGAAGGCCAGAACGCGCTTGAGGTGACAAAGCGGGTGTAGTTGTCAAATCCGGCCCAGCCCTGGTCGCCGCCACGCAACGGCAGGTAGACGCGAAAAGAGAACCACAGGGTCATAATCAGGGGGACCAACATCCAGCCCAAGAGCAGGATCACAGCGGGTGCCATCATCAGTCTGGCAGCGGATCGGGAAGCTTTGGTGGCCATTGGGACGTATCTCCTTTGGGAACAGGCGGCACTTTCGCGCGGGCTGTTTCAGGCGACGGTAGATTGCAGATGGAAAACGACCAAGGGGAGGCAGATTCGCGCCGCCCCTTGGCCAGGAGGAGTGCTTAGCGGTAGCCAGCAGCTTCCATAGCTTCGTTGGTGATCGCTTGCGCCTTGGCAAGAGCTTCCTCGATGGTCTGCTGACCAGCATATGCGGCAGAGAACTCTTGGCTGACTTCAGTTGCGATACCTGCAAACTCTGGGATCGCTGCGAACTGAATGCCGACGTATGGGCTTGGGTCCACGGTAGAGTCTGTGGGGTCAGCTGACAGGATAGAATCGAGTGTCATCTTTGCAAATGGCACAGCCTGGTAGTCGGGGTTTTCGTACAGGGTTGTACGTGCGCCCGGAGGAACGTTCGCCCAACCTTCGTTCGCCGCAACAAGCTCGATGTAGTCAGTGCCAGTGGCCCATTCGATGAACTGTTTGGCTTCTGCTTCTTGCTGTGTGCCGGCTGGAATGGCCAGTGCCCAAGCCCAGAGCCAGTTAGAGCGCTTGCCCAAGCCGTTGTCTGGTGCCAGTGCGAAACCAACGCTATCAGCAACAGTAGAATCTGCGCCTGTCACGAAGGACGCTGCAACAGTTGCGTCAATCCACATGCCGCACTTGCCTTGGTTAAACAGGGACAGGTTTTCGTTGAAGCCGTTTGTCGCGAAACCGGAAGGGCCGGCATCGTCCATCATGTTCTTGTAGAAGTTCAGCGTGTCGGACCACTCGCGTGTGTCGAACTGTGCGTTCCACTCTTCATCGAACCAGCGTGCGCCGAAAGAGTTGGACATTGCAGTGATGAACGCGCCACCTTCGCCCCAACCAGCTTTACCACGCAGGCAAACACCGTTGATGTCGTTTTCGCGGTCTGTCATTTCGCGTGCCGCTTTGGCAACGAAGGACCAGGACGGTGCGTCCGGCATTTCGAGACCAGCTTTTTCCATCAGATCAGTGCGATACATGATCATTGAGCTTTCGCCGTAGAACGGTGCGGCGAAAAGCGTACCGTCGTGCGACAGACCGCCTGCCATTGCGGGCAGAATGTCGGCAGCGTTGTATTCAGCGGACAGATCATCAAGTGGAACAAGCCAGCCGTTGGCACCCCAGATTGGTGTTTCGTACATGCCGATTGTCATGATGTCGAACTGACCACCCTTTGTGGTGATGTCAGTTGTGACGCGCTGACGCAGAACGTTTTCTTCCAATGTCACCCACTCGACGGCGATGCCAGTCTCTGCGGTGAATTGGTCAGTGTAGCCTTGCATACGGATCATATCGCCGTTGTTAACCGTCGCGATTGTGATCGTGGATGAATGGGCGTCTGCAAATGCGCCGCTTGCTGTGACCAGCGTGAGCGCAGTTGCAGCACAAAGTGTGCTCTTCAAAGACATCCGGTGGTTCCTCCCTGGTTGGATGTGGTGAAGGCAGGCTACCCAAATCTACGACGCGACGTCAATGATTATTTTACGCGCGTAAAATTTTTCCCTGTCACGCGGAGTCCCTCAAGATGAGTTTCCCTTCCAATCGCGTGCTTTTCCAAGGGGATACGTGCCCTTCGATTGCAGCAAGCAAAGCATCCGCAGCATGTTTGGAAACCGCGTCGTAATCATGAGAAATCGTCGTCAAAGGCGGACATGTATAACGGGAATGGGGATGACCATCCTGCCCGGCGACGCGAATCGCACAGTCCGAGCCACGGCCGACTTTGACCCCCCGTTCATAGCAGGCCGTCAAAAGGCCAATCGCCAATCGATCGTTACTGCAAAGGATCGTATTCGTATTGAACTCCTTGCTGGAAAGGGCCGCATGCCCCCCAACACGTCCTATCTCTTCAAAACCCCACCCTTCACCCTCGATTGAAATCACCTGTGGTTGGTGCCCGAATTCCTCCATCGCATTCAGATAACTCTGGCGGCGACGGTGCGCGTTGGGGTTCGCAGGTGTTTTCATCTCAAAAAAGCAGGGTGGTTCACCCGTCCGACAAAGGTAATCTGTAATATGCGACGTGAACTGGAAATTGTCCGATCCGACGAAGGCGATTCCGAGCTCTTCGACACTACTGTCAAAAATCAACGTCGGCACATCGTCACAGAACTTTTTCAACGCATCCCGGTCTGACGCGCGACCCAATGGCGCTAACAGGACGCCTGCTGGTTTCATGGACCGCAGGTTTTCGAGGACTTCCACTTCCAGCTTTGGATCGCCGTGTGCACTGAAAAGCGTGGGCCGGTACCCTGCATCAATACAGCGCCGCTCAAGATTGCGCGCGATCTCGGCAAAGTAAGGGTCTGCAAGCAGCGGCACCACGATACCCACGTTCTTGGTCAACTTGCGATTCTGGTTCATCGCAAAGATGTTCGGGCGGTAGTCATATTTTTCCAACGCCGTCTCGATGCGCTCCCTGGTGGATTGGCGCACACTGTCGGGATCGTGAAAGTATTTCGAGACCGTAGGGCGGGATATTCCGCTGATCGCAGAAAACTCCTCCATGTTCTTGATCTTTGCGTCAGACAAGGCTGCCATCCCCATAATAATTTCAAAATTCCTTTACACTTCAAACGATTTCTTTTCGCGCGTCAAGAATACAATGTTCGTTCAGGAAGGTTTGAAGGCAAAAATAATGAGCGACAGGCCTTGGACTTGAGAAACCAGCCACCCTCCCGCTCGCCACCAGACATCTGACTTAGAGGTGCTGTCAGACAAATGCGAACCAGTCTCTGAATGGCCAGTGACGATCGCGTTATGCCGTACCGAGTTGACGCCACTCAGCGAGAGCCGCGGCACGGTTTAGCTTGAAATTGGTGCGTGAATAGAGATGGCGTTCCTGGTTGAAATGGTTCTGGACTGAAGCGTGGATGGAGACGAATTTCTGTAAGGTTGCCGTTCGTCGAAATCTTAACATCGCCCCCTCTCGTCGCCTGAACGGTAAATGAGAATTTTCAGCTCTGTTGTTTACCCAGCGACCTGTTTCTTGCCGGTAAGCATTTCCTATGATCATCATCGCTGCGCGGTAGGAACGCAGTTTGTCCGTTACTATAATTTTAGGTTGGCCATTGCGCTTCATTGATTTTCTTATGAATTTCAACGCGGCCTTGCGATCTCTACGCTTACTTACATAACTTTCCAGAACTTCACCTTCGTGATCTACAGCACGCCAAAGGTAGTGCCGTTCACCATTGATCTTCACAAAGACCTCATCAAAGTGCCACTGCCAATTAGAATGACTGCGTGCCTGCTCACGTCTTTTCCTAGCAATCTCTGATGCAAACATTGGCCCGAAGCGGTTCCACCAAAACCGAATCGTTTCATGGCTTACATCTACACCCCGTTCATGAAGAAGGTCCTCCACATTACGAAGAGAAAGCGGAAATCGAACGTACATCATTACTGCAAGTCGGATGACTTCAGGGCTGGTTTTAAAGTAGCGAAATGGGGAACGTTTTGTCATTCGGCATAGTTACAAATTAGCCCTGCCCGTTTCAAGCAAGTTTACTCTGACAGTGCCATCACAAATGCTGCCTGCCAGCGCTTGCTACGCTCACGCCGATACACGCGCACCTCGCCGTCCAGTATCAGATGTGTGTCATTACGCAGCTGCCGCATGTCCTGCTCCTCATCACAATACTACGGCTCAACGCACCAACAAGTCTACCAAAGTGTGTGCTTGATGGTGAAGGCAGATTTGTAATCAGTATGTCCGCGGTTCGAGTCTGTTTCCTGCACTTAAGTCCGCTAGGCGGACAAAACAGTCGGTCACAATTGGATTATAAACGACCGCTTTCAATCTCTAGCGAATAGGGCTGACTACTCGGCCGCCATCGCCTCTTCTGTCTCACCAAAGCCTAGGGGCACCGCCAAATCTGGCAGAGTTGCTGCACGCTTTTGCAAGGCGCGCCCAATTACCACGCGGCTGATTTCCGTTGTGCCGTCAACGATCCGAAGCATTTGGGCAAGTCGGGAGAGACGGTCCAAGCCGTAAGGCTGCAAAAGCCCCATTCCGCCCAAGACTTGGGTGCATGTATTGGCAGCCTTAACGGCAGCGTCGGGGACAAAGCGTTTGGCATGAGCCGCCATCAACGGACCCTCTGGCGTGCCGAGCGCTTCCGCGGCTTTGCGGTAAAGCAGTTTGGAGGCTTCAAGATCGGTTGCCACTTCGCCCAGCATCCACTGGATCCCGTCCAAATCAAGGTTCTTGCCGCCGAACATCTTGCGGTTCTTGGAATAGGACAAAGCTGTATCAAGGGCGGCTTGCATCAAACCACAGCATCCAGACGCAATAGATACTCGCGCAATATCGATTGCCATAAGCGAGCCTTGTAGGCCCTGACCAATAGGAAGGATGATGTTGTCTTCGCTGACGACGACCTTGTCGAGATACATCTCGGACATGGGCAGGAAGTTGTAGGATGGCGTGTCATAGAGCGTGCCAAAGCTCAGGCCGGGGGCGTCTGCAGGAATGGCAATCATCGCCATGTCCTTATGGCCGGGTGCATCACTGGTCTTGACGACGGTAAAGTAGATGTCCGCCTCCGTTGCCAAGCTGACCCAGGCCTTTACACCGCTGATTGTCCACGTGCCGTCATCATTGACTGTGGCACGTGTGTACATTTTCATCGGGTCTGAACCGGATTGAGGCTCTGTTAGTGCAAAGTTCGCCAGTTTGCGGCCCGATGTCAAATCACGTGCCCATTTTTGCTTGAACGCGTCAGTTCCGTATCCGCAGCCGGCAAAAGTGCAGATGTTATGCATCGACAAAGCAAAAGCATAGGCTCCGTCGCCAAGTCCCAGCTGCTCGTACACTTGAATGCCTTCCGACAATGGCAAGCCCTGACCGCCACATTCTTCAGGGGCATAGAGCCCCATCAGACCAGCAGCGCCCGCCTTGTCTGATGCGTTACGGGGCCACGCCTTTGCAGCGTTCCATGCGTCCACGTTGGGGGCGATGACATCGGCCGCATGCATGCGGGCTGCGGCCAGAATTGCGTCGAGTTTATCGGACATGAGAGTGATCCATCTGATAGGTGCGCGTTGTCGTATCTTGCCGTTTGTGCGCAAGCCGATGTAAAACGCAATAAGGTTATTTGCATTGGGTTAAGTAGAATTGTTCGCGTATATTAGCGCCATTCCAATTGTAGTTCTATGTCGCGAGGTGACAGGATATTGTCGAAAAGTGACAAAATCAGACAATGACCGGCTGCCTGCTTCGATAGGAACTGGGCGTGTTGCCTGTCCATCTTTGAAATGCTTTGTGGAAATTGGCGGCCGACGAAAACCCGACCTCCTGCGCAATCGCCTCGACAGAGTGCAGCCCCGCTTGCAGATGGCGGATCGCAATATCGCGGCGCAATGCGTCTTTGATCGTTTGAAAGGTGGTGCCGTCAGCCTCTAACCTGCGGATCAACGTGCGGGGTGTCATGTGCATGGCACTTGCGGCCGCGGTCAGGTTCGCGCTGCCCCACTCTGTCTGGCTCAGATATGTGCGAACGCGTAATGCCTGTGTGTGCTGCTGGGATTGAGTGAAAATCCAATCGCGCGGAGCATTTGCCAAGAAACGATCTAGATCTGACGAACTCCGCGCCTGAACCGTCCCCAAGACATCCAACGGAAAGGAAATCGAGGTAGCCACCTGCTCGAATTGAACTGCCGCAGGAAAGACCACCGCATAGTCCTCGTCAAACGCAGGCCGCTCAAAGGCAAAGCAAACCCCTGCGACAGGCACCTCGTATCGCGCAAGCCAGGACAGCAAACCATGGGCCAGTTTTAGGATTAGCATATGCCCAAACCGTTGGGCCGTCTGATCACCTTGGGGTTCTAGCCGAAGCGTTAATGCGTCTGTCGCCTCAATCAATGCGAACTGATAGTCATCAAGCAGCAGGTTCCAGAACGTCGAAAACCGAAAAAGTGCAGACGCCAAAGACGTCGCTTCGCGGACCGACGTGAGAAGATGCTGCAAGGCACGTGGACGGATTGGGCGCGACCAAAGCCCCATCATTTCGTCGCCGGTCTCAATCGCTGCAAGTTGATACAGAGACACGATTTGATCCAATGTCACCCGCCCTTGCGATGTCATCTGGTCTGCCACCAAGTCGGCGCGCTTTAAAAACGAATAGAATTCAGTCTCAGTGCAAAGTGGACGCAACGCGCTAAGCCAATCCGCGATGAAGAGGTGAGATACTGTTGAATAAAGTGCCGGTGCGTTTTCAGTGCTCATGGGGTAATCGTTATCACCGAACACTCCGGTGGTGAAGTTTAGGTCTTGCCGACGTTGCGGACATTCGTTTTTGTCGCGGCATCGGTAAAGTGGGCTCGAAGCGGACTTTGGTGATTTAGAGCTAATCCGTGATACATGAGGTAGGCAACGTTTGGTTGGCGATGAGGTGGAAAGTGGGGGATTGGAGAATACTTCATGCACACATCAAATTTACCCGCCGTTCGTCCAAAACGTCTCGCCTGGAATAAGGGAAGATTGGTTGGCCAAAAACGCCCACTTCTTCCTAAACATGTTTGGGCAATTCGAGTGCGACTAGAGATTGCAGAAAAAACGCGAGACCTCGCGCTTTTCAACATGGCCATTGATAGCAAGTTGCGCGGCTGCGATCTGGTAAAACTAAAGGTCGCAGATGTTTATGCTGCGGGGCAAATGAAAGATCGGGCTTCGGTTATGCAATCCAAAACGCAAAAACCCGTTCGTTTCGAAATTTCTGAAGGGACTAAAAAGTCTGTGAACAGTTGGCTGACAGATCCGCTGATGATGGGATCAGAATATCTTTGGCCCGGCAGGTTTCACAAGCCACTTCATATTTCTACAAGACAATATGCTCGCCTTGTTCAAGATTGGGTGAGTTCAATCAGTTTGGAACCAAGCGCTTTTGGAACGCATTCAATGCGAAGAACCAAAGTTGCCCAAATATATAAGAAAACCGGCAACCTCCGAGCCGTTCAGTTGCTTCTTGGACATACGAAGATGGACAGCACGGTTCGATACCTAGGTGTTGACCTAGAAGATGCGCTGGCAATATCAGAATCTGTGGAAATCTAAGAGTTTGGGTCGCCGACGCTGGCGGCCCTTAGCAGACCTTCGTAGACTGCGCAGCGGATGGCAGCTAGGAGCCCAAAACCTACCTAGTTCGCGGTCGCAGCATTTCGCTGGTGCAGAGAAA
>Ga0206128_1000951_pt1 | contig 30982 bp, 27 predicted proteins | sample Helgoland_Spring_7_FD_148601 | JGI IMG/M metagenome (GOLD analysis project Ga0206128, IMG submission 148601) | Pelagic subsurface seawater microbial communities from Kabeltonne, Helgoland, North Sea - Helgoland_Spring_Bloom_20160426_1 | ecosystem: Environmental > Aquatic > Marine > Epipelagic ... | reverse complement strand
AAAAAAGGCTTTTTGTAGCATCCATATTATCCACGCAAGCAGGTTAAGCAGATTAAGGATATACTCGACCAATAGATTGCTTGCCATTAAGATGTCCACGCTATGAAGTCCTGCCTCAGTATTCTTTTGGCCCTTGTCATCATTATCGCTTTTGCGGGAACGGCGGGCCTGCTGTGGTATGGCAGTAAAACGACTGAGTTCAAAAAGGGCGCGGAAGCAGAAACCATGGGTCGCGAGTAGAGAATAACCATGAGCGAGCACATGAAGATCTGCCTCTTTGGAGGAACCTTTGACCCGATTCATCTCGGCCACCTGCACATTGCCCAAGCAGCCGTGGATGCGCTTCAGCTCAACAAGGTCATTTTCCTGCCATGCAAGCAATCACCCCACAAATCAGAGGGGCCTCATGCCAGCGAACAAGACCGTCTTGAGATGTGCCGCTTAGCCACCTCCGGCATCGAGTGGGCAGAGGTCGACGAGCATGACTTACTTAGCAAAGCTCCATGCTACTCATGGCGCACTGCAGAAGCAATGGCTGAGAGATTCCCCAAGGCTCAGCTATTCTGGCTCATGGGCACGGACCAGTGGCAGGCATTAGCGCAGTGGCACCGCCCAGATCATCTCGCTAGCCTAGTGGAATTTATTGTCTACACACGAGGTGAAGCTCCAGAGCCTCGTGCAGGATACCAGCTTCACTCGATCTCAGGAAACCACCCAGCATCAGCGACAAAAATCCGTGCAAATATCCAGCATGCATTAGCGACCGACTGGCTATCACCTAAAGTGACTCAGTACATCAAGCAGCATGATCTCTACCTGGCCAATAAGTCATGCCAATAAAGCACACATCGACGGCCGCTCAGAGCTCATGTTTGAATGATTGACGCACCATCAATATAAGCCTAGAAACATGGATCCTTTTATTTCCCCATTCTCTGCCCGTTTACTTATGCCCGTTTACTTATGCCCGTTTACAACACCATGAAATTCATCTTCGCAATTCCCACACTCTTTATTCTAGCTCTCGGTATTTTATCAGACAGCGCGCAAGCTCAGCAGGCCACTGAGCCAAGCAGTGAGCCCAGTGAAGCAGGAACGCAAATGATGAAGGGTTTCATGGCGCTGCCCGAGGAAACACGTATTGAGTATAATAACAACATCCGCGCAGCACAGCAGCTCTATCAGCAGAAAAGAATTTTTGACGCGATACAAGCAATCGACGCACTCGATAAGGTCTACAAAAACCACCCTGCCTGCCTCAGTCTTAGGGCCGGCTGTTATGTAGAGCTGAGGGCCTTCAAAAAAGCCTACGCCATTTTCGAAAAGCTTCATGCATTATCGCCCAAAAGCCCCAACATCTCTTTCAACTTAGCCGAGCTCGAGTTTGTTATGAAAAACTGGGAGGCTGCCCATCAACGTTTCTCAGATCTACTGACGATACTGCCAGCAAGCAATAAAAGTTTGACCCACTTAAGTGAGTTCAAGCTGCTGCTCTGCAAGCTCAAAACCAATCGCGTCGATGAGGCAAGAGCCATGGCCAATAAGTATGGTGAGTGGGATGACACCCCCTATTATTATTATGCTAAATCTGCTCTATTATTCCACGACGGCAAGGATGAGGATGCTAAGAAAATCCTACGCGAAGCGTTGTTTATTTGGCGTGATAAAGGACAGCTCTCATCTTGGCAAGACACCATGATTGAGGTCGGCTATGTGCGCAGTTTCTATGGAGACCAGCAAGATGATAAAGATGGCGAAAGTGTGGAGACAGAAAACCTAACTCCATCCACTCCACAAATCGCTCCAGTTATCCCATTGGATACTGAGTAACCCGCTCAAACTTGATGCCGTAGGTTTCTGCAATCTCGGGAGCCGCAGACTCCTTGTAGATGTCGCGGAAATAAATTTCCTTAATGCCGTAGGCGCACAAGGTCTGCATGCATGCGGTGCATGGCATGGTTGTGGATGCGATTATTTTCACCTCCCCACGTTTAAAAAGACTGCAAAGATTAATCTCTGCATGGAGCATGAATTTCTGCCTGGCATGACGATCATCCCAGAAATCTTCAGGGGCATCAAAGCCTGGAGCAAGACCATTGTAGGCAGTGCCTACGACCCGGTTATCAAAGTCCAGTGCAGCCGCTCCTACTTTACGGAAGGGATCTTCCGACCGCAGGCTGGCAACATGCGCTAGTGACATCGCATACTCAGGAATACTGATGCGAGCGCCTGGCTTTGTTGGGTTATGTTCAGGGAAGTCGTTGCTCATAGGTGAATCGAATACCTGCACTAGGGCTTTGTCCAGATTTAACACCAAGGAAACGCCTCCCCCCCTCTCCTGTCCTCTTCTGCCCTCTCCTGTCCTGCGCTATCGTGCCAGATCCCCTACGCGATGTGCTGACTGCCCTATGAGAGAGGTTCGCCTCAAGCTTGGTGCCAGCATAAGATTCCATTTTCGCGCGATTTTACCATCGCAATTTTCCACTCGGTTATTAGGATTTTGACTTGTGACTCCTAAATATCCGACACGCTTCCAAAGTAAAACCATCTGGCGAGCTCTCACCGGCATTGCTATCCTGGTCATCGGCATCCTCATCGTCGGACTTATCTGGCTCGCTGGAAAAACCCTCGGCTATCTTCAACCCGTCCTCGTGCCTCTCGCCGTGGCTGGTATTGTCGCTTATTTACTGGACCCGATCGTCACCTGGCTACAGCACAGAGGTTTATCCCGACTCAAGGCCGTCATTACGGTATTCGCCTCATTTGTCATTTTACTCACTGCTCTTGGCTTCTTGATCGCCCCTCCCATTGCCAAGCAGGTCTCAGACGCTTTCCACGACAAAGAGGAAATAGCTCGCAAGGCAACAACAGCCATGACTGAGGTAAAAGATGCTCCATGGCTCAAGCCGCTGATTAATTACGCCTCTGAGAAAGTAAACCCAGAGACAGGAGCTACGCATATTGAAACGGAGGCAATAACCACCGACGTGGTGGTGCAAACTGCCAATGGTGATGCCTACGCCAAACCCGACTACCAGTATCGCTGGCAGTTTCTGATCTCCAAGTATGCTGCCCAAATCGCCCAGACAGTAACCGGCTGGTTTAGCGAAGGCTCGTCGAAAATATTGGGCATGCTTGGCCTTACCATCGGCTTCGTCATGGCACCCATCTATCTTTATTACTTCCTCAAGGAAAGCTCTAGCATTAAGGCACACTGGCACGAATATGTCCCCTTGAAGGCATCACGATTCAAGAACGAAGTCGTAGACTCTTTGCAAGAAATCAACGGCTACCTGATTTCCTTTTTTCGTGGCCAGATGTTGGTAGCGTTTATCGACGGGATTTTGGTTGGTATCGCGTTATGGATTTTCGGCCTGCCCTACGCGCTTGTCATTGGCCTAGCCATGGCCGTGCTTGGCGTGATTCCCTACATCGGCAATATCATTTGCTTAATACCCGCATGCCTTATTGCCTTTGTTCATTTCGGCCACATCGATAATCAGAACTTCCTCGGCAGTAGCCCATGGGCGTATGTCCTTGCTGTCGTCGCTATCTTCCTTGTTGTGCAGCAAATCAACTCTTTGCTGACAGCTCCAAAAATTGTTGGTGACTCGGTGGGACTACACCCCATGACCGTCATCTTCTCGATGTTGTTCTGGTCACTTTTACTCGGCGGATTTATCGGAGCTCTGCTAGCCGTCCCTATGACCGCAGCGATCAAAGTATTATTCAGACGCTATATTTGGGAACGCAAAATGCAGGAGGAAATAAGTCCCGTGATCGCTGAGCACCCTGAAGCTGAAACTACTTCATGAGATTTCAGGGGAAGAAGTATCCAGCATAACACTCTTACCCACCACCGAAGCATCGTGTCCTCCGATCACTTATTCCACACTCACTATCCTTTAAGATGAAATTCATTTATTCCACTCTCCTAGTGCTGACAATAAGCACTGGGCTACTACATGCCCAAAATGACCTCTTCAGCACCAGTGATGACACCGCAGAGGATAGCTACACTCAGGCCTCCATCATCTCAGAGCTCGAGCAAGCCACGCCGGGAGACATCATCACGATTGCTATCCAACTCGAGCATGCAGACGGATGGCACGCCTATTATCAGAACCCAGGCGGCCCAGGACTCCCACTCGAGTTTGATTGGCAGCTGCCCACTGGCTATGCGCTTACTCAGCTTTATTGGCCGACTCCAGAGCTCTATCAGAGTGAAGGCGTTCAATTCTACATCTATCAAGATCGATACACCATGCTGGCTGATATTTCTGTGCCCTCGACCGCAAAAGCTGGTGACCAAGCTAAAATCAGCGTCACCCCTACCTGGCAACTCTGTGACGACAAAGGCTGTGCACCACCAACGTCAAAAGAGCTCATGGTCACCCTCCCCATTGGCGAATCAAAAATACTCTCTACGGAACATGAGAGCCAATTCCACCTCGCACGATCACAACTCCCAGAAAGCAATCAAAGCTGGAACATAGAGGCTAAAATCAAAGCGGCTGATCTAGTGCTCACCATCAGCAGCTCAGATGGCAGTGTCGCTATCGTCGACTCGCTGCACTACATCGATAACGCTGGCCTCACGGACTCGAGCAAGCCACAAGTGCTCAACGATCGAGGTGACGCCTACATCCTCAAAGCCCCACTAAGTGCGTCCGCCAAGCCCGGCAGCAAGATTGAAGGCATTCTTATTTTTGACGGTCAAGAAGCGGTGGCCATTAGCTCAGCTTTATCGAACCCCGCAGCCGAAGCCCTGGGTTCCGAAGTCCTAGGCGCCGGCGGTGAAAAAACAAACTCAGCCGCTCACGGTATTGGCAACAAAGCTCCAACCGCTGCCGAAATTGCCGCAGCAGCAGAGCTCTATGACGCCGAGCAAAAAATCGACTTCGTCCTACTCGATGGCTCCAAGGAAAAGGCGCACAGCTTATCAACAGCTCTTGGTTTTATCTTCATCGGCGGTTTACTGCTCAACCTCATGCCCTGTGTCTTCCCCGTTCTCGGGCTCAAGGTGATGGGCTTCGCCCAGCAGGCTGGCTCTGAACCTCAAAAAATCAAAATCCACGGCCTTGTTTTCATGGCGGGAGTCGTTGTCTCGATGTGGATCTTGGCCGGCATCATTTACATTCTCATTTTCAGCTTCGGACGTGACATCAACTGGGGCGAGCAACTCACCAGCCCTATCTTCCTGGCGTCAATCATCATGCTGCTCTATCTGTTTGGCCTTAATATGGCAGGCGTGTTTGAGCTCGGCACTTCCCTGACTGGGGCCGGTGGTGATCTTCAGACAAAAAAAGGCTACTCAGGATCATTCTTCTCAGGCGTGCTGACCACACTGATTGCGACACCGTGCAGCGGCCCCTTCCTAGGGTCAGTCATGGGCTACACGCTCAAGCAGCCACCACTGCAGGGCATGGTCATCTTCACTATCTTTGCTCTCGGTATTTCATCCCCCTATGTGATCCTCGCTTTTTTCCCGAAGCTCATTAACAAACTACCCAAACCCGGTGCATGGATGGTGACATTCAAGCAGCTGATGGCCTTTGCCCTCTTCGCCACGGCCGCTTACTTCTTCCAAAGCTTTGCAAAGATCACCGGCACTGGCGGCGCTTCATGGCTGCTGATGGCCGCTGTTGTTATTGGCCTCGCTGTATGGGCATACGGCCGCTTCGGCACACCCTACACGCCCAAGCTTAAAAAGTTCGTATGGGGCACGAGCTTCCCTCTGCTTGTCGCGACAGGAGCTTTCTTCATGACCAAGTCGGCCACTGAACAACGAGCTCCAGAAACACCCCTAACTGGCTCATCATGGTATCCTGGTGTGGTCGAGCTGAACCGATCCAAAGGGCGTATTGTCTGGGTTGATTACACGGCAGATTGGTGACTACTCTGCCAACAAAATGAGAGCCGTGTGTTCTCATCCGACGCCGTTGAGTCGATACTCAAAAAATACAATGTTCTGGTGGTAAGCGCTGAAAACACGGACGGTGACCCGATCATCAAAAAAGACATGGATCGCGCTGATCGCAAATCACTGCCAACCAATCTAATCTATCCAGCTGACCCCTCAAGACCCGCCATCATGCTTCCCGAATATCTAACTCCCGATATTGTGATCAAGGCCATCGAGTCGGCAGCGGGACAATAACACCAGGCACCCTGATCGCGCACTATTTCCGTGCGTTGTCTAATCAGCATGCATAGCATCAAAGTATGAGTAGCGATTCACCTTCAGTTCCCCGTTTAGTTCAGGATGACTGCTGGCTCGAACCCTACGCAGATCACATCTCTTGGCGCATCGACCGGCTTCAAGAGCAGCTGCAATCAATCAATGCAGAGGCAGGGAGTATTGAAGAATACGCTCAACTGCATAAGGAGCTCGGTATCCACTACCATCAAGCTAAAGATGCCTGGTCCGTGCGGGAGTGGGCACCTGGCGCGCACTATGTATCGATCATCGGAGATTTTAATGATTGGGACAGCAGCCGCAACCCTCTGACAAAAGGTCCAAACGGCATCTGGGAGCTTAAGTTAGACGGCAAGTCTCTGAAGCATGGCGATACCATCAAGTTACACATTTACGGTGCTGATGGATCCGCACGAGACCGCATTCCCGCCACGATTCACCGCAGTGTTCAGGATGAGACCACCCATGACTACTCCGGCCAGATCTGGCAGCCTGAGAAGGACTACTGCTGGGAAAACGAGTTTGACCCATCCTCAATAGGTGCGCCGCTTATCTATGAGGCCCACGTCGGCATGGCCGGGGAAGAGCCTCGACTTCATACCTACCGGGAATTTGCTGATAACATCTTACCACGGATCCAGAAACTAGGTTATAACACCATCCAACTCATGGCGGTGCAGGAGCATCCCTATTATGGCTCCTTCGGCTATCATGTGTCTTCATTTTTTGCTGCTTGCTCGCGCTTCGGAACTCCTGAGGACCTGAAGTATCTCGTCGACAAAGCTCACGGAGCAGGCATTGCGGTCCTGCTAGATATTGTCCATTCCCATGCCGTCAAGAACCTGGCTGAGGGGCTGAATGAATTTGATGGCACCGACCACCAATATTTCCATGCTGGCATCAAAGGAGATCAGCCGCAATGGGACTCAAAGTGCTTTGATTACAGCAAGGATGAGGTTCGCCGTTTTCTACTCTCCAATGTTCGCTACTGGCTCGAGGAGTTTCACTTCGACGGCTTCCGTTTTGATGGCATCACCTCCATGCTCTACGAGCACCATGGCAGTGTCGACTTTGACCACTACGATAAATACTTCACCGATGGCGCAGATGAGGATGCCATCCTCTACCTCGCACTGGCCACTACACTGTGTAATCGACTTCGGCCAGGGGCACTACTCGTAGCCGAGGACATGAGCGGCATGCCAGGCTTATGCCGGCCTACTTCTGAGGGTGGCATTGGATTCACTCACCGGCTTGCGATGGGTATTCCTGATTACTGGATCAAGCTGCTCAAACACAAAAAGGATGAGCAATGGAACCCCGAGGAAATGTGGGGGGTGATGACCAACAGAAGATATGGCGAAGCCAATATTGCCTATGCTGAGAGTCACGACCAAGCGTTGGTGGGAGATAAAACCATCGCCTTTCGCCTGATGGACAAGGAAATGTATTGGCACATGGATACTGATGATGACCACGAAGTCATCAGCCGAGGCATTGCCCTGCACAAAATCATCCGCCTTTTTACTCTGATCTCAGGCGGCGAGGGCTGGCTCAACTTCATGGGTAACGAATTTGGACACCCTGAATGGCTCGATTTCCCCCGCGAGGGCAATGACTGGTCTTACCACTATTGCCGCCGCCAGTGGTCGCTGGTGGACAACGTGAAACTGCGCTATCAGCAACTCAATGCCTTTGATCAGAACATGATCAAATTAGCCAAAAAACACAATCTCTTGGCCTGTGACCCCGCCCAGCAGCTCCACGTTCACAATGACCACCAGGTCTTGGCTGCTGAGCGTGGCAATGTGATTTTCATATTTAACTTCAACCCGACTCAGTCCTTTGAAGACTACGAGCTCAATATTGGCCGCCAAGGGGATTACAAAATCCTACTCAACAGTGATTCATCAGAAAACGGCGGTTTCGGCAGAGTAGACGAGTCCTTGAGCTACCAAGCAGACAAGCACGGTAAATTGCGCCTCTATCTACCAAATCGCTGCTGCATGGCTTTGATTGCCCAATAAGCCCCTTATTTGAGGCTTTCACGATTGCCAAAACCAAAGTTACCAGCTAGATCCACTGCCATGGCAACTGAAACTTCTTTGATTCTTTTTAAACCCGATGCGATTGAAAACAATATCGTCGGCAGTGTACTTGCTCGCTTTCAGTCCGAAGGCTTCATCATCCGTGGCATCAAAATGATGCAGCTCGATGACGCTATCCTCAGAGAGCATTATTCCCATGTAGCGGATAAGCCTTTTTTCCCTGAAATTACTGAGTTCATGAGCCGCACGCCCGTTATCGCTCTTGCACTTGAGGGCAATGACGTCATCGACCGCGTCCGTAATCTACTCGGACCTACCAATTCCAATGAAGCCCCTGAGGGCACCATTCGCGGTGATTTCGGCAAGGATATGATGGTCAATGTATGCCATGCATCAGATGGCCCTGAAGCAGCAGCCGAAGAGCTCGCACGCTTCTTCAAAGAGGACGAGCTGTTTTCCTATTAATTCGCCGCATACATAAGCCTTTTACATAAGGTCTGCCGGATATCCCGGCAGACTTTTTTTTATTTTTACCCCCTACTTTTCATGTCGGGATTCGCCTAGGTTGGCTCTTGATTATTCATCAACTACCATCTAGTTTGTGCTGCGTTGTTATCAGCAATCAAATTTTATGAGTTCATCCACATGCTCCCTCTGCCATTTTTGGCAGTCATCCATCGGAAAAAAAATCGTTGTTGCCCTCACTGGCGCTTATCTCGTTTTTTTCTTAGCAGGTCACCTTGTCGGCAACATGCTCATCTATCAGAGCTCTGAGGCATTCAATCACTACGCTGAATTCCTTCACACCATGCTTCACGGCTGGGGTATCTGGATCTTCCGCATCGTCATGCTTGTCGCCTTGGCCTTACACATCATCGCCACGATTCAGCTCACCGCTGCCAACCGAGCTTCGAGACCCAGCCGCTACCAGCATGATGCCACGATGGTGGCCTCCCGCTCATCTCGGATGATGATATGGAGTGGCCTAACGGTTCTCGTGTTTTTTGTTTTCCACATCTTGCACTACACGGTCCGCGTTCAGAGCGATCTCCAAGTCCTTGCAGACTTCAAGCAAAACTGGGCAATGACCATTGCAGGATTCCAAAACCTGCTTGTCGTTCTGTTCTACATTCTTGCCATGGCCTTGTTATGCTCACACCTTTCCCATGGCGTGGGTTCCATTTTTCAAACTCTCGGATTGCGCACTAAGAAAACAGCAAAGGGAATCCAACTCTTCTCGAAGGCTTACAGCTTGATTATCTTTGTTGGTTTCATCTCCATTCCCATCAGCGTGTATTTCTTTGGCCTAGGCAAAAAAGAAATGGAAGCCACCAAGGCAAAGGTCGAAGCTGCGGTTCAAGCTGGGCTCACTGAACTACCCGAACAAGACAACGCACACTAAGCCACCCCCACCAACGGCTCACCCACCAACTTCTCATTATCATGTCACTAGATAGCAAAATACCTGAAGGCCCGATCGACCAGAAATGGACCAAGCACAAGATGGACTCCAAGCTCATCAACCCTTCCAACAAGCGCAAATTCACCGTCATTGTTGTCGGCTCAGGACTGGCAGGCGGCTCTGCCGCTGCTTCCCTTTCAGAATTAGGCTACCAAGTAAAATGCTTCTGCTACCAAGACAGCCCACGGAGAGCTCACTCTATTGCGGCTCAAGGGGGCATTAATGCTGCCAAAAACTATCAAAACGATGGTGACTCCGTTAATCGTCTCTTCTACGACACCGTCAAAGGTGGTGACTTCCGCTCTCGCGAGGCCAATGTGCACCGACTTGCTGAGGTATCGAGCAACATCATCGATCAGTGTGCCGCGCAGGGAGTTCCTTTTGCTCGTGAATACGGCGGCCTACTCGACAACCGCTCCTTTGGCGGCGCTCAGGTATCACGCACATTCTACGCACGGGGTCAGACTGGACAGCAGCTACTCATCGGTTGTTACCAAGCACTGCAAAAAGAAATCTCCAAAGGTGGCGTGGAAATGCATACCCGCACAGAAATGATGGATGTCGTGCTTGTAGATGGCCAAGCCAAGGGAATCGTCGTGCGAAACCTCGTTACTGGCGAAATTTCATCTCACGCTGCGGACGCTGTCTGTTTGGCAACAGGTGGCTACGGCAACGTCTTTTATCTATCGACTAACGCCATGGGTTGCAATGTTACCGCAGCTTTCAAAGCTTATAAGCGTGGTGCCTACATCGCCAATCCCTGCTACACTCAAATTCACCCCACCTGTATTCCTGTCAGTGGCGACTATCAGTCCAAACTCACGCTGATGTCAGAGTCACTCCGTAATGATGGCCGCATCTGGGTTCCCGTATCGAAGGAAGATGCAGAAGCTATCAGAACGGGCAACAAACACCCAGAGGACATCGCAGAGGAAGACCGTGATTATTACCTAGAACGCAAGTATCCATCATTCGGCAACCTTGCCCCGCGTGACATTTCATCTCGGGCAGCTAAGGAAGTCTGTGACGAAGGTCGCGGAGTAGCTCCCACAGGACTCGGCGTTTATCTTGATTTTAAGGACGCGATCGAGCGTCTCGGCGAAGACGTAATCCGGTCACGCTACAGCAACCTCTTCCAGATGTATGAAAAAATCTCAGGTGACAACCCCTACAAGACACCGATGCAGATTTTCCCAGCTGTTCACTACACCATGGGAGGTCTCTGGGTAGACTATAACCTACAAACCAGCATCCCAGGCCTACACTGCCTTGGTGAGGCCAACTTCTCGGACCATGGAGCCAACCGCCTCGGCGCTTCTGCTCTGATGCAGGGACTCGCAGACGGATACTTCGTCCTGCCAACAACCATCGCCAACTATCTTGCCGATCAAAAACCAGGCAGCATTAATACCGATATGGATGAGTTCACCCAAGCCGAGTCAGCGGTGAAGGAACGCATCGAGCAACTCGTCAACATCAATGGTACCCGCACTGTAGACAGCTTCCACAAAGAGCTCGGTTTGCTCGTTTGGGAACAGTGCGGCATGGCCCGCAGCAAGGAAGGTCTTGAGATGGCGTTGAAACGTATCCCCGAAATCCGTGAGGAATTCTGGACCAACGCACGCATCCCGGGAGACGCTGACGGAATCAATACAGAATTAGAAAAAGCCGGCCGAGTTGCCGATTTCCTCGAATTTGCTGAGGTAATGTGCACCGACGCCCTTAACCGCGAGGAATCTTGCGGAGGTCACTTCCGCTTGGAATATCAGTTCACTGAGGACTCCGATGAAGTCAAAGTAGGCAAGACCCAAGCCGGTGAAGCGCTTCGCCGTGATGATGAGTATGCCTACGTTGCCGCATGGGAATTCAATGGAGTCGGTATCCCGCCCACCCTTCACAAGGAAGAACTTGAATTCGAAAATGTTCACCTCGCCATTCGAAGCTACGCCTAGATCGAGATCATTCCCACTCTTCTACTTCCACTATTTATCCTTCAACCTGAAATTATTTCCCCATGAACTTAACACTTAAAGTCTGGCGTCAAAAAAGCGTTCATGATGACGGCCTTATCGAAACCTATCAGGCCAAAGACATTCCGATCGAAGCCTCGTTTCTGGAAATGCTCGATATCGTCAATCAGCGTGTCATCCTTGATGGCGGCGAGCCTATCCACTTTGACTATGACTGCCGTGAGGGCATTTGTGGTCAGTGTTCACTCACCATCAACGGTATCCCCCACTCCAAGGAACGAGGTGTCACCGCTTGCCAATTACACATGCGTAAGTTTAAAGATGGCGATACCATCTGGATTGAACCTTTCAGAGCTAAAGCCTTCCCCCTTCAGCGCGACCTCATGGTTGACCGCTCTGCCTTTGACCGCATTATCGCAGCAGGTGGCTTTATCGATGTGCGCACCGGATCAGCCCAGGATGCCAATAACTTACCTGTCGCCAAAACTCGTGCGGATTCAGCCATGGACGCTGCCGCATGCATTGGCTGCGGTGCCTGTGTAGCGGCCTGCAAAAACGCAAGCGCTATGCTCTTTGTCTCAGCCAAGGCTGCCCACCTCAACCTGCTTCCACAAGGAGCACCTGAAAAAGACAAGCGTGTGCTTGGTATGGTGCGCCAGATGGACGCTGAAGGTTTTGGCAACTGCACCAATCTCTATGAATGTGAGGCTGTTTGCCCGAAGGAAATCAGCACTGAAAACATAGCCCGCCTAAACCGAGACTACGCCGTTGCGCTCGCAAAAGAGGCTACCGTGTAATAATAGCTCACTTAGATTGCCTGAATAAAGCCAACGAGGCTCAAGGCATGTCTAGTGAGCACACATCAGCAATTCCCAGGTCCAAGGGCTTCCATACCCCCTGATTGAGGCTATTTGCTCCCTTATAACATCGGGCAGAATAGCGGCTTATTGAGCCATTTCTCTTGAATATCATGCTGGTCTATGCCATCTCCCCGCCTCATGGCCGACAAGTGCTTCCAGTCTCTACCCGGGTTCCGCGACTTTACTCCGCGTGACTGCGCGATTCGTAACTACCTCTTTTCCGTATGGAGAGACGTCGCACACCGCTATGGATTTAGCGAGTATGAGGCCCCCATCGTGGAGTCCACTGATCTCTACCTGAAGAAAACGGGCGGTGAACTCGCTACTCAACTCTTTCGCTTTGAGGACCAAGGAGGACGTGACATTACGCTACGTCCAGAGCTTACAGCTTCACTGGCACGTATTGTTGGGGCTAATCAGCGTGACTTTCCTAAACCGCTCAAATGGTTCGAGATCGGCCCCTGTTTTCGCTACGAGAAACCACAAAAAGGTCGCGGCCGTGAATTCATTCAGTTCAATGCCGACATCATCGGAGAGGCATCTGCAGGCGCCGATGCTGAGCTCATTGCCATGGCCATTGATACCATGCTCGCTCTTGGCTTTAGCGAAGATGACTTTGTCATCAGAGCTTCTGATCGTGAGAGCTGGTTGAGCTTCTGCACCCAGCATAACATCTCCGAACCGTCAGAATTTTTACCGCTCGTTGACCGACTCGAAAAACTCAAGCCAGAGGTCCTCGAAGAACAACTTGGCGCCTTTAACGTTACCCGTAAGCAGGTTGATGATTTTGTCAACAACCCTGAGAATGCATCCCCTGCATTCAAGGAGATCAGAGAAAACCTCAATGCTCGTGGTCTCGGCCAATACCTTGAGCTAGACCTCACCATTGTCCGTGGGCTGGCTTATTATACGGGCGCTGTGTTCGAAATATTTGATACCAAAAAATCCATGCGCGCCGTCGCTGGTGGTGGTCGTTATGATGGCCTTCTGTCGACTTTATCGAACGGAGCTGCCGATCTTCCCGCTACCGGATTCGCCATGGGAGATATGGTCATCCAGAACTTCATTGATGCCACACCTCGTGCAAAATTAGAAATGGAGGCATGGATGGCACGTAACCCTGCATGTGAGATATATCTGGTCATCGCTGACGAGAGCAAGCGCAACGATGCCCTCGGGGTGATTGCCCAACTGCGCTCAAGCGGACTCTCCGTTGACTACCCCATGACGCAGCTCAATGTCGGCAAGCAGTTCAAAAAGGCAGAGCAGTCTGGCGCACGCTTCGCCCTTGTCATCGGTTCAGAGTTCCCCGAAATGCAGCTCAAGAACCTCTCCTCTCGTAGTGAGCAAACCATAGACAATACAAGTAATTTCACTGAGACCATTCAGGCACTCCTCAATGCGCCTGATGGCCCACTTATCGCATAAGCCATTAATGCGACCCAGATTCATACCCTAATCCTTTTAACAAAATGAGAACTCATACCTGCAACGAACTCCACCACTCCAACATCGGCGAAACAGCAACACTGATTGGATGGGTTAATTCCAACAGAGACCATGGCGGCGTGGCCTTTATCGATCTCCGTGACCGCGAGGGTCTAACTCAATGTGTTTTTCGTCCAGAGGACAACGCTCAGGCCGCAGAATTGGCAAAAACCTTGCGCAGCGAGGACATGATCCAAGTCACCGGTATCGTTGAGGAGCGGCCTACCATCGATGGTGTCTCTACCGTCAACACCGATATGGCGACAGGCTCTATTGAGATCTCTGCCAGTGAGCTCAACATCATCAACAAGTCCGAGGTGCTTCCTTTCCAGCTAGACAAGGAGCTTTCCAATGAAGACATGCGGATGAAATACCGCTTTCTTGATCTGCGCAGAGAGAGAATGACTCGCAATCTTCGCCTTCGTCACCGCATCACGCAATCAACACGCAATTTTCTAGATGCTGACGGCTTCTGTGAGATTGAGACCCCCATCCTCTCTAAGTCGACACCAGAAGGCGCACGTGACTTTCTTGTCCCTTCACGCATGCAGCCCGGCAGCTTTTACGCACTGCCTCAGGCACCACAGCAATACAAGCAGCTGCTGATGTGTGGTGGCATTGAAAAGTATTTCCAAATTGCTCGCTGCTTCCGAGATGAAGATCTCAGAGCAGACCGCCAGCCTGAATTTACTCAAATTGATGTCGAAGCTTCTTTTGTTACCCCTGATGACATGCACAAACTCATCGAAGGTCTACTTGGCAAGGTCTTCAAAGACACTCTGGATGTCGTCATCCCTGAAAAGTTTGATCGCATCACTCACGAGGAGGCGATGAACACCTATGGCTCCGACAAGCCGGATCGCCGCTTCGGCTATCACCTCACCGAACTCTCAGAGGAACTTAAGGACTGCGAATTCCGCGTCTTCTCTGGCGCCATCGCCAATGGCGGAGTCGTCAAGGCCATCAATGCCAAAGGATTTGCTGGTGCCTCTCAGGGCCAAATTGAAAAACTCACTCAAACGGCTATCGAGGCCGGCTCCAAGGGGCTCGCCTACATCCAAGCACGTGATGAAGACCGCTCCACGTGGCGCTCTCCCTTTGTCAAACGCATGACAGATGATGAAGTCGAAGCACTACGTGAAAAACTTAATATCGAGCCTGGTGACTTAATCCTCTTTGGCGCAGGCGAGTGGGAATCCGTGTGTGAGGTTCTCGGCCGAATTCGTCTTTGCTGTGCAGATTTACAAAACATCCTTGAAGATAATACCGAGCTCAATTTCCTATGGGTCACCGAATTCCCTCTTCTTGGTTATGATGAGGAAGAAGGAAAGTGGAACGCCGTTCACCACCCCTTCACGCGCCCCATTCCTGAAGATGAAGCCAAGCTCATTGCCGGCACCACCGCCGAGCTCGAAGACGAGAGCCAACGTTACGCAGGTCTCCGCGCCCAAGCTTATGACGTCGTTCTCAACGGTTATGAACTCGGTGGCGGCTCCATCCGTATCCATGAAGCAGCCCTTCAATCAGCCATGTTCACAGCTCTCGGTGTTACCGAAGAAGAGAAGGAAAGCATGTTCGGGCATATCCTCGACGCCTTCAAATTCGGCGCTCCACCACACGGCGGCATTGCTCTAGGTCTTGATCGACTCGCTATGCTGGTCTGTGGAGAATCCTCCATACGTGAAGTGATCGCCTTCCCTAAAAACAACAAGGGAATGGACATCATGTCATCATCGCCCTCACCTGTTGATGCCTTGCAACTCCGCGACCTCCGCATACAGAGCACGGTCAAGGATAAGGCTCTCCAGCCTGAGTAATCAATATTCAGATTACCGGTGGTTATCCACCGTCGGAGCAATCACATTTCCCGAAGCCTGCATCGCCAGCGCTTCGGGATTTTTTTTGTAGTGTTCACGCACGGTTTGAGCGAGTTTCAACTTTACCTCATCACTCACCATCGCTGGTGATGCGTCCGGTAAAGCCTTCACTAACTGTGCCACCAACTCTCTTACCAACTCGTCCTGGGGAGGCTCGACCTTACTCTGCCATGAAGCAAGAAGCTCTGAGTCCACCCGCGCCGGTAATGAGCCCATGATGCCAAGATCATTCTGATCATGCACCAGCAGCCCAGAGGTTGTACCCCGGTCCAGCGTTAGCACCTGGAACAGGTAAAGGGTATGGTAGGCGAGCTGCTCGGCCCTTGCTGCATCATCCGCATCCGAGTAGGTAGCCAAGGCAGACTGTAAGATCTCCAGATAGCTATCAATCACACCTTTGCCAAACAACTCGGCAAATGCCCTGTCAGCATCCACGTCTTCCGTAGCATAGCTTTCCAGATAAAAATGAGTCACCCCACGGTGCCGTCCCAGTGCGGGAATATAAAAATAGCGATCTCCTTGTGCTGAAGCCTCCTCATACTGCCTAGGAGCGGCCTGACGCATACAATGCACGAACTGATCCCTATATTCCTCATGCAGGACTGAGGGATTAAGATCTGCCATGATCCGCCAATAGCCACGGTCAGGCGCATCCCCCACCGCTTTCATCTCGGTCCAGCTAATGTGAATGTGCACTGAGGGCGCGTGAGGGTTCTGTGGATGAATGATCGTTGAAATGGCGGTCGCTGAGCCGAGTTTCTTCTCCGGCAGGTCATCGTAATGCACTTGGGATACATTGACCGAGGCCCGGTTGAACAGATCACTCTCGGATAGCGTGTAGCGGTTACCGCCACCGTGTTGGCCCCCGTCCCGCAGCCACTTGGTTTCTTCAAAGCCCACGTTCTGACCACAAGCAGATGCTACCGTTTCCAGCCCCTCGACAAAGCGTGCCTGAAGCATAGAGACGAGCTCAAGCGCCTCAGCAGCAGTCGATGATTGGGCCTTGATCAGCATGGATGATAGATTAGCCGATGGTTTGTGATCTGCAATACCTAAGGCTGCCGCCGATAGTGTAAGAATCGTAGAGACGTAAAACTTTGCCAAGTTCGTCGGGGAGACAGGGTTGAGCTGTGCGCTCGAACTTTGTTCTCATCCTTAGACCATTTTCCGAGAGAAAATGGTCGGGGAGACAGGATTGAGCTCGCTCCGCTCACTCCGTGCGAATGAGCAGAAATCCTCCTCCGGATTTCTTATTGATTGAATCGTGCGCTGCCCTCGCCCTGCAGACGCTGTGCTCATTTGCAGAAATGCTCCTCCGCATTTCTGATGGAGAGGGGGCGTGATGCACGGCACTTCGTGTGCGCTCGAACTTCGTTCTCATCCTTAGACCATTTTCCGAGAGAAAATGGTCGGGGAGACAGGATTGCCCCGACCCGTCGGGGCTGTGCCAGGTAGCAAGTTTCCTCCTCCGGAAACTTGGGGATAAGGATTGCCGTGATGCACGGCACTTCGTCGTGCGCTCGAACTTCGTTCTCATCCTGGCTAACTTGCTGCGCAAGTTAAGAGCATTTCCCCAAGGGGAAAATGGTCGGGGAGACAGGATTCGAACCTGCGACATCTGCGTCCCAAACGCAGCGCTCTACCAAGCTGAGCTACTCCCCGTCGCCACACTGACAAAGGCAGTGATCTACGGCGGGCAGAAACTCTACGAACTCTCCCCCAAGTTCAAGAGCAAAATGAACATTTTAACAGGATCCTATCAAAGACTACAGAAATGCTCATGATTTTTTGGGGAAACTTGTGACAAGTGGTCACTTGTATGTTAATAAGCAGGCCTCGTTGAGGCAGGTCTCATGATTTCACCATCTGTAGATCATTCATTCTGCCACAACTAGTAACCTAGTAACGAACTACCAACCCAATACGTAATATGAAACTTAAATACATTATCGCACTCGCTGCTTCCGCTGCTGTTTTCACCTCTTGTGAGAAAGCTGAAGAAGCAACTGGCGAAGCCGCTGCTGCTGTTGAGGCTGCAGCCGAAGAAGCCGCCGCTGAAGCCAAAGCTGCTGAAGAAGCTGCCGCCGCCGAAGCCAAAGCTGCTGAAGAAGCCGCTGCTGCCGAAAAGGCCGCTGCTGAAAAAGCCGCTGCTGAAGCCAAAGCTGCTGCTGAAAAAGCCGCTGCCGATGCCAAAGCCACTGTAGAAGCTGCTGCCGAAAAAGGCGCTGATGCTGTTGAGGCTGCTGTAGAAGGCGCCGTTAAGGAAGTTGTGCCAGCTGCTCCTGCAGTCCCAGCCGTTCCTGCACCTGCTCAATAAGTTGGTCTGAACAACTCAATCTACAAAGCACCCCCGTCATGGACGGGGGTGCTTTTTTGTTGTCCCTCATTCCAGGCAAATACGAGCTGGCAGCCTACGCTCACCACATCGACTTGCTAATTGTAGCTTTACACCTCGTACCGGGCACTCTTTAATGATAGATAAAATGAAAATCAAACAGATCATCACTCTATTAGCAGGCATCTCCATGCTTGCTTCCTCTAAAGCAGAAAACAACACCGGGGCTGAAAACGAAGCCTCACCCGCTGGGCCGCCTGCTTCCAAAATGGCGAAAAGTGTTCAAAACCTCAATAATAAGCTCAAAAAAATCATTATACCAGAAGTCCACTTTGAAGACCTTACGGTTGCTGAATGTCTTAATATTCTTCGCCTCCGCGCTCGTGAATTCGACCCCGAGCCAGATGAAAATCGCAAGGGTGTCAATTTTGTGATCCGCAATGGCAAGGACAATGGCAAGGATATAGGCGGCCTTAAAGTAAGCGAGTTAAGACTGAGCAACATCCCTCTCGGAACCGCGCTCTTGTACATCTGTAGCAAAGCAGGCCTTCGTTACAGAGTGGAAGCTAACGCGGTTATCATTCTTCCTGCAAGATAGCTGACCATACTCCTATCTACTAGGTGTGTTATTCATCACTCACCCTGATATCCTGCGCCCCTGTCACCGATAGGGGCGTTTTTTCACCCTGACAGCCGCCTGAAGCCAGCGTCAGATGACTTGCCCCACGTCGTAATAGGGTAATAAACTTGGGCGATAATCCCCTTCACAGGCTTGCAATCTGTTCCGAATCTCATAATCTACGCATTCGCTTATGCAACTTTCAGCCATTATCGAAGCCCTTCTCGTCGCCTCCGAGCAACCCCTACCCAGCTCGGAAATCGCCCGTATTATCCGGGCCCGTGTTGCCGAAGCTGAGGACGCACTCGCCGCAGAGAATGAAATCGAAAAAGACTCCAATGAGGATCCCGAGTCTACACCTAAGGACTTACCAGAGGAACTTACCGCATTAGCAGACATCAATGATGATCTTGTCACCGCTGCCATCATAGAGCTCAACCGTCAATATGAGACCTCTGGCCGCGCTTTTCTCTGCACAGAACGTGCTAAGGGCTGGAAAATTTATACCCATCCAGATTATGCTGCTTTTGTGCGTCAGCTCTTCCCAGACAGGAAGCCCAGCCGCCTCAGTGGGCCCGCGATGGAGACATTGGCGATCATCGCTTACCGCCAACCTGTTACCAAAGCTTCAATCGAAGCTGTTCGAGGTGTTTCCTGTGACGGCATGCTACAGAAGCTACTCGACCGTGAGCTCATCAAAATAGGTGGCCGTGCCGAGCTCCCTGGGCGTCCCCTACTCTACGACACCACGGATCTTTTCTTTGAGCATTTTGGTGTCAAATCAGTAGACGAACTTCCCAACTCAGCTGAACTGCGCACCATCAAGCTTCCAGAACCTGAGCCTGAAGCCGCAGAATCAGATGCTGATATTTCAGATCAAAACGACGAACCCACTTCAGAAGATATTGAGCAGCAACTAGCGCTCAGCTCTGCGGGCATACCTAAAGTCAACGAGCCCCCTGAGACGACATCTACCGAAGACGACGAAAAGCAATAGACTCATCAACACCACCACATCCTCTAAAAAGTGCCGCTAGACGATATTCGTAAAAAAATCGACCACCTCGATCAACAACTTCTCGACCTACTTTCAGACCGAGCCGACCTCGTGCATGAGGTCGGTGTGATCAAGAAAAAGGAGGGCCTGCAGATTTATGCGCCAGAACGAGAGGACGCATTACTTAAGCGCCTGGCCAAAATGAATAAGGGCCGTCTTCCTGATGGTTCAATCGTTGCTATTTACCGAGAAATCATGTCGGCAGCTCTTGCCCTTGAGGATAATCTCACAGTTGCCTATCTTGGACCTGAGGGCACATGGACGCATCAGGCGGCGATTAAAAAATTCGGCCATTCTATTGCCTATTCTTCGCAGCCAAATTTTTCAGAAGTGTTTGATCAGGTTGCACGTCGCAGGGCTCACTACGGTGTTGTTCCCATCGAAAACTCAACGGAGGGCGCCGTCTCCCACACACTCGATCTTTTTGTCGACTCGCATTTACAAATCTGTGCACAAATCCTTCTGCGCATCGATCACTGTCTGTTGTCTTCCATAGACAGGGCTGAAATCAAAACTCTCTACTCCCACCCTCAGGTTTTTGGCCAATGTCGCAATTGGATTCTGCGCAACTTCCCTGACGCCGACCTTGTCGAAGTCTCGTCTACCACCAAGGCTGCACAGCTTGCTCATGAAAATGCAGCCTCTGGAGCAGCCGCTCTCGGGGGCAAACTTGCTGCCGAACTCAATGGTCTCGACGTCATCGAGGAATCCATTCAAGACCGTGCAACCAACACTACCCGATTCCTTGTTATCGGTGAAAAAACATGCCCTGCAACGGGCAACGATCGCACCTCTATCCTGTTCTCGATTCATGATCGTCCAGGCTCACTGGTGAGCGCTCTCAAAGCTTTTGATAAACTCAATGTAAATATGAGCAAAATAGAATCTCGCCCCTCTAAACAACGGGACTGGGAATATATTTTCTATGTAGATCTTGCCGGCCACTGCACCGACAAACCGGTCGCTGACGCTCTTCTTGAACTAGAGAAGCACTGCTCTTTGGTTAAAATATTTGGAAGCTATCCAGACACGCAAGAATAAGCCACTAGACCCCGCCTCTACTCCCCTCGATCATGCCGAAAAACGATGCCCTCTGGAAGGCTTCAAGCCTACTGGTCTCTGACACAAAAAATGCCGTTCTCACAACGGCAGACAATGATGGGCATCCTCACGCGACTTGGATGAACATCGTTGCGGACAGCTCGATGGAAACGGTGATGTCAGTCACCGCCCCCAATACACAAAAGATTAAAAATCTTAGAGAAAACCCTTACGCTGAATGGATGATTGCATCGCCATCACTCGAATCGATGGTCTACCTATCTGGAACAACCCGTGTTATTGAAGGTGAAGCGGCCAAAAGCCATTGGGACTCCATGCCAAGTAAATCAAAAGCTTACTATCGCCATTATTGCGATGAGGATAATTACGAAAAGTTCTCAATCCTTCTCACCCAGGTTGAAAAAGTTGTCTACTGCCGCCCGCCAGGATATCGGCAGACCGTTGTCTATGAGCTTAGCTCTTAGATTTTGCAACACACGCTGCTGCAGCGATCAAAGCGATCGTGGAGCCTAGCGCTCCATCTCTTCCCACTGGGACATTCAAGCCAGAACTAGAGACCCTTGAGGTTGGCTAACTCTTTGTCCTCATCTTCTTTTCTTTTACTGTCCCAGTAATGGTGGCCATATTTTGAAGTGAAGATGGTGATGAGTCCACCATCCTCCCTGATGGCAGTCAGTGCATTATTTTTGTTCACCCAGCGTGTATCGTCTAAACGTTTCCACTTATTGTCACCGCCATTGACTTTAAGTATGTAGGAAATCTCTAGGTCGGTGAATGCGGTATCCTTGCTGTAGCCAATCTGGTGCACATTCCCATTCCAGAGTTTAGCATGAATCTGATAGATGCTCTTTTCAAACAGGCTATATTCCACTCCGTATTCTCCATCACATTTTCTTTGAGCATCTCCATACCTGGCAACACACTCTGCATAATCTTCTCCAATTCTGGCAAAAGAAGTCAGTGGCATAAACGCAACCAGGAAAATAGCTAGGGCTTTCATATTTCATGATTCTTGCAGTTTGCAACACCCACGCAAGCTGTTAATCGATGGTTGATATTAGTTAATATTATAGACTCTGCTGATTGTTCTTTCATCTAAAAGGTCAGTTTAAACGAGGTAAGTTGAATGCACTATCGGGTAAGTTACTTGACGAATCAGCATCAAATCGCCATATACAAATTGCTTATTCCGATAGGCTTACCTGACCATCTCTACCCATAGCAACCATGACAAAATTATTTCTCCCGCTCAGCGTTTTCATTTTAGCTTGCACACACAGCCTCGCAGAGGCCCCCAATAAAACCCAAAGCGATGATTCGACAGAGTTAGCCAATGCCGTGGCAAATACGGCGGCCATCATCAACTCCATTCCTGACATCATTTTCTACAAGGATATTGATGGTGTTTATAGAGGCGGAAATCAGGCCTGGGCTGAGCTTCTCGGCAAGCCTTTGGACGAGCTTATAGGCAAAACAGATTTAGAGCTCTTTCCAGAAGATGTGGCTAAATTTTTCCGCACCAAAGACCAGGAGATGCTCACCTCCAAAGCGACAAAACGTAACGAAGAGTGGGTAAGCAATGCAGATGGTGAAAATATACTACTCGATACGCTAAAAACACCATGGGTCGATCAGAATGGCAACACACTCGGAATACTCGGAATATGCCGAGACATCACACCTAAATCAAATAATGAGCGCGAAGTGCGGGCCGCTAACGATCAATTCTACGCGGCTCTTAATGCTATGTTTACAGGTGAATTAGCACCGATGAATGCCATCTGGTCTCACTCTGATGACATCAGTAACCAAGGGCCGTTTGGAGCAAGAATGGACGGTTGGGATGCAGTGGGTGCCCAATTCAAAAAAGAAGCTGCCATGAAACTTGGTGGCCGCATCACCTGCAAGAATCTCATCGTCCACGCAGGAAGAGATATAGCATACACGGTGTGTGTTGAACTCGGTGAGAATATGACCGCTGCTGGAAAACCCGTTGAGGTTAGTCACCGCGCTACCAATATTTTTCGCCGTGAAGAAGGTCAATGGCGTCTGATTCATCACCACACTGATTTATCACCTCAGCTTGATAACGCTGACAACAAGTGAAAGCTTGTCATCTAAATCTCATTTCTAAGCGGACCTGAAACTACTTTTTTCTCAAAAGCAAAAAGCCCCGCAACTGTAAAAAAAGCCCCGAAACTGCTCGAGTTACGGGGCTTCAAATTGGTTACGGGGGTAGGATTTGAACCTACGACCTTCAGGTTATGAGCCTGACGAGCTACCTGGCTGCTCCACCCCGCGATTATAAAATGATTACACCAAGTGGTGTGCGGGGGAAACTACGGGCAGTCATAGGCCAATGCAAGGAGAATGTTGCTTATTTTCGGCGGCTACTGAAGATCATATTTCTTAGGCTTTGTATGTTTTTTCATGTGGAGTTTTTATGCGCTTGGGTTATTTATTGGGTATGCCCGTTTTTTTGGCAGCCGCGGAATCTGTCCCCGCATTTTTCATCTTATTATCACTGATCCTCGGCTCTGTGGTATTTATATCACTGCTGTTCACAAGGCTGAAGCAGTCTCTCCTTGTTGGTTATTTCCTCTGTGGCCTTGCTCTCTCAAATAGCGGGATACTTGGCTGGGCGGGTGCCGATTCAGGAGAGCTCATCCATGCGCTATCTGAAATTGGTGTGATCTTGTTGCTCTTCACCTTAGGCATTGAGTTCTCTGCCAGCGAAATCAAAAACCTGAAGCGACCAGCTCTCATCGGTGGTAGTATTCAAGTTTCTCTGAGTGCTCTAGTTGCCACCTTAGCTGCCTATTATTGGGGCTTAGATCCCAACCAAGCTATTGTTGCTGGGTTTGCATTCGCTCTCTCGTCGACTGCCGTATCGATGAAGTGCTTCCAAGATATGGGTGCTCCTGATAGCCCGCCTGGTCGTGTAGCACTTGGCATAGCGCTCTTCCAAGACCTCGCCGTCATCTTCTTCATCGTCCTACTACCGGTCTTGCTGGATGAGGATGAAGGCGGTGCTGGAGCCCTTGTCTTTGCATTGGGCAAGGCCTCTATTTTCTGCGTCGCGATGATCACACTAAGTCGATACGGAGTACCCCAACTGCTCGCCGCAGTAGCCAACACCCGCAGCCGCGAGCTCTTTACCGTAGCCGTTGTTGCTCTCTGTGTTGTCGTTGCCGTTATCGCTGGCTTACTCGGCTTGAGCCCAGCACTGGGGGCGTTTGTAGCAGGCGTTGTTGTTAGCAACTCCATCTACAGCCACCGGATCTTGGCTGATGTGCTGCCATTCAAAGACTTATTACTCACCCTCTTTTTTGTCTCTATTGGCCTACTTATCGATCTCCAAACTCTGTCAGAATATTGGGCCCTCATATTGATAGGCACGATTGCAACCATCGTGGCCAAAGGCATCACGGCAGCCATCGCCGCTAAAGTTTCAGGATTAAGAAGCGGTGACTGGCTACTCACGGCAGCCGCCCTTTCAAGCACCGGAGAATTCTCTATCGTGCTCTTGAATCGTGCTGCCGAGCTTGATGCGATCGACCCCGTCATTGAACAAATCCTCCTTGCCTGCACAGCTATCACCATGGGACTTGTACCATCACTGATGAAATTCTCCCAGCCCGCGGCCAAAAAACTCCACAAGATGGGACTTCAGAGTAAATCAATGAAGTCACGTCATGATCTCGGCATGCCGGGCAAAATCGATCATATTAAAGATCATGTCATTATATGTGGTTATGGACCGGTGGGGCAAAAACTACACGCCTCTCTACGGCGAAATAATATCCGCTCTGTCATCATCGAAAATAATGATCAGACGGTGAAAAGGTTGCTCAAATCAGGCACCAAGTGTCTATTTGCAGATGCCAGACACAGAATCACCTGGGAACTTGCTTACATCCAAAGAGCGCGTGCTGTAGCCTTCACCTTCCCTCTCAAGGACGTTGTGATTTCCGCACTTCCCATTGTCCGCGAGATTTGCCCGAGCATTGTCGTTATTGCCAGGGCAAAGTTCAGCAGTGATGCCATTGAGCTACAACGAGCTGGAGTGAATCATATCCTGCTTGATGAGGAAGAGTGCGGCAAGGCCGTGGTCAATACGGTTATGCGCTGTTTCAGCACAGAGGAAGACGGGACGACCACCTAGACAAACGAGGCTCCGAACTAGAATTAGTCCGATGAGCCTTTATGAGAATCCGTTTTAGGTGCAGAATCCTTCTCTTTTGATTGCCCCTTCTTATAGGATTCACTGCGGTAATCAGTCTGATAAAAGCCAGAGCCTTTAAAAATGACACCTGCCCCAGTACCCAGCAAACGCTTAATCTTACCAGAGCAGCTTTCCTGCGGACAATCCTCCAACTTGGGGTCACTCATTTTCTGGAAAACCTCGAAAATGTGACCACATTCTTTGCACTGGTAATCGTAATTTGGCATAGGGTAAGTTGATTCGTCTTTCAGAAAGCAGGATATACGCGCTGATTAACCACTGAATAGTCGTTGCGCAAGCAAGAAACACATTACGATAGTTCAATGGCAACTCTTTACACACATCTCAGCAGCCCATCTATTCACAAATACGGCCCCATATCTCATGCATGATCACACCTTGACCTAATCGAATTCTTGCGTTACTGGTGGTTAGTCCATTTCCCTTTAATTTAACTGATAATTCAAATTCATGAAATATCTACCTTTATTACACTTCTCCATACTTAGCCTATTAACTGTATTGCTCAGTCAATGCATCCCCTACCAGTCGGCCATGAGCCCTTTGTCGGGCAAAAATCAGTATCTCTCTGGATATAGACCTCAAAACGGACTGCCCGTCTCCGAGGGAACACCCACCTACCAACCTAAAGGTTACTGGGATGGTGATGGTGTTCTAGGAGCTGCCAAAATCCGCATCGTGCGCGCTGAACAAAAAGCCTATTTTTACAAGGGTGAGGTTCTTGTTGCCATGGCACCCATCTCGTCGGGTGATGACAAGCATTCGACACCTGCAGGCACTTTTCGGGTCACTGAAAAAGACATCGACCATGAGTCCTCCTGTTATGGCATCATCAAAAACAAAATCACCGACGAAGTGGTCAACAACAATGCCGACTTCCGTATCGACAAACCAGGACCAAACGAGGTCGCCATACACGCACCGATGCCTAACTTTATGCGCTTCAATCACGGAATAGGAATGCACACCGGCTTCCTGCCAGGATATGCCGCTTCTCATGGCTGCGTGCGCATGCCTGAACAGATGGCCAGCAAGTTCTATGAAAACGCGCAAATAGGCACTCCTGTCATCGTTGAGTAATACTTTAAAAAAGCAGCTCTATCACTCGCACCACAATCACTCATTATGGCCAACTCTCTTGTTCTTACTATCTGTGCCCATGACCGCCCGGGTGTCATGAAGCTTATCTCCAACACTATTGCGCAATGTGATGGCAACTGGCTGGAAAGCCGGATGGCCAGACTTGGTGGTCAGTTTGCAGGTATTGTCCGAGTAGAATGTAGCGAAGAAAAACTATCTCGACTCACAGAGAATCTCAACTCCTTGTCCGAGAAAGGCATCTCCGTTCAGATACACGATCAAGGTGATTTATCTGACTACCCCTACACCCGCTGCTTGCGCCTTGATATCTTTGGCAATGACCGCCCTGGAATCGTTAGCCAACTGACCGAAGCTATTTCCAGCGCTGGCGCCAATATTGAAGAGCTTAACACCTCCATAGAAAGTGCTGCAATGTCAGGACATTCTATCTTTCACGCCTCAGGAACCGTCTGCGTCCCTGACAGCACCAATGAGCAAGAACTTATCGCTGCAGTTGAAGATCTCAGTGATGACCTCAACGTTGAAATTGGCGGCATCGCCTAGCGTCCGCCTTCCTCTTTCCGATCTCTCGTAAGCGCGCTCACCCAAGCGCGTTTGGCATTCGCCCCATAACATAAAAAACTCCGGCTACCATTTGGCAACCGGAGTTTGAATTTTATAGGTCGTAGCTCTACATCATGCCGCCCATACCACCCATGCCGCCCATACCGTGGTCATGACCGCCGGCATCAGCCTCTTCCTTTTCAGGAATATCGGTGATAACACACTCAGTAGTGAGGAGCAGTCCTGAGATGGACGCTGCATTCTGAAGCGCAGTACGGGTCACCTTGGTAGGATCAACGACACCATCCTTAATCAGGTCAGTGTATTCGCCAGTAGCAACATTGTAACCTTCGTTGCCTGAGGCCTTCTTAACGTGCTCAACGATGAGCGCACCTTCAAGACCTGCGTTAGCAGCGAGTTGGCGAAGTGGAGCTTCAACAGCGCGGGCTACGATACCAGCACCTGTCTCTTCGTCACCGACGAGGCCAAGGTTGGTGATGTTAGCCTGGGCGCGAATCAGAGCAGTTCCACCTCCGGGAACGATACCTTCTTCGACAGCTGCACGAGTAGCGTGAAGAGCATCTTCAACGCGAGCTTTCTTCTCCTTCATTTCTGTCTCAGTAGCAGCACCAACGTTGATGACGGCTACACCTCCAGCAAGCTTAGCAAGACGCTCTTGGAGCTTCTCACGATCGTAATCCGATGATGTGTCCTCGATCTGCTTACGGATCTGGTTTACACGTCCGGTAATAGCTTCGCTACCACCTTCGCCCTCCACAATCGTGGTAGCATCTTTAGTGATGGTAATACGCTTAGCAGAACCAAGATCTTCGAGCTCTACATTCTCAAGCTTGATGCCGAGATCCTCGGTAATCACCTTACCACCTGTGAGGATGGCAATGTCTTCGAGCATAGCCTTGCGGCGGTCACCAAATCCAGGTGCCTTGACAGCGGCTACGTTGAGGGTTCCGCGGAGTTTGTTGACTACGAGGGCCGCGAGGGCTTCACCGTCAACATCTTCAGCAATGATCAGAAGTGGCTTGCCTGTCTTGGCTGCCTTTTCGAGAAGTGGCAAAAGGTCCTTCAGTGAGCTAATCTTTTTCTCATTGATAAGAATAAGTGCGTCATCCAAAGATGCTTCCATAGCCTCAGGGTCCGTAACGAAGTAAGGGCTAAGATAGCCTTTATCGAATTGCATACCCTCAACAACGTCGAGTGTAGTTTCAATTCCCTTAGCTTCTTCAACGGTAATGGTTCCGTCTTTGCCGACCTTGTCCATCGCCTCAGCAATGATATTTCCAATTTCTGTGTCCCAGTTAGCCGAAACAGTGGCAACCTGAGCAATTTCAGATGTGTCAGAAACTTCTTTAGAGATTGCATGAAGCTCAGCAACAATGGCTTCAGATGCTTTCATGATACCGCGCTGAAGTGAGATTGGGTTAGCACCAGCAGTTACGTTACGTAGACCTTCTTTGTAGATCGCTTCTGCAAGAACAGTAGCAGTCGTGGTTCCGTCACCAGCAATATCTGATGTTTTACTGGAAACTTCACGGATAAGTTGAGCACCCATATTTTCATAGGGATCTTCAAGTTCGATCTCCTTGGCAACAGAGACACCGTCTTTGGTGATTGTTGGGGAACCGAATTTTTTGTCGAGAATGACGTTACGGCCTGAGGGCCCGAGTGTTGCCTTAACGGCAGCGGCAAGCTTCTCCACACCGCGCAAGAGTGCGTGGCGGGCTGCTTCGTCGAATTGTAGTTGTTTAGCCATATTATTTTTAGTTGTATTAGTTGTTTTTTGAATTTTTGTTAGCTCACAATACCGAGGATGTCAGACTCAGAAACGATCAGTAAATCCTGGCCGTCGACTTTGACATCAGTTCCTCCATACTTGGAAATGAGGACGGTGTCCCCTGCTTTGACGGCGAACTCGATAGCTTTGCCATCTTCGTCTTTACCGCCAGTTCCGAGGGAGACTACTTCTGCCTCCTGTGGTTTTTCTTTTGCTGTATCTGGCAGGACAATTCCTCCAGCACTTAGTTCTTCGGCTTCAAGTCGCTTCACGAGGACGCGCTGTCCGATAGGTGTTATGGTAGCCATAGTTTTATTGGTTCGTTTTAGTTTGTTTTGTTTATTTCAAGAAAAAGATCTAGCTGGCCTATAAGACCAGATAGATCTGAGAATGTTAATGGATTAGTCCTCGACGACTTCGGCGTCTACAACCTTGCCTTTAGCTTGTTTAGGTTCTGAAGATTCAGACTCATCTGAGCCACCATCCATGTCTGGCATAGGGGCGCCCTCAGCTCCTGCTCCTCCTCCTGCTGCAGCACCAGCAGCCTGTGCTGCCTGGGCTAACTCCTGAAGGGATGCCTCAAGCTCGCCAGTGGCTGACTTGATAACATCAAGGTCATCAGCTTTTAACGCCTCTTTTACAGCTTCAACTTTAGCTTCGATACCAGACTTGAGTTCAGCAGGCAGTTGCTCTCCGAGTTCGTCGAGCTGTTTTTCAACTTGGTGGACAAGATTCTCTGCGTTGTTTTTGACCTCAACACCTTCAGCACGCTTCTTATCTTCCTCAGCATGAGCTTCAGCATCAAGCTTAGCCTTTTCAATCTCTTCTTCAGATAGCCCACTCGAGCCCTCAATAGAGATCTTCTGCTCCTTACCGGAATTTTTATCCTTAGCTGAAACATGCAGGATACCATTAGCATCAATGTCGAAAGTAACTTCAATCTGAGGTGTTCCTCGTGGTGCAGCATCGATTCCATCTAGGCGGAAATTGCCAAGCATCTTGTTATCATCAAACATCTTGCGTTCACCTTGGCAGATGCGAATATCTACTGCTGGTTGACTGTCTGCGGCCGTTGAAAAAATTTGCGACTTCTTAGCTGGCACCGTTGTATTGCGCTCAATCATTGGAGTCGCGATACTGCCCATCGTCTCAATCGAAAGGCTCAGAGGCGTTACATCGAGAAGTAACACATCAGTTACGTCACCCTGAAGCACGCCGCCTTGAATAGAAGCTCCGATAGCGACTACCTCATCTGGGTTGACTCCCTTGTGCGGCTCTTTGCCGGCAAGCTCTGCTGCAATCTCTTGAACCTTGGGCATACGAGTCATACCTCCGACAAGAACAAGCTCATCGATATCACTGGCGTTAACTCCAGCCTCTTTCAAGCAATCCAATACAGGCTTCTTGGTGCGATCAAAGAGCTTGTCTGTGATCTGCTCCAACTTAGAACGGCTAATCGTGGTCTGAATGTGTTTAGGCCCATTTTGATCAGCGGTGATGAAAGGCAAATTGACGTCGTAGCTTTGAGACGAGCTCAGTGCGATCTTTGCTTTTTCTGCTTCTTCACGAATCCGCTGAAGAGCATCAGGCTGCCCTGAAAGGTCAACACCCTCGCTAGACTTAAACTCACTGACAATCCATTTAATGATAGCGTTGTCCCAGTCATCACCACCGAGCATGGTATCACCATCTGTTGCCAAAACTTCAAATACACCATCCCCGATTTCCAAGACGGAAATATCAAAGGTTCCACCTCCAAGGTCATAAACGGCTATTTGCTCGTCAGATTTTTTATCCAAACCATAGGCTAATGATGCGGCTGTAGGCTCGTTAATGATGCGGCGCACTTTAAGCCCAGCAATTTCACCTGATGCTTTTGTTGCGTTACGCTGAGAGTCATTAAAGTAAGCAGGCACTGTGATAACAGCTTCGGTGATTGTTTCACCCAGCTTAGCCTCAGCATCACTTTTCAGCTTACCCAAGATCATCGCTGAGATTTCCTGCGGTGAGTAGGTCTTCTTCTCGCCACCTACTTCTACCTCGATATGAGCATCACCATTGTCTGCCTCTACGACACTGTATGGTAATTGCTTATCATCATCGTTGAGCTCAGCATACTTACGGCCGATGAGGCGCTTCGCTGAGAAAATGGTGTTTTTGGGATTAGTAACGGCTTGGCGCTTGGCCGCCTGGCCGACAAGACGTTCACCGCTCTTAGTGAATGCAACAATAGAGGGTGTGGTGCGCGCTCCTTCAGAGTTTTCCAGCACCTGAGGCTCACCGCCTTCCATGATAGCCATGCAAGAGTTGGTGGTTCCGAGGT
>Ga0206128_1000950_pt1 | contig 31000 bp, 32 predicted proteins | sample Helgoland_Spring_7_FD_148601 | JGI IMG/M metagenome (GOLD analysis project Ga0206128, IMG submission 148601) | Pelagic subsurface seawater microbial communities from Kabeltonne, Helgoland, North Sea - Helgoland_Spring_Bloom_20160426_1 | ecosystem: Environmental > Aquatic > Marine > Epipelagic ... | reverse complement strand
AATGCGATCCTGAAGTTCTTTCGGGAAACCATCCCAAATGAGTGGAAAGCCTTCCGTGACCAAGTATCAGACAATTTCCGCGTCATAACCCATGAAAAAATTCGGGTTTTGGGGTAGCAGCGGTATAACGGTTTCAAAGTGAGTGTAGACTTATGATACGTGGCATAGCGATCTTCGCATTTTTCACTCTTTCGACGATTTTAGTTATCGTGCTTCAGCCTGGCCCGCGCGAAAATTTTGCGTCGACGCCGAGCAATTTGGAATTGTTCGAGACCTCGCGCAATCAAGTGCAGGTGTTCAACGAACCTGTCGCTGAACCAATTCTCACAGTGCCCGATGATCTGGCGGCTGATCTCAAAGCTGCAAGAGATGCGCAAACGCGCGTAGAGCCAAATCCAGAGCCACGCCTGCAAGCGACGCTGGATACATCTGCGGCTGTACGAGAAGCACTTCAGGATTCAGATTTTTACGCGCCTACGGCTGGGAATGCCTCACAAAAGAGCACATCAGCGGCGACTTTCGCGGCAATCCTTGCAGAGCGAGAAGCGCAAGCGCCGCCGACACCGACCCCTGCTGCGCCAGTACGTCAACAAGCTGTACTTCAGCCTGCACCCCAGTCGGCTCGTTCGGCTGCGCTATCTGCTACGCCTGACGCAACACCCTACCTTGCGCCCGAGTTACGCGATATGAGCTGGCAAACTTTGAATACGCTCAACAGCATCGGTCATGTCTCTAAAGCGCCGGGGCAAGAGGGCAGTCTTTTGAATTCCATCGTGCGTCGCTCAATGGGTCATGTGGATGGAACGCAACCTACTCAAGCGACATTTACAGCACCTCGCATTGCAGCAACTCCTGCCGTACAGGTAGCGCCGCAGCGTACAGCGCGCGCGGCGGCCCCTGCTCGCAATGGTGCAGCTGCTAGCACCTACACGGTGTCCTCAGGTGATACGCTCGCTTTGATCGCAATTAAGCTATACGGATCCGCACTCGCGACGGATCGCCTTTTGGCAGATAATCCGCCTTTGCGTCGCAATCCGAATGAATTGCGCATTGGTCAGGTGTTAAAATACAGCATGCCTTAGGGTAATGTGTAAAAATTTCAAATTTTTTTAAATTTATTTCGCGCGCGGAATTGACCCGCTTTTGGCCTGTTTAGAACAATGCCTGAACGGCATGTTAGATCCCGTAAACATAAATATATGAGTCCCTTCAAGGGCTTGCTCGGTGGCGGATTCAGCAAAAACTAAAACCCGAAATCTATCGCGCTAACGCCCTGCATGTGTAGCAACATCCTGTGGTTACATTTGGTCGAATCACAGAATGTTGACTGTCGCGAATCGATTCGCTTATAGCTTTATCCCAACCGGATCACGCAGCGCCTGCCAGTGCTGTTTCACCAAAAGATCCGATTGGGGGAGAAACGGTCATGTCTTTACACATGCGTAGCGTCGTTTGGCGAAATGTGTTTTCTCATCTCAAAAGCCCTAAAAACGAAAGATCCTTCCGGGAGTAACGTCTTATCGAGCGGCGTTCGGGAAATGGGACTTAATAACAGGCAAAGACTTGAAGGAGCTTTTGAGCTCCTTCTTTTTTGTCAAAAGGGTTTTCAAAAATCGCAGTGTAAGTGTTATCAGCAAAGCAACCCCCAAAGCGCCGGAGCACGCCATGACCCCAATCAAATCCATCGCCGAATTGGAAGACATCTATGGCAAAGCAAATCCGCGCTCTTTGACGAAAGTCGTGACGCATATGACCCCTCTCTATCGCGACTGGATCGAGGCATCGCGCTTTGTTGTTGTCTCAACCGTTGGGCCAGAGGGAACCGATGGCAGTCCGCGCGGTGATGACGGGTCTGTCGTCACGATTGCGGACGATAAAACGGTGTTGATGCCTGATTGGTTTGGCAACAATCGGGTCGATACTCTGCGCAACGTTGTGTGCGACGAGCGTGTGAGCCTGATGTTCATGGTCCCGAACAGCACCAGTGTTGTACGGGTGAATGGCACTGGGATTGTGACCGCGAGTGAGGATGTTCTGATGCGGTTCGAAAAGAAGGGTAAGCTGCCACGAAGCGTTCTCGCGATCACGATCACTGAGATGTATTTCCAATGCGCGAAAGCACTGATGCGCTCTAAGCTTTGGAACGATGAACGCGGCGAGATGAAATTGCCAACAGCGGGAGCATTTTTGAAAGAGCGAGAAGCAATGTTTGACGCGGAAAGCTATGATGCAGACTATCCGGAATACGCAAAGTCACGCATGTGGTGACGGGTTAGTCCTGCCCCCAACCCTCGCTTTGCATTTCGCGTAGACGGCTCGCGGTGCGTTCAAATTCGAACGTGCCTGTGCCCTCGACATAGAGCATTTCCGGTGATGCAGCAGCGGAAGCAATCAGCTGGACCTTCGCCTCATAGAGCGCATCAATCAGCGTCACAAAACGCTTCGCTTCATTGAAGTTATTTCGGCTCAGGCGTGGGATATCCTCAAGGATCAACACGCGCGCTGCCTCTGCAATCGTTAGATAATCCGCAGGCCCAAGGGGCGCGCCACACAGGTTGAAGAAACTCGCGCGCGCAACACCGTTGTGAAAACCTGGTAGCCTCACGGTGCGCCCTTGCACGATCAGATCAAGAGGTTTGCCTTTGCCGTCACTCAAGCGCTGCCAGACTTCCTCAATCTGCGTACGCGAGGCGTGATCAATCGGCGTGAAATAGCTTGGCGATCCGGCAAGACGATCCTGTCGATAGTCGGTTTCGCTGGCGAGTTCCGCGACCTCCATCTTTTCCTTTAAGAGTGCGATAAACGGCAGGAAAAGTTGACGATTTAGCCCGTCCTTATACAGATCATCAGGGACCCGGTTCGAGGTCGTGACAATCACGACGCCTGCTTCCATCAACATCTCAAACAATCGACCAACGATCATCGCGTCGGTAATGTCAGTGATCTGCATCTCGTCAAAGGCGAGCAGTTTAACCTCAGCGATCACCGCCTGTGCGACAGGTTTCAACGCATCCTCGACACCGTCTTTGCGGGCCTTGTGCATCCCTGCGTGAATTTCCTGCATGAAGGCGTGAAAATGCACACGCCGCGCTGGAACGGGGCAGGCATCGACGAAAAGGTCCATCAACATCGACTTGCCGCGCCCAACGCCACCCCAAAGATAAAGCCCTTTTGGCGGTGGTGGCGCTTTGCGAAACAGCCCTTTTTTCACAGGCTCGGCAATTGCGGCGCGAATACGCTCAAATCGCGTAAGCGCCAGTTCTTGTACTGGATCAGCGGTTAGTTCACCACTTGTAACGCGCGCGGCGTAGATGTCTGAAAGCGTTTCCATGCTGCTCTTTAGCCTGTGTAAAGCGGCGCGAAAAGAGCGCGCGCAATTGACCCACCCGACAAAAAGCGTAACGTCGCGCCATTAACGCCAGAAAGCCCGATCATGAAACAGCAGTCTTCCTTGTTCACGCCTGTCCTGATCGTCGGCTGCGTCATCATTTTAGTCAATTTTGCAATTCGGGCGTCTTTTGGTGTGTTCCAAATCCCGATTGCTGCTGAATTCAACTGGATGCGTTCTGAATTTTCGCTCGCCATTGCGATCCAGAATCTTGCTTGGGGCATCGGTCAGCCCCTCTTTGGCGCGATGGCGGAAAAGATCGGTGATCGCAAAGCCATCATCATCGGTGCGTTCATCTATGCGGCTGGGCTTGTTCTGTCTTCTTTTGCGGTGACGCCAGAAGCGCATCAAATGCTTGAAATCCTCGTTGGATTTGGCATCGCTGGCACAGGTTTCGGCGTGATCCTAGCGGTTGTTGGTCGCGCTAGTTCCGATGCAAACCGCTCTATGTCGCTTGCGATTGCCACCGCAGCCGGAAGCGCAGGGCAGGTGGTCGGCGCGCCCACTGCTGAATTGCTCCTGACCTTTATGCCATGGCAAAACGTCTTTCTCGTCTTTGCCGCCGCAATACTCGCAGTCTTAATGTTGCTGCCTTTCATGCGCGCGCCAAAAACGGCAAATAAAGCGGAACTGGAACAAAGCCTTGGCCAAGTCCTGAAGGGGGCGTTCAAAGATCCGACCTACACATTCATATTCCTCGGATTCTTTAGCTGTGGTTATCAGCTTGCCTTTATCACTGCGCATTTCCCCGCCTTCGTGACAGAAATGTGCGGCCCAATCTTGCCCGGTGGTGCACTCCATGCTGCGGGCATAACGACAACCTCCGCCCTTGGTGCACTCGCCATCGCGCTCATCGGAGCCGCCAATATAGGCGGCACGCTCTTCGCTGGCTGGCTCGGCAATCGTTACTCTAAGAAGTACTTGCTCGCGGGGATCTACACAGCACGCACAGTCATCGCCACAATCTTCATCATGATGCCAATCACGCCGACTTCAGTGATCATATTCTCAGTCGCGATGGGGTCCCTCTGGCTGGCGACAGTCCCGCTTACGTCCGGTCTCGTCGCGCATATATACGGCCTGCGCTACATGGGTACGCTCTATGGGATTGTCTTTTTCAGCCATCAACTGGGAAGCTTCCTTGGCGTGTGGCTTGGAGGCAGAATGTATGACATTTACGGCAGTTACACAGCCGTTTGGTGGGTTGGTATCGGCGTTGGTGCCTTCAGCGCAATCATCCATCTGCCAATCAGAGAACGCAAACTCACCCGCCCTCTCGCAGCCTAGCCTTCCTCTCTTAATAAATATCTCGGCGGTCTGGGGGCTGGCCCCCAGTCGGTCCGATCGCTTGGCGATTGGAAGCCCTAAACTTCGTAGCGATCCAGAACGTATCGACTCACCATCAAATCCAAATGCGCGCCGCCACCATTTTTGAACAGTGTGATTTCGTCGTTTGAGCGCCGCTCAAAACCGCCTTCAGAATAGTAATCCGCGATCAAATGGTCGCGCGAAATGGCACCGCTCTCAAGTGGAATTTGCACTTCGCCTATATGCCCGATGGTCGTGTCGAAACTATCCACAAACACCCGCGCACGCTGCAACGCAACATCATCCGCTTCGCGCATATCCGGACGATACGCTCCGATCAAATCAACGTGCTGACCTGCTTGCAACCATTCACCGCGCAAGACGGGCTGAGTGCTCATGGTCGCGCTTGTTATGATATCCGCGCTGCGCACCGCGCGCTCCAGATCATCCGCGACAGTAGCGTCGCGCTCTTGTGCAAATGTTTCGGCATTCGCGCGCGTGCGGCTCCAAACGGTGAACTGTGCATTGGGAAAACCAGCGCTGTATGCATCGTGCAAAGAGCGGGCGACAGTGCCAGACCCGATGATCAAAATCTTACGACTATCAGGACGTGCCAGCCGCATCGCGCCGAGCAAACTATCCCCAGCCGTTTTCCACTTAGTGATCAAATGAAAGTCGATAATCGCGTCTAGCCGTCCGTGCGCGTCATCAAACAAGGACACAGCGCCGTTGATCATCGGCACGCCAGCTCTGGGATTATCGGGAAACACAGTGGCACATTTCACAGCCAACCCAAGCCCATCAATCCATGCAGAACGGTTCAGTAAAGTATCCTTGCCGCGGTAGAGAAACGTGTCAGCAATCTCGGCCTTGGGCAATTGATGACCGGCTTTCAAAGCCTCGGTCAACCCGATCCAATCGAGACGCTTCTCTCCATCATCGAAGCCAATCTGAATGCTCATGCCGCCGCTTCCTTGCTTAATAACTCTTCCGCGACCAAACGCGCTGCCCAACCCGTCGCGCCTTCAAACAAGTGCGTCTGCCAACCGCGTGCAGCGGCTGCTTCGATGTTGTCCAAACGATCATCAGTAAACAGCAAGTGTTTGGGATCAATTCCGCAATCCGCTTCCAACTGCGCGTAAATATCGGCGTCAGGCTTGATCACTTTCATATGGCCGGAGACATAAGCGCGATCAAATTCGTTGAGGAAATCATACTCCGTTTGCGCATAGGCAAAGCTCTCAACACCGAAATTCGTTAAGGCAAAAACAGGCACGCCTTTGCTTTGCAAAGCACGCATCAAACGCACGGAATGCTCGATTGCAGGCGACGCCATTTCGATCCAATTGTCATGCCACATGCGGATATCGTCGCGAATTTGGGGATATTGATCCGCCGTCTCGTAAATTACATCGCGAAAATGCTCACCGCGATCAACCCGGTCATTCATCTTGTGCAGATCAACTGTATCAAAGATCGCGCGGCGACGGTCTTCACCGATCACGCGATCATAAAAACGCTCTGGCTGCCACTCGATCAGCACATTGCCAATGTCAAAAATTACTGCGTCAACTGTCATCACACTTTCCCTTTTGCGGCCCTCAACGCGCGTTCCAACGAATCCAGAAACCGCGATCTATCGGCTTTGGAAAATGGCTTGCCGCCACCGCCCGCGCCGAGCGGATTGGCTTCGCGCAGGTCCGCCATTAAATCACGCATCGCCAAGCGTTGCCCGATGTTGGCAGCTGTGAAACGATCCCCGTTGTGCTGCAACACTTCTGCACCCGCCTCAACACACTTCGCGGCCAAGGGGATATCGCCGGTCACAACCACATCCGCAGGACCGCATCGATCAGCGATCCACATGTCGGCCACGTCGGGTCCTGCATCGACGATGATGTTTTCAACCAAAGGGTTTTGCGAAGGCCGCAAGCCGCCATTGGAAACGACAAACATCGTCACGCCATGGCGCGTTGTGACTTTCTCTGCTTCGGCCTTAACCGGACAAGCATCTGCGTCGATGTAAACGCTCAAGCGTAAAGCGCTTCGGCGTGGAAGGTCACGTGATCTTCCATGAAGGTCGAGATGAAGAAATAGCTGTGATCATACCCCGGTTGCATACGGAAATTCATTTGCTGACGACGCTTGGTTGCCGCCTCTGCCAAGGTTTCGGGCTTCAAAAGATCAAGAAACTGATCATCGGTGCCTGTGTCGATCAGAACTGGTCCGTCAAAGCCCTTATCTTTCATGAGCAAAGCCGCGTCATGCTTGGTCCAAGTGCTCTCGTCATTGCCAAGGTAAGCGCCCAATTGCTTGCGACCCCAATCAGACGCTGTCGGATTACAGATCGGCGCGAAGGCGGAAACAGACCGAAAACGCCCCTCCAAATTCATTGCCAAAGTCAGTGCGCCGTGACCGCCCATGGAGTGGCCTGTGATGCTTTGGCGCTCCATATCAACTTCGAATTGATCCTCGATCAGCGTGGGAAGTTCATCGGCCAGATAGCTCCACATTTTGAAATGCGGCGACCATGGCGCTTCTGTTGCGTCTACATAGAACCCAGCACCTTGGCCCAGATCGTATGCTTCGTCATTCGCCACACCGGTCCCGCGTGGGGATGTGTCGGGGAAAATCAAAGCAATCCCTTGCTCTGCCGCCCAATTCTGCGCGCCTGCTTTGACCATCGCGTTTTCGTGCGTACAGGTGAGGCCAGAGAGGAACCACAAAACTGGTACGGGACCATTTTCGGCTTCGGCGGGCATAAATAAACCAAATGTCATCTCACCGCCGCAAACCTCTGAGGCGTGCGAATAAACCCCTTGTTTGCCACCGAAACATGCGTTCTCGGAAATGGTTTTCATAAATCTTAACTCCTGTGTGTGGGTCGCGGGCTAAAGCTGGCTGACCCATCCAATAACTAAAGAAACGGTCACAATGCTAAGAGCCGTTGAGACCAAAATGGCGGCGGACACCCGTTGCGGGGCGACGTTGTAATGCTGCGCCAACATGTAGACGTTGCCCGCGACTGGCAAGGCGGCAGCGGCGATAATCACGCCCGCAGAATACGGATCGAGCGGGAAAATATAGATCGCGGCGATGGCGACAAAGGCGGGGTGCAAAACCAGTTTGCAAAACGACAACCATGCAGCGACCTCGATTTTTTCCGTGGACTTGCTGGCGAGCGAAGCTCCGATTGCAAACAGAGCGCCGGGCGTTGCAGCTGCGCCGAGCAGTTCTGTGAAAGCAAAGACCGGTTTGGGCAAAGCTGCGCCAGTTGCAGACCAACTCAGTCCAAGCACCATTGAGACGATCATCGGGTTTTTGAGTAACCCGATCCCGATGGTTTTGAAAATCGAAAGATCAAAGCGTCCGTCTTTGGCGATAGACATGAGAATAACGATCAGGCTGGAAAAAACGACGAGATCAACAGCGAGAACCAACATTACAGGGCCAATCGCTTGCTCGCCCATCAATAGTACCAACATTGGCACACCTAAGAAACCAGTGTTTCCGATGACAGCGCATTGCGCTTCGATCGCGGTTTTGGCGAGACCTTGGTTGCGCAAAAGTGCCACGATGGTTGCGACGCCATAGATAAACGCTGTGCCCCAAAGATAAGCGATAACAAGTCGCCCGTTCCAGACTTCGCTGAATGGCAAGGTGGCTGAAAAGCGAAAGAGCATAGCGGACAGCGCGAAGTAAAACACGAATTTCGTCAGATAGGCTGTCGCCTCGGGCGTAAAAAACCCCGTGCGTCCCGCGCCATAGCCAAGGGCGATGACAGCGAAGAATGGCAGCGTTTGTAAAAAGATATCAAGCATTGCCTAAGGGGTAACTTGCGATGTGAAACGGGGCAAGATGGAAGCGACCTGGACTTGCTTCAAACGCCACAGTGACAGGATTTTTCAACAAGTTTGGTTACCACCGTAGGTATGCGCGCGTGTTTGTGTTAGCAAAACCGCTCAATCGCGGCAGTCGATCCGCGTTTCTGGAGTTGGCTGTGAACGTTCAAAATACTGCAATCCGCAAGGGACGCAAATTCGATCAAGTCTTGGCAGGGGCGCGAGATGTGTTTCTTGCTGAAGGTTTCAGTGCGAGCAACATGGATCATGTTGCCAAAGCCAGCGGCGTGTCTAAAGCAACGCTTTACAGCTATTTTCCAGATAAGGAGAGCTTGTTTATCGTTGTGGTGCAAACCGAATGTGCGCGCCAATCGGATGAAGCGATGGAGCATATTGATCAAAGTGCACCGCCAGCTGTCGTTCTAAGCAACGCAGCGCGTCACTTGCTTGGTTTCATAACCTCTGAGTTTGGGCAGCGCATGTTTCGCATATGCGTCGCGCAGGCGGATCGTTTTCCCGAGCTTGGTTTGGCTTTTTATCAAAGTGGACCAATGGTCGTGCGCGAAAAGATCGGGGCCTATTTGCAAAGTGCTACAGAAGCTGGGCAGCTTGAGATTACCGACTTTGATCTCGCCGCGGATCAATTTGGTGAGCTTTGCAAAGCGGACGTTTTCCCGAAAATTCTTTTCGGTGTTCAGACCGTATTCGAGCAATCCGAGTTAGACCGCATCATTGACGGCGCTGTCAGTACGTTTCTTGCAAAATACGGTGCTTGATCGCCTATGAGCGCTCTAAAACGTCGTGAGTGAAGGCGGCATTGGCGCGATTTCGACACCATGGGGCATCGTTGTGAGCATACGGCCACGACGGGTGTCGCTGAAACCATACCCTAAACGGGCAAAACGGCGTTTAAGTTCATCGCGAGATGCAACATTACGGAGTTCCGGGCGCACGAGATCTAGAATGCGTGAAATCGTAATCGGGTCTGCTGCGTGATATGTCATTGTCGTCTCCTTGAGTGGTGGTACGAACGTCATATTTGATGCACCTTTCACGCTCTCTCAGGACTATGTCCTTTTTGAGTGCGCAATGTGCACCTTTGACGTCGCGGGTAACTCCACTGACAAGTAGGCCCAACATATGAATATTACATGAAGCGATGCCTGAAATGTTACAGGCCGGCATCTGCCTCGATTTGTTTGCGAGATTTGCGCGCACGCTCGGTCGCAGATTTGAGCTGACCACAAGCTGCCATAATATCCTCGCCGCGCGGTTTGCGGATAGGCGAGGCATAGCCTGCTTTATAGATGATATCAGCAAAGCGATGGATACGATTGCCGGACGAGCGTTTGTAGGGTGCACCGGGCCATTCGTTGAAAGGAATCAGGTTAATTTTGGCCGGAATGCCCTCGATCAATTTGACCAACCGGTGCGCATCTTCTTCGCTATCGTTCACACCCTCCAGCATCACGTATTCAAAAGTAATGCGTTCGGAATTGGAAACACGCGGGTAAGCGCGCAAAGCCTCGACCAACACTGCGATATTCCAGCGTTTGTTGATCGGCACCAGCTTGTCGCGCACTTCATCTGTCGTTGCGTGAAAACTAATTGCAAGCTGACAGCCGATTTCCTCAGCTGTGCGCGCGATCTCTGGCACGACGCCTGACGTGGATAAAGTAATGCGACGGCGCGACAATTGGATTCCCTCAGGGTCCATCGCAATCTTCATCGCGTCACGCACGTTCTCGAAGTTATAAAGCGGCTCGCCCATCCCCATCAAAACGATGTTGCTCAGCAGACGCGTTTCGTCCTTGGGCGCACCTTGTTCGGGCCATTCATCCAGATCATCGCGTGCGATCATCACTTGACCGATGATTTCGCCTGCTGTCAGATTGCGGACCAGCTTTTGCGTACCTGTGTGGCAGAAGGAACAGGTCAGCGTGCACCCAACTTGGGAACTCAAACAAAGCGTGCCGCGACCTTCTTCGGGGATATAGACGACCTCTACCTCATGGCCGCCAGCAATCTTAACGAGATACTTGCGCGTTCCGTCCTCGGACACTTGACGAGTCACGACTTCGGGGACTTCGATCACGAATTTTTCAGCCAACTCAGCGCGAAACGCTTTGCTCAGGTTCGTCATCTCGGCAAAGTCGCGCTTGCCCCATTGATAAATCCACTGCCAAATCTGCCCGACACGCATCTTGGCTTGTTTCTCAGGTGTGCCGCTCTCAATCAACGCGGCGCGCATACCGTCGCGCGTCAGACCGACAAGGTTGGTCGGACCCTCAGGCACTTTGCGCGGGATCGTCATTACGTCTTGCGTGATCGGAGCTGTGGCCGTCATTGGAACATCACCTTTAATGAGTTGCGCGGGCTATACACCGGATTCGCCTTAAAATGAAAGACGCCGCACCAATTTGGTACGGCGTCATTTAATCACATTGGTAAGTTGGTTTACTTACAGCGCTTCTCGGACTCTTCAACAGATGCTGTAAAGCCAAGCAGAGAAAACGTATCTTTCGTCTCCGTACCACGGCCAGAGCGCGCAGTCATGATTGCACTGCTGCCACGCTTCATCGCTGTAATGATCTTTGCGTCATCAGCGGGCGTCGCAGGCCATGCCCATTCGCCATCAGTGAACAGTTCAAACTGCGTACCGCTGATATTCATATTCACCGTCGAGCCGCTCGCGAAAGGATAGCCACCCGTGAATGTCACCTGACCTGTCACACCGGAACCGGGGCGATTGAAGACAAATAGTAAAATATCGCCGCGACGGGCAGCAACAACGCGGCCGTCACGTGTATTGACTGTCTCTTTGGGAGAGGAAACGCTCCAGCATTCCTTGGGATTGCTTTCAACGAAAACGCTCCAATCGGTATTTGCGCCAACGCGGTTCGTGCTCTGTGCCTGAGCAAATGCGCCTGTCGCTGCAACAACAAACGCTGCCGCCAAACTTGTGCGCGTGATCCATGAATTCATCTTGTCCAGCCTCCAGCTGTCCTTAACCTCAATCGCGACCCTCATGCGCATTGCCTGTTCTCGGCTCGCGTCGCAAAGGGCATTTTTCTTCTCGACAAAAGCACATTAGCCTGAAATCCACCACAGGTGAATGCCTCCTTGGCATTTTTTCGCCGTTCAAATTCTGGAGATTGTCATGAGCACACCTGTCCCCCTAGCAGAAATCTGGCGTGGTGAATTTCTAGAGAGCGTGCATCTGGGCCATGCGGTCATCTGCAATGGTGCTGGCGAGATTGTGGATGCTTGGGGCAACCCCGACGAAATCGTGCTGCCGCGGTCGTCTTCCAAAATGTTGCAAGGGATCCCTTTGATCACTTCTGGCGCTGCGGATGCGGCGGGTCTTGGCACCGAACACCTTGCGCTTGCATGTGCATCCCATCAAGGGGCTGCGATCCATACCGACCGTGTGTCGCGGTGGTTAGATGATTTGGGATTTAGTGATGATGACATGCGTTGCGGACCACAAATGCCTGACGATGTGCCTGCGAAGACCGATTTGATCAAAACGGACGCCAGCCCTTGTCAAATTCACAACAACTGTTCTGGCAAACATGCGGGCTTTCTGACGCTGACCAAGCATCTCAAGGCAGGGCCTGAATACATCGACCCTTTGCATCCCGTGCAAAAAGCCTGCCTTGACGCGTTTGAGGAAGTCACTCAACTCATATCCCCCGGTTTCGGGATCGATGGATGCTCTGCACCGAACTTCGCAAGTTCCTTGCATGGTATAGCACGCGCGATGGGCTTCTTTTCCTCTGCGCATACGCGCTCTGACAGGGTAAGTACTGCTGCTGCGCGCCTGACTGAAGCGATGGCACTGCATCCTGAACTCGTCGCGGGTGAAACACGCGCTTGCACGGAATTGATGCGCGCAATGGGGGGACGCACAGCGATCAAAACTGGCGCAGAGGCGTTCTATGTGGCGATCTTGCCAGAGCAACAACTCGGCATAGCACTCAAAATTGCAGATGGAACAACGCGAGGTGCGGAATGCGCGATTGCAGCGCTTTTGGTGCGTGTAGGCGTGCTTGATGCGAACCACCCCGCAACCCTGAAACGTATGAACGCCCCGATCACCAATTGGCGCGGGACGCTCACAGGATACATCAGGCCAGCGGCCAGTCTTTTGGCTTAAGCGGTCGCGGCATTCAGAGCAGCATCCACCAATTTCTTGATGTTACGCTTTGAGGTGTCCGCGACAATGCGACCAATCTCTTGCTTTCCTTTGAAGGCTACCAAAGTAGAGCGACGTGGGATCTTCAAGCGGTCTGCCATGACGGAATTGCCATATGTGTCCCAGTCCACATCGATGAACACGATGTTCTCTGCGTAAGCGGCGTTCTCTTCCTTGAGGCTTTTCAAAACACGGCCCTGCGCGCGGCACGTGCCACACCAGCTCGCCTTGAAATCGAGAAAAACAGTGTCGCCAGCTGCTTGGTGCTGTTCAGCAATCCAGGCACATAGTTTACGTTCTTGGCCAAGGCGGGGGCAGCAGGTAAAATCAGCGTCGCTGCGCCAGACAAGATCAAAGTTCTACGGTTCATTTTAAACTCCTTGATAGGTTCAAATTACAAAGCAACGGATAGGTCTTGTAGCCAGATCGGCATGATATCGAGCAACCAGCTCTCAATCACATAATGCCACTTAAAGAAAAGCATAAGACCGACGGCGATAAAGATCGCGCCCAATAGCGGACGTGCAGCGATCGCGAAACGGCGCATCGCAGCTTGGCGTTTTTGCAATGCAGATCGTGCTCCGTAGCCGAGGACGAGAATGATCGTCGAGATACCAAGTGCGAAGAACACCATGATAGACGTCGCGCGCAGCAGGCTTTCGCCTTGGCTTGCTAGTGAAATAGCGCCACCGAGCGTTGGTCCCACACAAGGGCTCCAAACTGCGCCCAGCAACATGCCACCAACGAACTGTCCTGTGAGCGATCCACGGTCCACATCATCAAGCCCACTATCGGCGCGCGCAGCAAAACCAGCGGTGGCGGTCGAGAAGACTGCAGAGGCTTGCGGCACCAGCATCACAATCCCAAAGAGGATCATCAAAACTGCACCCGCTTGCGCAATATCATCGGTGGTAAGGCCAACCGCGCGACCAAAGGCTGTGACGGACACGCCGAGCACGACGAATGACAGGCTCATCCCAGCTGCCAATGCGACAGGCCCCAAGCGACTCGCCTGAAGGGCCGTTGCCAAAACGATTGGCAAGACCGGCAAAACGCAAGGATTAATCAGCGTCAGCAGTCCTGCGCCATATGCAAAGATAAGTTCCATATGAATGCACTACGGCGAAACCACTCAAGGTGTCACTTCAACTATCCGTGGGTTTTTGTTTCGATAGCTGCACGAGCAAGATGCCAACCGTGATGATCACAACACCGACCACATCCATGAGCCCGAGTTTTTCCCCTAGAAGAAGCGCCGCAATCGACACGCCAAAGAAAGGGTTGAGAAAGTGGAACGTTGAGGCACGCACGGCGCCGATCCGTTCAACCAGACTGAACCAAATGAAGGTTGCGACAAGGCCGGGGATCAAAGTGGTGTAGACAAAAGCAGTCGCGAGTTTGATCGACGGATTTAGGAAGAGCGTCTCGGTAAAGATTGACACGACACCAAGGATCGCTGAGCCGACCAGCATTTGCAAACCAACGATCATCAACAAATTGCCACCCGATGAGGCACCTCGCATCGCCAACGTCGCAACGGTCAATCCAAGCGCGCCAATCACGCAAATCGCCATTCCAAACGCATCAGCATTGCCATCAAACCGCGCACCCATGATCAGGACAACACCTGCGATACCCAACACAAGACCGATGATCCCTTGGAGCGGCAAACGGTCCTTCAAGAACAGCCAGCCAGCCCCCGCCACCATCAGCGGCATCGTCGAGGCGATGATAGATGCAAGCGACGCTTCGATGGTTTGCATCGCTACAAAATTCAAACCGAGATACAGCGCGTTCTGGCACAGGCCAAACACAAACACCGCGCGCCATTGCCCGGAAGTGAGCTTCCAATGTTGCCCCAGCGCCTTGGCAATCGCGATGCCGATCACACCAGACAAAAAGAACCGCAAGCTAAGCGACGCGAGCGGTGGCGCGTCTTGGACAATGATGCGCGCGGACGTGAATGCACTCGACCACATAAACGCAAAGGCGAGGCCCATCAAAAGTGCGCGCAGATCCATCTTGGTGCTCCTAAACGTAAAAAGGGCCGCTCAACCTGAGCGACCCTTTCCGTAATTTTGTTGTGAAAGCAAGATCAGCCGTTAACGCTGTCTTTGAGGGCTTTCGCGATTGTCATTTTAACAACCTTGTCCGCTTCTTTCTTGATCTGCTCACCCGTTGCTGGGTTGCGAACCATACGCTCAGGACGCTCACGGCAATAAATTTTGCCAACGCCTGGAAGCGTCACAGCACCACCGCCGGAAACTTCGCGAGTGATCAGAGCGCAAACAGCGTCAAGCGCAACGCCGCCCGCTTTTTTGTCTACGCCCATTTCGTCAGCCAGCGCAGCGACCAGTTGAGTTTTTGTCATTGGTTTTGCCATGTTCATGGTCTCCCTTTACTGCCCGTATATTGGGCCCCTACTGACGCATGTAACGTTATCTTGATACTTAGCACAACGCATAGAGATGTAAAAAAGTGCGAAAAACAGGTATTTTGGCTGGTTTCCGCTAGGTCAAAGGAAGGCAGTTTCGTGAAATGAGCGTAATTTTCGACTATGAATGCGTTCCAGCGGCATTTTGCTAAGCGTTTCCATCGCGCGAATCCCGATCATCAAATGCCGCGCGACCTGTGTCGTATAGAAATCTGACGCCATTCCCGGCAGCTTCAATTCGCCATGAAGGGGCTTGTCCGAGACACATAAAAGCGTGCCGTAAGGGACGCGGAAACGAAAGCCATTGGCGGCGATTGTCGCGCTTTCCATATCAAGTGCAACGGCACGGGATTGGGACAGACGTTGCACTGGCCCGTCTTGATCGCGCAACTCCCAGTTGCGATTGTCCACTGACGCCACTGTGCCTGTTCGCATGATGCGCTTCAGGTCATAGCCCTCTAGCTTGGTCACTTCGGCAACTGCCTTTTCCAATGCGATCTGAATTTCCGCGAGCGCGGGAACAGGCACCCAGACCGGAAGATCATCATCAAGCACTTTGTCTTCTCGCAAGTAAGCATGGGCGAGGACAAAATCACCCAAGCTTTGCGAATTGCGCAGGCCCGCGCAGTGTCCAACCATTAACCATGCATGCGGACGCAAGACCGCGACGTGGTCTGTCGCAGTCTTTGCATTCGACGGGCCAACCCCGATATTCACCAATGTGATCCCGCTGCCATCTGCTTTTTTCAAGTGATAGGTAGGCATTTGCGGCATCTTCATAACGGGCTCGATCACATCGTCTGGCGAAGTGATCACAACATTGCCTGTGCTGACAAAGCTGGTGTAGCCGCTTTTCGGATCAGCTAATTGCATTCGCGCATAGGCTTCGAACTCGGACACATAGAACTGGTAGTTGGTAAACAACACGTGGTTCTGGAAATGCTCAGGCTCGGTCGCGGTGTAATGCGCCAGCCTTGCAAGCGAATAATCCACGCGCTGCGCGGTGAACGGCGCGAGAGGTTCTGTTCCATCCTCTGGCAATTCATAAGTGCCATTCACGATATCATCGTTTGTCGTGCTCAAGTCTGGCACATCAAACACATCGCGCAGCGTAAATTCAGCTGCACCGTCTTGCGGCACAGATATGCCCGCATCATTGGCGACAGCAAAATGGACTGGGATGGGCGTGTCAGAGACACTGATCCCAACCGCGACATCGTGGTTTTCGATCAAAAGCGCGATTTGCTGTTCCAGATATTTGCGAAACAAATCAGGCCGCGTGATCGTCGCCGCGTGCATGCCCGGCGATGACACGTGACCAAAACTGAGGCGGCTATCGATTTTAGCAAAGCTGGTCGTGGTGATCCGGATCTCAGGATAAAACGCGCGGTAACGATGGCCGGGATGACCACTTTGCATCGCTTCGGTGAACTTTTCGCACAGAAAAGTCGTCGCTTGTTCATATAGCTTAACCAGCTGGTCCACTGCCGCCTTGGGGTCGCGGTAGGCTTCTGGATGGGCGGCGTTGGGTGTGACTACAGATTTATCGTTCATAAATATCCTCAATACGCCCCTAGCTTTCAAAGAGCGGGGTCAGTTCAAATTTCGTAACATCCACAAGGCCAAGGTCGGAAATCCTGATTTCAGGGATCACCACCAAAGCCAGCAAGGAATGCTGCATATAAGCGTTGTTCAATGTGCAGCCGCACTCATTCATGGCCTGGACCATTGCATCAGCTTTGCGCGCGACAGTTTTGGCAGGTTCGTCAGACATAAGACCTGCGATGGGCAGTTCCACCAACGCCAGCTCTGCGCCGTCTTTCCAAACGGTGATGCCGCCGCCGACCTCGGACAATCTGTTCGCCGCTTGAGCCATCATCGCGCGATCTGTGCCAACAACGATCATATGGTGACTGTCATGGGCCACTGTCGAGGCCATAGCCATCTTGCCCTTGTAACCGAAGCCAGAAACAAAGCCATTCACCACACCGCCTGTTGCGCGGTGACGTTCGACCAAAGCAATCTGGCAAACGTCGCCAGCGGTTTCAACAAGTCCGTCGGTAACAGGCAAATCTGCTTTCAAGGCTTTCGTCGGCGCTTGGTTCTCCACCACGCCAATCACATTGGCGCGTACCGTATTCGCGCCATCCGGCGCACTGATTTCAAACGCTTCAGCGGTTTTTGCAGGTCCCATATGCACAGTGTTGCGCGCATGCCGCGGCCAATCGAAATGCGGACAGTCCACTTCGCAAATGCCAATCCGCGCCACGGTTTGACCGCGTGCAATCACATGTTCGATCGGCAAGGTCTTGAGATCAGAGGTCAGAATAACATCCGCCCGCCGCCCCGGCGCGATAGAGCCTAGCTCACGCTCTAATCCGAAATGCGTCGCCGTATTGATCGTCGCCATTTGCAGCGCAATCACAGGATCACAGCCGCACTCAATTGCATGACGCACGACGCGGTTCATATGCCCTTCATTCACGATAGTTCCCGAATGACTATCGTCCGTGCAAAGGATGAAACTCCGCGGGTCTAGGCCCTTTTCTGTCACGGCAGTAATCTGGCTTTCCACATCATACCAAGCAGAGCCAAGCCGCATCATGTGCCGCATGCCTTGACGCGCGCGCGCAATTGCGTCGGCTTCACATGTGCCCTCATGGTCATCCGCAGGCCCACCGGCCGCATAAGCATGAAACGCAGGTCCAAGATCGGGCGACGCATAATGCCCGCCAACAGTCTTGCCTGCGTTCTGCGTCGCCGCAATCTCCGCGAGCATCTGGGGATCACCGTTCACAACGCCTGGAAAGTTCATCATCTCGCCCAGCCCGATGATACCAGGCCATGCCATCGCCTCGGCCACATCTTCGGCTGAAATTTCGAAACCCGTGGTCTCCAATCCCGGCGCGGAGGGCGCACAGGATGGCATCTGCGTGAAGATGTTGATCGGCTGCATCAGTGCTTCGTCATGCATCATGCGCACACCCGCGAGGCCCAAAACATTGGCGATCTCGTGTGGGTCTGTGAACATTGACGTGGTGCCATGCGGTATCACCGCGCGCGCAAATTCAGCAGGGGTCAGCATGCCAGATTCGATATGCATGTGCCCGTCGCACAGACCGGGGATCATGTAGCGTCCATTGGCCTCGATGACTTCGGTCTCAGGTCCAACGCAATGGGACGCATCCGGTCCGCAATAGGCAAAGCGTCCGTCTGCGATGGCCAGATCGTGGTTCTCAAGGCACTCGCGAGTGTGGACATTCACCCATGTGCCGCCTTTGATCACAAGGTCTGCGGCTGCGCGTCCCGCTGCAACAGCGACCAATCTCGGCGCACTTTGCGCCCATGTTTTGAAGTTCGTTGAATTCATGTGCAAAGTTGACATGAGCTTGAGGGATGTTCAAGCATCTGATTGAACGCGCACAGGAGCTGCAAAAATGGACTATGAGACAGTCGGTGCTGCCGATTTCGGAGCCTCCCTCACGGGGTTGGGCCTGAACATACTGGTGCGCGATGTCGTGGAAAAAGCGGCGTTCTTGAGCGAAGTTTTTGGCATCAAAGCACACCGCGTATCGCCCGATTTCGCGATCATGACCTACGGCGATCAAGTATTCCAACTTCACAGCGATGGCACCTATCATTCGCACCCTTTACCGTCACTGATGCCCGAATCTGGTCCACGCGGTGGCGGCGCTGCATTCCATCTGTTTGCGACCGATCCTGATGTCGCTGCGAGCAAAGCCGAAGGTGCAGGCGGACATATTCTGCAAGAACCGACCAACAAGCCCCATGGTCTACGTGAAGCCTGTATCCTATGCGCGAACGGCTATGCATGGGTGCCGTCCCGCCAGCTCACACAAGAAGAAAGCAACACACAATGAACGCAGCGACACGCCCGAATATGGATCACTGGCAAGAGCGCGTTGACCTCGCCGCCGCCTTTCGTTGGACAGCGCGTCTCAACATGCACGAGGGCGTCGCAAACCACTTTTCCTTGTCGATCAACGATGAAGGTACACGGTTCCTGATGAACCCCAATCAAGTACATTTCAGCCGTGTCAAAGCCTCTGATTTGATCATCGTTGATGCAAATGATCCTGAGACGTTAGAGGGGCCAGATGCCCCTGATCCAACTGCTTGGGGTTTGCATGGCGGGATGCATCGACACTGCCCCCACGCGCGTTGTGCCATGCACGTGCATTCGATCTTTGCGACGGTACTGGCATCCCTTGCGGACAGTCGTTTACCACCTATCGATCAGAACTCTGCCACGTTTTACAATCGCGTGGTGGTCGATGAAAACTACGGCGGTCTTGCGTTCGAAGAAGAGGGCGAGCGTTGCGCGAAACTATTTGATGATCCCAAGAAGAAAGTGATGGTCATGGGCAATCACGGCGTGATGATCATTGGCGATACCGTCGCGGATACCTTCAACCGTCTGTTCTATTTTGAACGCTCTTGCGAGACATACATTCGGGCTTTGCAAACCGGCCAGCCGTTGCGCGTTTTGCCTGATGATATGGCAGAAAAAACCGCGCAAGAGCTTGAGGGTTATCCAGAGCAAGACGAGCGCCATTTGGCGGAACTCAAAGCGATCCTTGATGATGAAGGGTCAAACTATTCTTCCTAAACGGTGCCTGATATGAGCGATCCTATTTCCAAAGACTGGAACTATCACCCTGATCTGCCGCTCGCGGACGGGTCGATCTTTAAATGGCCGCCCAAGCCCGGCTTCCTCGCCCGTTGGTTTGCACGAAACTGGCTGTCTCTGTCAGAGCGTGTGATCATGGTCTTGCTCGCCGTTGCGATCTGGCTTTGGATCTATCCAGATTTCGCCGATGCGAAAACTATTCAAGCCGGTTGGATTTTCCAAGTCTGGCTCGCCAATTTCGCTTTGGTCGCGCTGTGCGCGGGCACGCTACACTGGTATTTCTTCATGCGCAAAGGGCAGGGATCCGAGCTGAAATTTGACAAACGCGACATGGCGCGCGGCAACAAACTTTGGAAATTCTCTAACCAAGTGCACGACAACATGTTCTGGTCGCTCACCTCTGGTGTTGGCGTTCTGACGGCGTTCACGGTTCTTACGATGTGGCTTATGGCGAACGGCTATACGCCTGTGATCACGCCACTCAGTAACCCGATCTGGTTCGCGCTATCCCTGATCTTGCTCCCCATCTGGTCCGCCTTCCATTTCTATTGGGTGCACCGCCTGTTGCATGTCCCATTCCTCTACACCCACGTACATTCGCTCCATCATCGCAATGTTAATGTCGGCCCTTGGTCCGGCCTGTCCATGCACCCCGTTGAACACTTGCTCTACATCTCATCACTGTGCATCCATTGGATCATCCCAAGTGATCCGATCCTTGTGATTTTCCACGTCATCTACCTTGGGCCGGGGGCTGCAATGTCACATACGGGCTATGAGGATTTGTTGATCAAAGACAAGCGCCGCCTCGCGCTGGGTACGTTTTATCACCAGCTGCATCACCGCTACTACGAGTGCAATTACGGCAATCAGGAAATGCCATGGGACCGCTGGTTCGGCACGTTCCATAACGGCACGCCCGAAGATACTGTCGAGACCCGCGCACGTAAGAAACGGATGTATTCCTAGGCTTTGCGCATCTGCAATAGCCAACCTTTGTCCTTGGCGTGTGAGCCTTGCGCGCCTTTGCCATAAAGTGCGAAATCGTCCTTGTGCCATTCTGCAATCTGCATTGCTTCGCGCTCTAAAACCGTTTCAAACCCAAGTGCTTCCCAATGAGCCGCATTCACGCTCAACACCGCCCAAGCGCCGCGCGCCATACACCTAAGAACTTCGCTCAATGCCTCTGGCCCCACATGCCCATGGGTGAACGTGCCAGAGCTGACAATCCCTGCATAAGCGCCAGTTTCAAAATCAAGCTGCTGGGTCAGATCGCCTTCAAAAAGCCGTTGATAAACGCCCTTCTTCTTTGCTTGCGCCAACATTTCCGGCGAAATATCTGTGCCATCTACCGCGCTTACACCAAGCCGCATCAGCTCTGCTCCCAGCAACCCTGTGCCTGCGCCCAAGTCCAAAACAGGCGACGCGCCGGAAATCCGTGTATAACACTGCGCAACCGCGTTTGGCGCGCGATACTGCATATCTGCGGCAAAGCTGCTGTCGTAACTCTGCGCCCATTGTGCATAGAGTTTCTTTGAGCCTTCAGGCCCCTCCAGCCCATAGGCCGCTTCTAAATCTGGATCATCATTCATAAGGTCCACTCAAACGATAATGACGCACTCTTGCAACCCTCCCAGACCTGACGCACAACAAGGATATGACAAAACATCTCCTTTCTTTCGGCCACGGTTTTTCGGCGCGTGCCTTGACGCCGCTTCTGCTCGATCAGGGCTTTGCGATTACTGGAACCACCCGTTCAGACGACAAAGCCAAAGCACTTAAGGCCACGGGCGTCACGCCAAAAATCTGGCCCGGCGCTGATCTACGCGAGGAACTTGCCTCCGCAACCCATCTCCTCATTTCCGCTGCGCCGGGTGCTGACGGAGATCCTGTTCTCAACGCTTTGCGTGAGGACATCACCAAACATGCGCCCAACCTAGAATGGGTCGGATACCTGTCCACGACAGGTGTTTATGGGGATGCAAATGGCGATTGGGTGGATGAGAGCAGCCCACTGAATCCGGCCACCAAACGCGGTCAAATGCGTGTTGCGGCAGAGGCGGATTGGCAGTCAATTGCGAACCTACCGCTTCATATATTCCGTCTTGCAGGCATTTATGGCCCTGGTCGCGGACCTTTTTCAAAGGTGCGGGCAGGGACCGCACGACGCATCATCAAAAAGGGTCAGGTTTTCAGTCGTATCCATGTTGAGGACATTGCGCAGATCCTCGCAGCGTCCATCGCGCGGCCCAATCCCGGAGCGATCTACAACATGTGTGATGATGATCCCGCCCCGCCGCAGGACGTGATTGCACATGCCGCAGAATTGCTTGGGATGCCTTTACCGCCAGAAGTTGATTTCGAGACAGCCGAAATGACGCCTATGGCTCGTAGTTTTTATGCCGAAAGCAAACGCGTTCGAAATGATCTGATCAAGTTCGAGCTGGGGGTGAAGTTACTCTTTCCTGATTACCGCGCAGGACTTGCGTCTTTGCTGGAACTCGAGCGCCGCTCAGGCGAAGTCTGAAATCTCTTGGGGCGCTCTAACAGCTTTAGGGCGCGTAGAACCTGATCACGGCACTGCGTGCCTTCAAAATCATTCCCAAAAAGAACATCAGGGGCAAGCGGCAATTTCAACACCAGTTTGCGCCAATGATGAACAATCAATGTGCGCAGTGTTGCTGTTTGCAGTGGTGTCAAAGCGCGCGCGAATGACTCATCGATGTTGATCGTCTCAAGCGCTTGAGCAAGCTTTTGAAAACCTGCGCGCAAAGGCATAGGCGCGAGAACGTCACTCAGCCAGGATGGAACGTTTTTCATCTCACCTTGAAGAATAATGGCGTCGTCCGCGATATGATTAGCAGCACCGCTTTTGATATAGATCCCACTCGTCGCGTTCACATAACCGCGCAGCGCCAAGGTTTTGCTGCGGGTCTGCTCTTGCGTCGACGTGCTCGGCGCAAAACATAAGATGTGCCAATCGAGGTCCGCTTGCTGGGTGGTCCCATAGATCTGTTTACTCGCGGCAGCGCTCTGCGCGAGCCCAAACGTGCTGAGCCCATGCAGAGCTGTGCGACCTTGCTTGCGGGTTTCGATCCAGCCTTCGTTGCGTAATCGATGTAACGCCACGCGCATCGCTTCGGGGCGCACGCCAACAGGCGCGAGAATTTCGCCTAGAACAGGTCCAGCGATCTCATCCCCGTTGCGTTGTGCAAGATCGCCAAAAACGGTGACGATCAACGACCAAACGCGTGGCATGTCATCGCCACCAAGCGCATCGATCGTTTTTTGAAAGTCACCGCTGGTCATTTGGTCCTCACTGAGCACTGCCTTGCAAACAGCCGTTAGACCGACATACAGATGTATTTCATCTCGAGGTAATCTTCGATCCCATGGCGCGAACCTTCGCGGCCAAGGCCAGATTGCTTCACGCCGCCAAACGGTGCGACTTCTGTCGAAATGATGCCAGTGTTCACACCAACAATTCCGTATTCTAGCGCTTCAGCGACTTTATAAACGCGGCTCAGATCATTGGCGTAGAAGTAAGACGCCAGTCCAAAGATCGTGTCATTGGCAAGTGCGATCACTTCGTCTTCATCTTCAAACTTAAACAAAGGTGCCAGTGGCCCAAAGGTTTCTTCCGTTGAGAACGCCATGTCTTTTGTCGCCCCGGTTACAATTGTCGGCGCGATGAAGTTGCCTTGCATGCCTAGGTCGCCGCCCAAAATAACCTTGGCACCTTTCGCCTTTGCATCTGCGATATGTGCCGTCACTTTCTCGGCTGCCTTTGAATTGATCAAAGGACCGAAATCAACAGTACCGGCCAAGCCGTCACCAATGCTCATGGCCCCAACTTTGGCGGCCAATTTCTCGGCGAACTCATCGTAGACGCCGGATTGAACATAAATGCGGTTGGCGCAGACACAGGTTTGACCTGCATTGCGGAACTTGCACATGATTGCACCGTCAACAGCGGCATCAATGTCCGCGTCATCGAACACGATGAATGGCGCGTTGCCGCCCAGCTCCATAGAGCACTTCATCACTTGATCGGCGGCTTGGCGCAGTAAGATGCGACCCACTTGCGTTGAGCCAGTGAACGTCAGCTTACGCACTGCCGGGTTTTCGCAAAACTCTTTGCCAATCTCGCTCGACAGAGTTGAGGGCAGGATGTTCAAAACCCCCGCTGGAATGCCCGCTCGCTCCGCCAAAACGCCCATGACCAGCGCAGACAATGGCGTGTCCTCTGCGGGGCGCGCGACCATAGAGCACCCTGCCGCCAGCGCAGGCGCTACTTTGCGCGCGATCATGGCGTTCGGGAAATTCCAAGGTGTGATGGAGGCTGCAACGCCAATTGGTTGTTTTATCACTGTGATACGTTTGTCTGGCTGATGACCTGGGATGGTCTCGCCGTAGATGCGTTTGGCCTCTTCCGCGAAATACTCGATGAACGATGCGCCATATGCAATTTCGCCCATTGCTTCTGCCATTGGCTTGCCTTGCTCAGCCGTCAGGATGGTGGCGAGATCCGCTTGGTTTTCCATCATCAGTTCGTACCATTTGCGCAGGATATTGCAGCGCTCTTTGCCGGTCTTCTTGGCCCATTCTTTTTGCGCCACTTGTGCTTGTGCGATGGCTCCCGCCACTTGGGCGCGGCTCAGATCGGCAACTTGTGCGATGACGTCACCGCGCGCAGGGTTCAAAATATCAAAGGTTGCACCATTTTCGCCATCAACCCATTCGCCGCCAATGTAGGCTTTTGTGACCAAGAGGCTGGGGTCTTTTAATAGAGACGCGAGGTTTGTAGGTGTGTCGAGCATGATCTTCTCCAAAAGCGATGTTTGGCAAACGCAAAGCATGGCGGCGTGATTTTGTCTAGTGCAGCGCAGCCTGTGTCGGATTTGGAATGGTCTGTGGCGCGGATTGGCCTGCGGCCTTGCACAAGCACGTGCGAAGATGTCCACGGGCGATGGCGTCGCCCCGTCTGGGCAACCGACGAACTCACATAACTACGTCCTGAACGCCGGGACCTCTCTTTGATGCGTCAAAATGGAGGTCACAAGATGACTGCACGACCAAACTTCTACCGTTTTCACAACGGCGAAAAAGCCCCCCTACAATTTGGCAATGCGGAGTACGAAAGCCGCTTGAGCAAGCTGCGCAAAATCATGTTTGACATGGGTGTGGATGCCGCTGTGTTCAGTTCCATGCACAACATTTCCTACTACTCAGGATTTACATACTGCGCGTTTGGACGCCCTTATGCACTTGTTGTCACACCTGAAACATCCGTCACAATTTCCGCAGGGATTGACGCGGGCCAAGGTTGGCGACGTTGCTATGGCGACAACATCACCTACACGGATTGGCAGCGCGACAACTATTGGCGCGCGATTGAATCTGTGGCCGGCAAAGGCAAGTGCATTGGCTACGAGAGCGATCATCTCAGCCTTTTGCAAAAAGCCAAGTTGGACAGTTTTCTCGCACCATCCAGCTCGGTCGATTTGTACGAAGCGACAATGATTCAGCGGATGCACAAATCTGACGCAGAATTGGTGCTGATCCGTGCGGGCGCATCCGTTGCTGACGTTGGTGGTTTTGCGATCAAAGATGCGGTTCGTGAGGGCGTGCGAGAAATCGACGTCGCCATGGCGGGCCGCGATGCGATGGAAGTCGAGATTGCCAAACAGTTCCCCGACGCCGAATATCGCGATACATGGGTCTGGTTCCAGTCGGGTATTAACACTGACGGTGCACACAACCCTGTAACGTCTCGCAAATTACAGCGTGGCGATATCCTGTCTTTGAACACTTTCCCGATGATTTCTGGTTACTATACAGCACTGGAACGCACGATGTTTGTCGGCGAGGTTGACGATGCATCGCTCAAAATTTGGGAAGCCAATGTCGGCGCGCATGAGCTGGGCATTTCGCTGCTTCAACCCGGTGCGAGCTGTGCAGAGGTCACGAACGAAATCAACGAATTCTTCGCTGAACGTGATTTGCTTCAGTACCGCACGTTTGGATATGGCCACTCTTTCGGTGTTCTATCGCACTACTACGGTCGTGAAGCAGGTCTTGAACTGCGCGAAGACATCGACACCGTTCTTGAGGCGGGTCATGTGATTTCTATGGAGCCTATGCTGACAATTGCCAACGACCAACCCGGTGCTGGTGGATATCGTGAGCATGACATTCTGATCATCCATGAGGATGGCAACGAAAACATCACCAAGTATCCCTATGGACCTGAGTTCAATGTTGTTGGGTGAATAAGTTTCGGATGACGCTTGCGCGCCATCCGACCGGCGCGAGGGGACAGCCCCTCGTGCTCCCCGGGATATTTACGAAGAGAGGAAACCAAGAACGATATCGAACTTTAGGTTTTACATATTCGGAAAGTAATCTTCGCACTCGCCGTCGCGGTACACATCTGCTGTGCAACAGTGCAAACCACCACCAAACGCGTAGGCATCGCGCAGCTCTACTTCGACAACTTCCATGCCAAGCTTGTCCATCTGCTCAGCCTGATAGACCTCTGATTTTTCCACACAGACGGTTTTCGGATCAAGCACCAACACATTCATGCTGAGCCACGTAGACGAGTAGCACAACGGCGGCGGGGTGTTATGCGCGGGCTGCGCACTGTCCACGATCTCCCAATCATTGCCTTCAAACATCTTGCGTTGATCTTCCGGCAAACGACGCTGTGGGTTGTTGAGAATGAGACCAGGGCGCAAAGGTGTGAAGGTGGCGTCAATGTGGATCGGATAGGGATCACCCGGGAAATTCACCGTGTGTACGCGGTGATCGGGGAAGTGACGGCGTAGCCATTCAATCCCTTTAAGGTTCGTCGTGAAACCGTGCTGCACGACCAAGTCCTTGCCGAAACGCAAAACGTCCGCCGCATCGAACAAAGGCTCTTCTTCGGTGGTCACAAAGAACTTCTGTTCCGCCCATTCCAAACGCTTTGCATCGCCGATCTTTTCGCTCAGATAGTCAGGGTGATAATCCGCATCCGTCAAACGCGGCTTGGGTGCGCTTTCATGGCGGAACTTAGGATCTTCGTTAAAGTACTGCTGCATGAGAGGGCGATAATTCAGATACTCAAACCAGCGGCAGCGATAGGACATCGTCGCTTCTAGCATCTCGTGACCAACGGTGAGCAAGACATCGCGGGGCGGCATACAGCCAAACTGGCTTTCCGTATGAAAATCAGGTGTCGTTGCAGGCACAGAGTGATCAATTGACGTCGGACGATCAACACGTAGACCACGCTTTTCAAGCATCCCCGCGAAATTGTCCAAAAGCTCGTTCGCGCGATCAATCGTTTCTTGCGGACGGCGTCCCCATTGACCGCGCATGTCGCTGTCCTCGGGGACTTTTGCGTCCAATGCGGGCTCCTCTGGTGGAATGTGGCAATCATCGGCGCGACCCACGATCACGTGGCGCAATGTGTCCCATTCGTTCCAGCTTTTGACTTCGGTTTTATCAGCTGACCAGCTCATCACGCGCTCCTATATGCACAGTTTTGCAGCATCTTTAACGATGCCGCTTCCCAACTGCCACGAGTTTTGCGACACTCAAACGGATTCTTGCGGTATGAAGTGATGTAAATCTGCTTAACATAACTATATTAACACCAAGACCAAATAAGACGGGAGAATTTTATATGTCAGATTTTGCAAGCCAAGTGGCTGAATCGCAAAGCCAAGTTGCCGAGGCGCAGTCCAAAATTTCCGAACTCACCAGCCGTATCGAAGTTGCGCGCCAAAAGATGAAGGCGGGCGATGATGCGATGATCGATATCGAAAACGCGAGCCTTGAAGACGTGCACGCCCACACAGACGTGATGAACGCCAATATCGCAGAGCTGATTATGGGCCTCGATGACGTCACAGCCGCGTTCTCCAAAGACTTTGATGAGATGCGCAATAAGACGGGTTGGGAAAGCTTTGTCGGGATTTTCGCAGGTGCGAAATCAGATGCGATGCGCCAAGAGCGTGTGCGCACGGCCTCGATCGATGACAAGCTGCAAGACCTGATTTCGAAATCCGACGTGATCACCAAATTGCTTCAAGGGCAGCTGGGTGTTTTGAATGATCAAAAGACCAAAGTTGAAGCGAACTTGGCGGAAACGCTAGACGAACGTGAATTTACGGTGGGCGAGCTGGAAGGCGTTAAGCAGGACATCATGGCGATGGATCCGAAGATTATCGCTTTGGAAAATAAGATCGCCGTTGAACAAGACGCCGCCGCACGCACCAAGCTGGAAACAGAGCTGGCGGATATGAACGCCAAGTACAACGAGTTGGTGCAGTCAGAGCAGGTCAAGTTGGCGAAGTCACAGACGCTTGAGCGCTACATCGAAAAGGGCAAAACCTGGATTGATAGTTTGCAGAACCAAGCGGCGACGCAGATGGTTTTGATCAACAAGCTAGAGACGGACACGAAGCAACGTGTGGTTCTCTACGATGCTCTGACCAAATCCTTGAAGACTGCGCAGCAGCAAGACGTGGCGCACCGGATCAACGAGATTGGCGTCGAGACTGATCAAGAAGCCCAAACCGCCATGGCCGCGATAGGCACAGCTACGAACCAGCGTATGGCCGACATGATGGAAGCGCATGAGGATCACATGGTCTTTGCGCGGGAAGTGTTGGAAGCGAAAGCGAAGGCGGACGAGCGTTTCGCGCGTAGGTTTGCGCAGATCGTCGAGAAGCATGATAGCAATGCGTATGGTGGGTAACGACAGCTGTGCGGTGCATTAAGTTTGGCCTATTGCTCAGCCTTTTGGCGATCTTAGCGCCTTTGATCGGGGCGTACGTCAGGGATGCCGGCGATGCCGGCTTAGGCTGGCTGTCTGCATTGGCGGGCTGGGTCTATTTCGTAGGGTTCATTGCCTTTCCAACGGCTCTCTTTCTCGGAGTTGCGTTGATATTGGCTGGTTCGGTTTTGGTATTTCGGAAGTGGGGCAATACGTGACCGATCCAACCCAAGATCACGCTGGTCTCAGTGATGCCTTCGCCTCGCGCCGCTATTTCCGCAAGTTCGGGAAAATAACGCAACATCTGACTCGGGTCGCTGGTGTTATGCAAGCGGAAGGGCGGCTCAGTAAAGCGGATGTTGAAGTCATCACGCGCTATGTGACGAAGCTCTCCTTCACCTTTCGCGCACTTAGCATGAAATACCTGCTGGTCGGGCGCGACACAGGCCAGTTCTTTGGCTCGCTCTCAATGGACACGCGCGAGAGCGGGTTTCCGGTGCATCGCGAATTGCTGACCATGGCGAATGATGCGGCGCAGGCGGAAAAGCATCTGGCGAATATGCCCTCTGTGGAGCAATACAAAGAACAAATGGTGCGCCGCATTGTGGGCGATCAGGAATTGCCGACGAAGCTGCAATTTGCCCTGTCTCAACGGCTTTATTACGAGGAACTCGCGCGCGGGGAATTGTTTTGGGCACAGAATGATCCTGAGTGCGTTTGGGTTGAGAACTTGGCTGATGGACGGCGCAAGTTTCTTATTCATTGGGCGGTCTATGACAGCCAAGTGAACTTGCCTGTGGTCTATTTGATGGAGCTTGAAGACAGCGGACGCAATGCTCTGCCCAAAGATCAATATCGTTGGCCAGAAGTGCAAGCGCATCTGATGGGGCAAGCGCTGGCTGGGCTGAAGTTGCTCACAATTGCCAAAGGCTTTGATGAGACGTTCGACGATCTGCACCCTAAAGGTCTGCGGCGTTTCCATTTGGGTCCGATGTACTCCCACGGCTATACGCGTCAGTCCGGCCCTTTGCATGATGTTCTGGCCGAGGCGAAAGCGCCCGAAGGCGAAGATTGGGCGCTGGCGTGGACGCGCGAAGAGTTGGAAAGCGAGCGTGTTGAGAAAGAACGCGCTGGCTGGTTCGGGACTGTGGATCGCGAGGTCTTTGCGCTTGATCCTTTCGCGGGGCGCGGTGCGGATACAGGAGCTACGCGAATGGAGCGGAGCATCATTTTGCCGCAACGACCTTATCAGGTTTTGGAAGAAAAGAACCCGCCCGGTTTTTCGAGCGTGCGCAAGTTTGTGGTGAGCTCTGGCGGGCGTGTGCTCAGCTATCGATGACACCTTTTGTGGCGTCGTCCCCTCCGGGGGAAGTTTATTTGGAAAGATGAAGACATTTCGGGAGTGAGTTGAATGAGCGTGACAGCGGATCAGATGGAATTGCGTGAAGCGGATATTGAAAAGCATTACGGTGCGGCTTTGGCGTTGTTGCAAGGTTTCGACCACACGCCGCGTGTGGCCAAGGGTCGCGACGTTGCCGTCAAGAAATCGGCTGGCATTGGTACTCGGCGGCGGTTCCGCTCGACGACGCCGGGTTTGGTGACACGATCTACTGCGCGCGCTGAAGGGGTTCAGCTTTTGGCGCGTATTGAAGGCGCGGATGGCGGCGAGGCACTGGTGTCGCCGTTGCAAGCGAGCGTGATGAATGCGTTGCGCCGCGCTTTGGCGATTTCTATGGCGGTCGCGGAGAATTATGCAGAGCAGGTTGGGTTAAGCGATTTGAAACGCGCCAATTTGGGCGGCGGTGTTTCGACTGCTAAAAAGGCTGAGTTTTCCGAGATGCTCACGGCAGAGGCGCTGATTTCGCTCTATGTGTTTGCGTCGGCGTCCTCGTTCTTGCTGGCGTCCCATGCGAGCGAAGTGTCTGTGACTTTGGGCGATGTTGAGGAAATTTTGACCGACAACGCGCCTTTGGCCTTGCACGGCGTTTTGTGGGAGTTGGATCAGGACATTGCGGATCACGCGGATGATGATCCCAAACTGATCGCGACTGTGAGTGCATATGCCGAAGCGTTGATGGACAAGGTCGCCGCGCGCGCTGGGTCAACGGGTCGTTTAGAGGCGTTTACGTCGGCGACTTGGAAGGTCGAAGCGGATGATTTCGTGGTCAATGGGTTTACACCCGCGTCCAAGGGCAAAGCGTCCAAGCTGACCATGACATTCAAGAAGCCGAACGAAGTCGTTGGCAACCACATCGCCAAGTACCAGTCGATGAAGCTCGCCAAAATGCTGATGGCTTATGATTTCGAGCGCCGCTTGAATCCGTTTGCCGATCTAGGTGGGTTCATCTTTACCTTCATGGGGGACGGTGCGCCGGGGACGGGAAAAACCACGCTGATCCAGATGATGGCCAC
>Ga0206128_1000949_pt1 | contig 31149 bp, 28 predicted proteins | sample Helgoland_Spring_7_FD_148601 | JGI IMG/M metagenome (GOLD analysis project Ga0206128, IMG submission 148601) | Pelagic subsurface seawater microbial communities from Kabeltonne, Helgoland, North Sea - Helgoland_Spring_Bloom_20160426_1 | ecosystem: Environmental > Aquatic > Marine > Epipelagic ... | reverse complement strand
CCCACAGGCGCGGCAAAGTTTGGTGGGTGGAAGCCATGTTTCCTGGTTATATTTTTGGCTTCTTTTCCCGAGAGCAAAATGAGCGCAACATCGTCCATACCCACGGGGTCATGACCATCCTCAAGTTTGGCGATTACATGCCTGAAATTCCCAGCTCATTCATTGCAGATCTGACCCAACAGATGCAGGAGCTCAATGAAGGTGATGATGACATCATGACTCTGGAGCCGACTGTCAGCGAGGGTGATGAAGTGGAAATCGCGCATGGCGCCTTCCAGGGTTTTCAAGGCACTGTCATTGAGGTCATGCCGGCACTAGAACGCGTTAAGCTGCTCACCGAGTTTCTCGGTAATCGCCATGTCGTGGAAACTGACCTGCTGTCTCTCTTATTGCCCAATAAGCCTGTTCCTGAATAGGCGCAGCACAGCCAGGGAATATCTTGCTCTGGCCGACTTCCCACAACTTCCCCGTCTGCACGCCTGTGTCTGTACATCTGCGGAAAGGGGCCGCCATAATAAGATTGCTCAACATGGTGTGCAAGAATCGCGTTTGTTTCTCGTAACCTTATAGATCTCTATGGTGGCAGGACGGCGGCATAGATAACAGCTCAGCACATCATGAAACATCTACTAACGCTCTTTTTACTGGCTACAAGCTGCCTGATAGCAAACAGCATCGCTGAAACTCTGCCGCCCCTGAAAAATAATCAAGTACCGCAGGATGCTCAAGCCATGTGGACTGGCTTCGACCCGCGCGCCGAGCCCCTCGACACCGAGATTCTCAAGGAATGGGAAGAAGACGGTGTCGTTCTCAAAGTCCTGCGCTACCGCATCGGTATTTTCAAAGGGCAAAAATCGATGATGGCTGCCGTCTATGGCTATCCTAAAGCGATGAGTGACGCGGGCAGCAAGATTCCCGGACTGGTTCAGATCCACGGTGGTGGCCAATACGCCGATTACCAAGCCGTGCTCACTAACGCCAAGCGCGGTTACGCGACCATCTCCATCGCATGGGCCGGCCGCATCTCCGCTCCCGACTATCGTGTCAGCCCTCACGAAGTGAAACTTTTCTGGGACAACAAAAAAGAAGACCCTCATTATAAAATCACCACCGACTGGGGTGCACTCGATGCCTACCACGCACCTAGTAAAAGGGACAAAGATGCCTTCACTCAATTACCAGCTTATGACTGGAGCTTGGACCCCGTTGCCTCGCCGCGTAACAACGCTTGGTTCCTCTGCACCCTGGCCGCACGCCGCGCACTCACCTTCCTCGAGCAGCAAGCCCAAGTCGACGCCAACAAGCTCGGTGTCTACGGCCACTCCATGGGGGGCAAGCTCACTGTGCTCACCGCCGGCTCTGACAAACGGGTCAAGGCAGCCGCCCCCTCATGCGGAGGCATCAGTGATCGCACCAAAAAAGATGCCCTCTATCTCAATACCGTCAGTGACCCCGCTAACCTGAAAAACATCAGCTGCCCGACTATTTTTCTAAGCCCCGCTAATGACTTCCACGGCCGTATCTCGGACCTCATCACCACCACCCAAGAACTGAGTAACAAGTTAGGCACGCAAAATTGGCGGGTCACCTGCTCGGCACACATCAACCACAAGGACCTGCCAGAAAACGAAGTCGCCACCCAGCTTTGGTTTGACCAGCACCTCAAAGGAACTTTCCAATGGCCAGCCAATCCTGCTAGCACACTGACCCTGAAGACCGAATCCGGACTACCTCACTTCGCCATCAGGCCAGACACCTCAAAGCCCATTATGGCTATCGATATTTATTACACCCAGCAGGGTGAAGTCAGTGGCGACATGCATAACCACATCAACCAGTTCTGGCATCACGCGCATGCGCAAGCCACTGGCAAAGACGGCGTCTGGTCTGCAAACCTGCCGATTTCCACAACGGACAAACCCCTCTGGGTTTACGCCAATGTGCTCTATGCCCTCGATCAGCCGATTACCGGTGCTGGCTACTACTACGGCCGCTACACCACCAAGAACTTCAACCTTTCCACTTTACTGAAAATCGTCAGTCCTGCTCAATTGCAACAGGCAGGAGTCAAAGCCACTCTCCAAGCAAGCCCCGTGATCGAAAGCTTCGCAAGCAATTGGCAAAAAGAGTGGTTCACCACCAAGCCGTCAGAGTGGGCACGCAAAACCCACAAGCTTTACCACCCGCTCTGGTCAGCGCCTAAAGATCAAAAAGACGTGAAGCTCGCCATTGATATTCGCTCTGAACAGGCCAACAAAATCATCCTTGGCCTCGATAAACATATTGCAGAGATCAAGCTCGCTGGCTGCACCGACTGGCAGCCGATCACCTTGTCCCCTACCGACTTTCTTGATGCCGACGGTAGCGCCCTCGCCTCTTGGCAAGACATCAAGGAGCTGCGCCTTGGGCCATCCGAATACCTGACCCCAAAAAATGGCGGCAAAAGGCGTCTCGTTGGCACAGGCAAATGGCAAGGTGCCGCGCCACAGTTTCGCAATCTACGTTGGCTCCCGACAACGCCTTGACAGGCTCTCAGCGCTTTACCATTGTAGCCCACCCTTACAGCACACCACACTCATTAAGCGATGCAAACACCTACTATTTTCACACGCATTCTCACATGCCTTTTCGCCGTCTGCGCCCTGTTACTTCCCGTCACAGCCGCAGAAGACCAACGCCCCGCCAAACCCAATGTGGTCCTCATGTTTGTCGATGACCTCGGCTGGCAGGATGTCAAATGCTACGACATCGACAAACCCTCCCCGATGGAAACCCCCAATCTTGACGCTCTGGCCAAGAAAGGTGTTCAGTTCTGGAATGGCTACTCCCCTGCACCTACCTGTGCCCCATCTCGCTGCGCACTGCTCAGTGGCGTTCACCCGGCAAGGGCTCAGAAAACCCACGTCGTTGGTGGAGCACCACCACATCCGCACCACGATATCGGCACGACGGTCATGTCCCCATGGTATAGCGGCCGCATGCCTGAGACCACCTTCAACCTAGCCAAGGCCATGAAGGCTGAGGGCTACTCCACAGGCCACACCGGCAAGTGGCACATCGCGGTGGATCACCACGCATTTCCCCAGCCCATGGATATCGGCTTTGACTTCACCACCCACCAGCAAGGTTACAATACTCGTGGTGCTCAGAGCGGCATGGGAAACCGACTTGAAGGTTTTGCTACCAACGCCAAGGACGACCCCTACCGCCTCGATGAAAACGGCTTCGCCACTGACATCGTCACCACCGAGGCCATCAAGTTTTTTGACGACAACAAAGACAAGCCTGTGTTCCTCTACTACGCCACCTGGCTAGTACACACTCCGATCCAGATTCGCAGCAAACGCTTGCTCGAAAAATACTGTAAAAAGCTCGGGGTAGACATGGCTAGTACACACTCCGATCCAGATTCGCAGCAAACGCTTGCTCGAAAAATACTGTAAAAAGCTCGGGGTAGACATGCCTACCGATCCTGGCAAATGGCTACTCGAAGGCCAGAACAACCCGTATTACTGCGGTATGGTTGAGACCTTGGATTACTACGTTGGCCAAATCATCTCCTACCTGGAAAAAACCGATGACCCGCGCTGGCCTGGTCACAAGCTTATTGAGAACACCTATCTGGTTTTCACCTCCGACAACGGCGGCATGGAAGGCGGCGGCGGCCACGAGGTCATCACCGACAACTACCCGTTGGACAAAGGCAAAATCAACGCCAAGGAGGGCGGCACTCGCGTTCCTTTCCTCATCGCCGGCCCCAGCATCGCCAAGGGTGTGCAATCCGATGTTGTCATCAACGGCCTCGACCTCTACCCCACGATTCTCTCATGGGTAGGAGCTAAGCCCAAGCAAGGCAAAATTCTCGATGGCTCCGACCTCTCGAACCTACTCAAAACAGATGCTACCAAAGCAGATCTAGTCAAGGGCCACGATGGCAAAACCCGTGACACCATGATCTGGCACTTCCCACACGCCTCGATGCAGAGCACCATTCGCACCGGCGGCTACAAGCTCATCCGTAATCTCAATCACCTGTTCCACCCCAGTATCCCCCAATACGAACTCTATCAACTCTACGATCAGGACGGTAAACGCGTCGATATTGAAGAAGCTAACAACCTCGCCGATCAAGATCCCGAGCGGACCAAAAAAATGGATCAGCACCTGACCGAGATTCTCACCGAAATGGATGCAAGCTTACCCTATTACAATCGGCACGGCCGCCACGTCTCAGCTCAGTTCAAAAAAAGCGCTCCCAAGGCGATCAAGCACAGCCAATCTGGCAATTCCGTTACTCTCAGCTACAAAGAGAACGGCGCCTCTGTTAGCAAGGCCTACATCGTCTACACCACCAAGGAGGAAAAAGTATCAGAGGAATGGTTCCGCGCACCAGCCACCATCAACGCCGACAAAAGTATTACTGCCACCATCCCCAAAGGCGCTACCCACTTTTATCTAAACCTGATTGACTCCAACCAAGTTCTTGTTAGCTACCCAGAGTGTCCCGACAGCCGCGCCCACAGCAAAGCAACCAACGAAGCCGCAGGCAAAAAAGCACACCACGCCTCCTTCACCCACTTCGCGCTCACTACCCAGCCATAATCAAGCTTACCAACTCTACTTATAAGACAACTTAATCCCGCCGACTTGGTCCCAAGACCTCGTCGGCGATCGTCTGCCAGATCTATTTAGCCCATGAAAACGACCAAAATACTGACTCTCTCACTGATCCTTCCGACACTTGCCTTTCAGTCATGCGAAAAAAAGAACAGCTCTGATAGCGATCAAGCTGGCCACACCGGCGACTGCTGCCCTCCCCCCTCTGAAGTCATTGCCCCTACAATCCCTGCAGAGCCAGCCCCAACACCTCAACTCAACGAAACCCCAGAGCAGCTCGAAGAGCGCCTTCGGTGGTTCCGCAATGCCAAGTTCGGCCTCTTTATCCACTGGGGCCCTGCCGCCATCAGTGGTGAGGAAATTAGCTGGAGCATGATGGATCGCATCGAAGGTGGCGACAAACATAAGGTCGTGCCTCGCGAGACCTACATGAACCTCTACAAAACCTTCAACCCAACCAATTTCAACGCCGATGAGCTCATGGGTCTCGCTAAAAATGCCGGCATGAAGTATTTCGTCTTTGTTACCAAGCACCACGACGGTTTCAGCATGTGGCCCACTAAGGAAAAACGTTTCGCTGAAGGAGCAGACCACCCTGAGCACTTCTCCATCGCCGACACCCCCTACCAAGGTGACCCTGTGCGCATGATGCAAGAAGCGGGTAAAAAACATGATCTCAAGATCGGCTGGTACTACAGCACTCGTGACTGGACTCACCCCGACTACCTTCAAGGTGACAACAAAGTTTACAACGACTACTACGAAAATCAGGTCGAGGAGCTGCTCAATGAATACGGCCCCGTAGACATGGTCTGGTTCGATCACTGCTTCGGCAACTGGGACCAATACACCATTCCTCGTCTCTACAAGAAAATGTATGCCAACAACCCAAAGCTTCTGGTTAACAACCGTGCCGCCAAAGGCATCAAAGACATTCCTGAAGAATACAAAGCCCTTCGCCTCGGTGACTATGACACCCCAGAAAATCGCATGGGTGCTTTCCAACACGGACGTGCTTGGGAATCCTGCATGATCCTCTCTCCTCACACCGACCACGGCGGTTGGTCCTACCGCACCGGTGCCGAGACCCGCTCGCTCACCGAGACCCTGCAGCTACTCTCCTCATGCGTGACCGGAGACGGCAATATGCTGCTCAACCTGGCCCCACTTCCAGACGGCTCACTCAAGCCAGAAGAAAAAGCCATTCTTGAAGGCCTCGCCCCATGGATGGCCACATACAACGAGGCTATTTACGACACCCGTGGCGGCCCATGGATCAATGGCAGCTGGGGTGGAGCAAGCTACCGCGGCAAAACCGTCTACCTCCATCTCTTTAACCCCACCGATGAGCCCCTCGTGCTCAACGCCCTGCCCCAGCAGATTACCTCAGCAACAACGATTGACGGTCAAGCCATCCCCTACACACAAGACGATCAGGCAAAAACCGTCTCCATCACTGTGCCCGCTGATGCCCGCAACGCTCACGTATCGATCATCAAGCTGACCCTTGATAGCCCTGTTACAGGTGTTCTTTATGGTCCTGCTCTCGCCAACGAATCTGAGATTCAGATTCCAGGTACCATGACCTTTGCCACAGATCAAGCCACCATCAAAGGGTCCGCTACTCTGGAAAAGCAAGGTGAAGACAATACCATTACCAACCTCACCATCGACTCATCGATTACCTGGCCACTGGAAATTGACAGCCCCGGCACCTACACCATCCAGCTCACTACCTCAGCCAAAAAAGCCGACTCCACCCTCGCCGTGGTCTGCGGGAAAATCAAAACCCACTACGTGCACGTCCCCGGCACCGGTGGTGACCACAACTTCCAGACCTACAACATCGGCAAAGTCACCTTCCCCAATGCTGAAAGTATCAAGCTCACCCTGCGCCCAGCCGACGCCTCCTCATGGGCGCCGATCAACCTACGCGACATCAAATTCATCCCGAGTAACTAAACGTCTGCCACGCGGTTGATTACCATCGCCTTGAAAATTTTGATCCTCTTTGTGCCATAAAATATTGTTCGACATGGCCATAGGTCATTGCGTATAATTAACAAATGTGGATAATCAAGCTTACAGGGGCAGCTCTGTGGCGAGCCATTACACCGCAGGCCTCTTGATAGCTGTCTTGTAACCTCTTATTTTTTCTAGGGTGACCCTATTGGCAGACAAGCATCATTAAAAATCTAACAATGAAAATCGTATTTATAGAAGGTCTCGGAGCCAAACCCTACACCATTAAGGACCTTAGCGGCTCTGTCGGTTTAGGGGGAACGGAGACGTCCATGCTGCGTATTTCGCGCGAACTAGCCCCACGCCACAAGATCATCCTGTTTCAGTCTGGTCGAAAGCAAAGGGAAACCGACGTAAACGGTGTTGAATACTGGCCGCTTGAGGATGTGGCAAAGGTAGAGGATGCCGATGTGCTTATTATTCTGCGCCTACCGCGATTACTCAAACTGCATAAACACTTTCCGGGCGCCAAGGTATTTTTCTGGGTGCATGACGATTGGCCAGCCTGGCCAGAATGGAAACTACGGACGATTTACCAATGGAGAATGCACTCTGCTGGCGCAACCATGATCGCCGTATCGATGTTTCATCAACGACAAGCTGAACGCTTACTCCGCCCGACACTGATAACTCGACTTTTCAGCAAGCTGGCGAAACCGCCAACATTCATCTATAATCCAACCCCAGAAGTCCCCTCGCCGGTCAGTGATTATGACCCCAATCAATTAATATTTGCAAGCTCACCGCACAAAGGAATCAAAAAAACGATAGAGGTTTTCAAACAGGTTAAGCGTGCAATACCTGAAATGAAATTGTTGGTAACTAACCCCGGTTATGCGGCAACAGAGGCAGTCGAAGCGGATGGAGTAGAGGTGCTAGGGGTGATGGATCACAACGAGCTTTTTGAAAAGATTAGCAACTCTCTATGCTACTTCGGAATGCAGACCCATCCAGAAAACTTTGGCATCATCTTTGCCGAGTGTCATGCCATGGGCGTGCCCGTATTAACCACACCCATCGGCGCGGCTCCAGAGGTCGTTGGCGATTGGGAGCAGCTCGTCGACGCCGATGAGGTTGAGCGAATCATTGAGCGAATCAAGCGATGGCGGGCCAACGGACGTCCGCAAGTAAGCTCCCACGACCGCTTTGAAACCAACAAGATCGCTCGTGACTGGGAAATGGTTTTGGGATTGTTGGACTAATCTGGGTAATGATCAGCCTCTGCGATCAAAGAGTCTGATACTGTTATATACCGATATGGAGCCGCTAGACTCTACAAGTATTAGCCAGAGCCAAAATCGCCACATTTTAGGGTTATAATCCCCACGCAACCGTGGTTTAATACTGCAGTCGCATGCCTGACTGTGAAATAAAACCCAACGGTACCCTGCCCATCCAGTTTTCTGTGATGCTCACCGCTGAGCTCGCTAGTGCGCCTACTGAGGTCAGAAAACATCGAAGTCATCGGTCTCAGTATCCAGGATTCTCGTGATGCCGCCGTGACCCGCCTAGTCGTCTCTGACCCAGATACCACCATGCGCATCTTTATGGAAAAAGGCATCCCACACACCACTTCAGAAATTGCCGTCATCGCTCTCAGGGAGTCAGGTCGTGGTCTCGCCGAGGCCCTTGATGTCTTACGCGCTGCTGAAACCAATGTCGATTTTGCCTATTCTCTCATGCCTCACCCCGAGGGCAAAACCCTCATGGCGATGCACCTCGAGGATACCCGCTTTGGGATGTCCGTGCTGCATCAGGCAGGATTCCGCGTCTTCTATGAGGAAGACCTTCTTCGCTAATGTCCGGCTTCCTTACCCGCACTCACCCTGCCCCTGACGCGCGTCACCTATCATGACAGAATCCCTCTATCAGCAGACCAACGATTCACCGGATAAAAAATTCGAGCAGTCCCTGCGACCTCCGGGATTTGAAGAATTCCACGGCCAAGAAAAAGTCACCGAGCGACTCATGCTCATGGTTGAGGCTGCCAAGATGCGCGATGATGTGCTCGAGCACATTCTCCTCTCTGGCCCTCCCGGCCTCGGTAAAACCACCCTGGCTAATATCATCTCTAATGCCACCGGCACTAACCTGCACACCACCTCTGGCCCGCAGATTGAAAAAGCCGGAGACCTCGCTGGCATCCTCACGAATATCCAAAAAGGTGACATCCTCTTCATTGATGAAATCCACCGGCTGCACCCAGCCATCGAAGAATACCTCTACCCCGCCATGGAAGATTACCGGCTCGATATCATCATCGACTCCGGCCCATCTGCCCGCAGCATCCAGCTTAACCTGCCTAAATTCACCCTCGTAGGAGCCACCACCCGTGCTGGCATGCTGACCTCCCCACTGCGCTCACGCTTCGGCCTCGTTAACCGACTCGACTACTACGCAGCCGAGGAACTCGCCCACATCATTCGGCGCTCGGCAGGCTTACTGGATGTCAATATTGAACAAGATGGAGCAATGGAAATCGCCTCACGTTCACGAGGCACCCCCCGTATTGCCAACAATTTATTGCGCTGGGTGCGTGATTTCGCCCAGGTCCGTGCTGACGGCGCCATCACCCCGCAGATAGCCCACGATGCTCTGGCCATGATCGAGATCGACCACGATGCCCTAGCCATGATCGAGATCGACGCCGATGGCCTTGATGAAATGGACAAACGTATTCTCGAAGCCACCATCTATAAATTCAATGGAGGTCCCGTGGGGCTCTCCACCCTAGCCGTCGCCCTTGGTGAAGACGCCTCAACACTCGAAGAGGTGCACGAGCCATTCTTGATCATGCAGGGATTCCTCAAGCGTACTCCTCGCGGTCGTGTCGCCCTCCCTGCGGCCTATACTAAAATTGGAGCCACGCCCTCAGCCAGCGGACAACAGGATCTGCTCTAGATCTTGCCCCTTCAACAAGCTCTAGACAGCCCCAAAGCCCCATCCAACCAACTATGCCTGGCGAACTCCATTCCATTATCAAGCGCTGCCGTGCCGAAGGCCTACGCCGCACCGTGGCACTTGAGAAACTGCTCACCACACTGATTGAAAGCAGCCGCCCGATGACCCTTGCCGAGCTTGTAGAATCGCCCCTGCTTGCCAATCAATGTGATCAGGCCACCGTCTTTAGGCTACTGCAGCGCCTGGCGGACAAGGGCATCCTGCGCCGCCTTGGACTGCATGAGCGTGCCGCCTATTTCACCCTGATCATTCCCGGAGAACACAGCGACTACCTGATCTGCACCCACTGTGGATCCATCGAGCCCATCAAGGCTCCCTGCCCCGTTCACGAGCTTGAAAAAGAGATCCAGTTCACCACTGGCTACCGTAATCTCTACCATGAACTGGAGTTCTTTGGCACCTGCCCTGCCTGTGCGCAAGCTGGCTAAATCCGCACCTTTTCTGTGAAAACCGCTTGCAAAAGTGCTCATCCGTAGCATTTTGTACCCTCTCCTCGGAGATTAAACTGAGGGGGCGTCATGGTTTCGACTGAATATTGAAAACATGGGCCGCATGTAGAGGTTGATCGGTTGGCCTCTTAAAAAAGCCGTTCAAAACAAATAATTGCAGACTCTAACGAGCTCGCACTTGCTGCTTAATTGACAGTAACGTCTATCTCTCTGACGTCCACTAGGGGGGAAGGCGACACAATAGTGGACTGGCCGGAGGCCGGGTGACCGGGTCAAAGGCGAGATCTAAACAGGTTAATCGGAGAACGCCAGCCGTTGGTGAGCGACCGTCCTCTTAAAACCCTATCACCAACTAAACATGTAGAAGCTCACGTAGCAGGTATCTAGGACAGGGGTTCGACTCCCCTCGCCTCCACCATTTAATAAAGGCTCAGGTTAACCCCTGAGCCTTTTTTGGGTCCAGGGCCTCAGCACTTAAGGTTCAGCCGGAGAGGCTTGGCGGCACTTTACAAAAGAAAAGGCTTCCAAAATTGATAGCAGAGGTAATTTTTGGCGCTTCAAACCTGCATGATGCTTTTCCCCACCTTCACTCAAAACACAAACTCCCAGCAGACATGTCATTGATCAGTGAACTGAAGCGGCGCAATGTGCTTCGTGTTGTCTCTGCTTACGCCGTGGTAGGCTGGCTGATGCTGCAGGGCGCGGAAATACTGTTTCCTGTTTATGAGATTTCGGATAACGTCATCAAGCTCATCGTTGTGTGCTTAGGCATTGGTTTGATTCCTGTCGTTGTGCTGAGCTGGGTATTTCAGTTTACTCCGGATGGCTTAAAGCTCGATAAAGATGTAGACGCATCTAGCGCACCCGTGCAGGCCTCGACAAAGAAGCTGGACCGCGTTGTCATCGTGCTACTGGGATTGGCTCTTGTTTATTTTGCATTGGATAAGTTTGTCTTTCAAGCAGCAGGTGACAAGCAACAGCTCGCTAATGTAGAGCAGTCCCCCTCAACAGACGCACTGGCCGAATCAGCGAGTATTCGAGAGCCGCAAGCTTTGCCTCACTCGGTGGCTGTTCTACCCTTTGACAATCTGAGCCCAGACCCGGACGATGCTTATTTTGCTTATGGTATTCACGAATCGATCATTAACGATTTAGCAAAAATTCAAGCGATGAACGTAATTGCGCGTCCATCGGTCATTCGCTACGCCGAAAGCGAGATGAGCATGAAGGAAATTGCCGATGAACTCAATGTGGGCGCGATTATGGGAGGCAGCGTTCGCTATGCGGGTGATCGGGTGCGTATTTCCGCACAACTGCTTAATCCACAAACCAATGTTCAAATTTGGGCGGATCAATACGATCGAGACTTAGCGGATGTATTCACCGTGCAGTCAGACATTGCCCAGCGCATTGCGCGCGCACTAGAGGCCGAGTTGTTACCTCGCGAGCAGGAGGGCTTCAGCAAGGCGGCGACAAAGTCGGCCGAAGCCTCGTCGGCATTCTTCCAAGCAATGTCGATCATACGCGGTGGCTTTCGGGTCGCAGCCTCGCCGAGTATTCGCAGTGCGGTGCAAAAGCATCTTGATCGCGCCATTGAGCATGATCCCAATTTTGCTTTAGCCCATGCTTGGAAAGCCCGCATCTACGTAGCGTCTCGACTTTACGACCCAGTGGCCCCCAATCAATGGCCCGAGTTCAAAGCAAGGATGGAGGGCTTGGTCGAGCGCCATGCCGCCAAAGCACTTGCTTTAGATCCGGATATTGGCCTTGCCTATTCCACCTTGGCGGATTTGCGCGCACACAATTGGCAGGCTGATGCCGCTCAGCAGGCCTCAGTGAAGGCGTTAAGTCTCAGCCCAAACGACCCAGAGGTGCTTGTGCGTCAAGCAGGTTTCGAAACCCACCGTGACCAGCATCAACAAGCTATCGATCATATGCTGCGTGCGGTTCAGCTGGACCCGAATAGCGGCCGAGTCTTACATGAGTTGGGTTACGCCTTACATGCATCGGGGCAGCATCAGCAGGCCAGCGATGTTCTTGAGAAATGCTTAGAGTTAAACCCGCGTGAGGCGATTGCCAGCATCATGCTTGCCCGATCTCAGTTTGCCCTTGGCAATCAACAACAGGCCCTCGATGCGCTCCAGCTCACAGAGCGTTTGATCCCTGATGATGCTGCTCCGGGTATAAGGGGTGACATCGCATGGGGTTACGGCTTGCTGGGGCGCCCTGAAGATGCGCGTCGAGCATTTGATAAAGTCATCGAGCTTGCCGCTACTCGTTATGTAGATCCTGCCGTTTTGGCATGGAGCTACATGGGCATACAGGATTACCAAGAAGCCTTTAGACAACTAGAATTAGCGGCCAACGACCTTTCATTAATACAAGATTCCTATCCAGCTCACTTTATCCGTGAAAATAGTTGGTCCGACCCTAGACTCGAACAGCCTGATTTTTTGGCACTAAGAAAAAAGTTTGATTTAAAAACAACGCCTGCAAACCCCAAACTCAAAAAACAAACTCCTCGTAGTTAACACTCAGCACGTCTTCATTATGGAAACCTCCGATCAACAAAACCTCGTCGAACTTCTTTTTCTCGCGCTTTATCAAGATGGCCATCTATCGATCGATGAAGACAGCATGCTTCAGAAAGCGCTTAATGCCCTTGGCTGGCAACTTGAAGAGACAACAGGCCCATCCGTTGGCCAGGCTTTTGCAGCGGTGCGGGAAGCCAATTCCTCTGATGAGAAAAAAGATCTGTTTCTCAGAGAGAGGGTGGCGAGCTTGAGGGGCGAAGGCCATTCTTTTCTGGCTTTTGAGTGGCTCGGTAAGGTCTTGGCATCGGATGGATTGGATCCCCGTGAGGAGCACTTCCTGGAGCAGGCAAGGAAGCTTCTGTTTGACTGATTGTCTTTATCGTCCAACGGATCAGCCACAGCCGGCCTTACCAGCTGTAAAATTGGCGATTGCCTGATTGTAAAGTTTTCTAAATAGTCTATATCGGTGGCTTATTGCAGCCCCCTTTATCATGTCGACTGAAACTGAGCCATTATTCAACGCCGGAAAAGAGATTGGTGACTATCTCATCGGCGAATTGGTCTACAAGGGAGCCTCTACATCTACCTGGGAGGCTACCCAGATATCGGTTCAGCGTGAGGTCCTCGTCTGCAGCCTCGATCAGCAGCACATCGGTGACGATGATATGCGAACCTCTTTCATTGCTGATGTAAAAATAAAAGCTGCCGTGGATCACCCTTTGATAGCCTCTGTCCTCGAAGCCGTCAATGAGGGGCCTTTTTGTTACTTTGCCTATGAAAAAGTCAAAGGCAGGGACCTAAGTGATCTTCACGACAAGGGAGAAACCATCGGCCCAGTTCATGCTGCCCGCATCATCCACAATATTTCTGGGGCCTGTGAGAACATGGAGTTGAGGAATGTCGCCACGCTAAACCTGTCCCCGCACGATATCTTTGTGGATCAAGACTTCCACTGCCGCATCTCCAATCTGGCAGTTTCAGGCCAGCCAAATCAAGCTGACCTCAAAAAAGACAAAGAACTGCTCGGTCATTTGCTTCAGGACATGATCGCGCCCAACGAACCAGGATCTACGCGCACCAGTTCACTGCTTGGCTCGATGGCATATCTGAATAATGCCCAACCCATGTCATGGCACCAAATCCATGAACTCTCCGGTGAGATTCAACGACAACTGACCAAACCGGGTGAGAGCGGCCAGATCAAGAGCTCGACGATGCGCATCGATTCGACAACGATTCGTTACCTTCGTATTTCTCCCTTAATAGGAAAAATCCTCATCCTTGTTTTTGCCCTTTTGGCGATTTTAGGCCTTAGCTTTTACCTATCGAGTTTGAAACCCAAAGTCGAAAAACGTGATCTTGCAGACATGGTCAACATCCCAACGGGCAAATACCTGGGCCCTTATGGTTTTCACATTAAGGTTCGTGGATTCTGGATCGATGCCCACGAGGTGACGATTCAGGAATACGCAGCATTTATCAAGGCGATCGCATCTCTTCCTCAAGACATGCAAAATGTTTACCAACACGAGGATCAACCTGCCGACAAAACTTCACATGTTCCCGATGATTGGCAAGCTCTCTACACCGCAGCCAAAGAAGGCAAAATGTGGAATAAGCACAGTATGGAAATTTATCATCCCGTGGTAGGGGTCGATTGGTGGGATGCATATGCCTACGCAGAGTGGAAGGGCCGCAGTCTGCCAAGCTATGATGATTGGTATGCCGCTTGCTCAGCAAGCAGTGATCCCAGCAAGCTCAAAGCTTCAGGCTACCTAGCTGTGGACAAAACAGAACAAACCACCATTGGCCTCTATGGCATGGCAGGCAATGTCTCAGAGTGGATGCGAGAACAAGCACTCGATCCCGCAGACCCCTCTGCACCGCCGCGCTACATGATCACTGGAGCATCCTATTTACGTCCTAAGTACGGAGCCCGCGCACGCGAATGGGTGGACAGCCGAAGCCTCAGGCGGCCTGATATCGGCTTCAGGACTTGCAACAACTCAAGACAGTAAGATTGACGCCCCGCACCTAAGCACCTAAACACCTGTAGAGCTATGATGATTCGACAATCCATGAAGCACGCCGCTGCACTGATCTGTGCCATCGTCATCACCATCGCTGCCCTTCCTCAGGCTAAGGCTCAGGTCATTGTCCGGCTCGAATTGAGCAAGTCGAGCTACATCATCAACGAGCCCGTTAAGGCCATTATTTACATCACCAATCACGCAGGCCGTGAGCTGACACTGAGTAATGAAAATGGCAGGCCCTGGCTTGATTTTAATATCTCTTCTCGCGGGCGCCCTGTTTACCCTGCCCGCCGTATTAACTACGGAGCGGCGATCATACCTGCAGGACAAACAGTGGCCCGTAGTGTCTCACTGAATGTATCCTATGCATTAGAAAAAATGGGCAGCTACACCTGTCAGGCATACATAAAGATGCCAGGATCTTCTACCGATGGCTTTGCCTCGAACCGAGCACATTTCACGGTCACCAAAGGACGCGTAGAATGGAGCCAACGAATCGGCGTTCCAGATGCTCCCGATGAAATACGGAAATATGAGCTGCTTACATTCACGGGCAACCGAGCGATGGAGCTCTTCGCTCATGTCACCTCGACAAACCGAGGACAAGAAATCGCCACTATCCCACTCGGGAAAATTATCAGCTTTCGTAAGCCCACGGGCACCTTGGACGCAGCCAATAACCTGCATGCCCTTTATCAAGTAAAACCAGACTTGTTCGGACATAGCTGCATCACTCCGAGCGGGGTGCTTAAGTTTACTACTTTCCATAAACGCGGAGCCTCAGGCGACCCACGGCTAATGATATTTGCCGATGGTGAAGTTAGAATTGCCGGCGGTGTTCTCTTCGATCCTGTAGCAGAGGAAGAAGCACGAAAAAAAGTACGCAACGCCTCTGAACGGCCACCGTTTATCTACAATTAATAAGCTCACTCAAACCTGATTCATATACTCCTCAAATGTCCCGCTCAGCCCTACACTTTATCTGCATTAGCATCACCCTAGCGCTCGCCGCAATCACCCCACAAGCATCAGCAAAGAGCTTCAGCTACGTCATCATCGATGCAGGCCACGGCGGCCACGACAAGGGAGGTAATCATGGGTTGGTCTATGAAAAACACCTGGCTTTAGACACCGCGCTGCGTTTGGAATATTACCTCAAGCAAAAAGGCATCCGCACTAAACTAACACGCCGAAGTGACCAATTCGTGACTTTGCCCGGACGTGTCAGCATTGGTAACCGCTATCGGAATTCTATCTTTGTCAGCATCCACTACAACCATGTCTGGAAACGTGACCCATACGGCCTAGAAACTTTTTATTATGGCCGTGAGGGAAAAAAACTTGCGACCCATATCCAAAATTATATCTGCAGTAAGTTGAATACGATTAATCGTGGCGCTAAGCAGGCTAAGTTCTACGTTCTCAGAAACACAAAAAACCCTGCCGTTCTTGTTGAGTGTGGTTTTGTCAGTAACAGCAAAGAGCGCTCGCGCATGAAACAAGCATGGTATCGGCAGTCTCTAGCCGAGGGTATCGGCGAGGGCATCTTGAAATACAAGAAAGGCTGGTAGCAGCCCGCTCAGCTTGAGCGCGACATCATGCCCTTCCGCGATGAGTGCCGAGCGGAATGCAACAAGTGCTTTGCCACGTCTGTCCACGTCGATTTATCCGCCTCTGCAAGTGATTCGGACATGTTGCCGCCACTGCGGAACAGCAGCTGGTAAGCGCGTTTGATATCGGCCCTTTCCTCAGGGGTAAATCCACCACGCCTTAAACCAATCACATTCAACCCGGCGAGTTCATTGCGCCCATGCCCCATGCAATACGGGGGCACATCACGGCTGACAACGGCGTTGCCCTGAACAATAGCATATTGCCCAATATGGATAAACTGATGGAAGGCACTGCCACCACCAAGAAACACATGATCCGCCATTTTAACATGCCCAGCGACGAGCACATTATTGGCGAGCACATTGTGGCTTCCCATTTGAACATCGTGGGCAAGATGAACACCCGTCATCAAAAAATTGGAATGCCCAACTGAGGTGCTAGCTCCTTCAGCGGCACTGCGGTGGATGGTCACGTATTCACGAATCACATTATCATCGCCGATCTCAACATTACTACCGGTCTCAACCTCGAAGGAAGTATCCTGTGGGTCTGCCCCAATAATAGTCCCGTATCCGACGGTATTATTTTTACCAAGTTTAGAACTCCCCGTAATCCATGCGTGGGCGCCGATGACCGATCCAGGACCAATTTCCACGCCGGCATCAATAATACTAAAAGGCCCAACGCTAACGTCTTCAGCCAGACGAGCCCGCTCGCTGACAATGGCACTTGGATGTATCTCAGGCATAAAATGAATGTATTTGTGGATCTTGAATTTTCCAATGAATAAATGTCTTCATGGTCAGCCCAAGTTATCTGGTCTCCAATCGTTAGACGAGCACTCCCGCGGCAGCAAAGCTGTAGTATGGGCTAGCGTGATGATCGGAAGCACGCCCTACAATAAGGTGATCAACAAAACGCACCCGCATAGGCTCACAAGCTTCACGGATTTTCTTAGTCAGCACCATGTCCTGCCTACTAGGGCTAGGGTCTCCTGATGGGTGATTGTGTACTAATACGAATGAGGCCGACCCATGAATCAGCACATGGTGCAAGACGTCGCGTGGTTCACACAATGCGGTGTCCGTATTACCCTTACTCAGCTCGATAGTCCGAGTAGCGCGCAGCTTGCTATCCAATAAAATAATCAGCACATGCTCACGGCTCTCATGCGCTAAGCGTGGTGCCATGGCATCATAGATCGCCTCGGCACTATTCATCACAGCTCGATTCATCTTCTCCCCCGCACAGCGACCACCTAATTCGAACGCCGCAATCATCTGAGCAGCCTTCGCCGGCCCAAGGCCATGCTCGCTGGAGAGCTCTTTGACACTTAGTCCTCCCAGCTCAGTCAGGCTGCCGTATTTTTTGAGCAAGCGCTGACCGACTTCAATCGCACTGCTACCGACAACCCCGGTTCGCAGAAAAATAGCCAGTAACTCGGCATCGCTGAGCGCACCTGCCCCGAGACGTGCCATGCGCTCACGAGGCCGTTCGCCAGCAGGCAGATCTGGTATTCTTGCCATCTCAGCTAAAATTAATCTGGCAGGTAAACCATGGCGCTTGCAAGTGCTGCAATGCCTTCCTTACGGCCAACAAAACCCATGGTCTCATTGGTAGTCGCCTTAATGCCTATTTGACCCGTGGTAATGCCAAGGGCTTGGGCAATGTTTTCTTTCATCGCCTCAGCATGGGGCAGTACGCGAGGTGCCTCAGCGATCATCGATGAATCAACATTCTGAATCACCGCTCCACGCTCGGCACAAAGGTCACGGCATTTTTCCAAAATCTTGAGCGAAGATATGCCCTCAATACTGTCATCTGTGGGTGGGAAATAATGCCCAATATCCGGCAAACCAAGAGAGCCTAACAGGGAATCAGCAATAGCGTGGCTTAGCACGTCTGCATCTGAGTGACCAGCAAGCCCATGGCTGTGCTCAATTTCCACCCCGCCAAGGATCAGCGGACGGCCCTCGGCAAATTGGTGAACATCATATCCTATTCCGGTGCGATACATAATAGTGTTTAAAGAGTCTGGGGTGAAAAAGTGAATCGGAGAGTAGTCTGATCAGAGAGCAATGGTCTCACCAATGACGGGCAGGTGCAAGGTGCTTCCCCTCGAAGCAAATGAGGCACGTGCTGCCTCATGGTCTATCTCAATATAGGGGAAAGTATCAAAATGAACGCCTACGGCTTGTTTTACGCCTATCCAATCAGCACAAATGGCGGCATCTGCGTGACCCATGGTGAAGTTATCACCGACACAAAGAACGGCCCAGTCGAGCTGATGTAGCTCAGCGAGGATTTTCATATCATAGGTTAGGGCGGTATCGCCGGAGTAGTAGAAATTGGCCTGCTCAGACTCGATAACAAAGCCACCGGGGTTACCACCATAGGTTCCATCGGGAAGCACGGAAGAGTGCACTGCATTGACATATTTGACCTTTCCAAAGGGTAGCTCAACGGCACCTCCATGATTGAGCGGGTGCGCGTTGTCACAACCCTGATCAGCCAACCAGATGACGACCTCATAATTTGAAATCAGCACCGCACCAGTCCGCTTCAATATATCTACAGCATCCGCAATATGATCCTCATGACCATGGGATATCAGCACATAATCGGCTTCAATTGAGCTCAGATCAATCTCTTTAGCCATGGGATTGGGCGTGATGAAGGGGTCAAAAAGAATTTTCTTTCCCCCTACTTCAACACTGAAACAGGCATGGCCGTAATACGTTAAATTTGTCATGATTGAGAGGTGTTTGTTAGTGGGATACTCCGCCAACCACACATGGGCAGGAAAACACTACAGCTAGCCAACAACCAGAAAAAAAGACCGCTGGATACACCAACGGTCTTTTTGAAAATGTTGAGCTGGTAGTGATCATTATTCACACCCCTGCCAACTGCGGTGGTAAGCCTAGTTCCCAGGAATGACTGGGGCGCCTGGAGCAGGAGCGGCAGCTTTCTGAATGTCGACAAGCTCGAGCTCAAAAATCAACGCGCTATTAGCGCCAATTTTGGGGCCCGCTGCACGAGCACCATAAGCAAGGTTAGCAGGAAGGAAGATCTTCCACTTGGAGCCTACCGTCATGCTGGTCAGTGCCTCCTGGAAACCTGGGATCACCTGAAGAGTCATCGGAAATGTCTGACCTTCTGGGGATTTGTCAAATTCAGTGCCGTCAATGAGAGTACCACGGTAGTTCACCATGAAGCGTGTGCCGTTATCAGCTGCGCCATCAGCAGGAGCTACATATTTTTGCTCACCACCCTGCTTGAGGACTTCATACTGCATGCCACTTGCGGTGGTTTTTACGCCTTCACGTTTAGCATTTTCAGCAAGAAATACATTTCCCGCTGCAAGGTTGACCTCTGCCTGCTTTGCTTGTCTGGCTTGTACTTTGCTGCCAAGAGCTTCCATCGCTGCACGTAGCTTGGGCTCAGGATACTCTGGCTCTCCTCCATTGAGACCTGCGAGAAAACCTTTACCAAAAGCCTCCATGTCAACGTCACTAGCATCTAGGCCTGAAGAGGCAAAGCGCTGTGATGACTGCAGTCCAAGGATGTAAGAGCTAATGTCTTTCACCTCGGCATCGGTCAATTGTGGAGCAGGGGGAGTGGCGGGTGCGGCGGCATCCTGGGCGTTGAGGGTGGCTGTGCCGATAACACAGGCAAGACTGGCAACTCCAAGAACGGAAGTAATAGTATTTTTATTCATAATTTGATTACGCGGATAATTCCCCAGCAAACTAGATGTCATCATGCTCACTGTCCAGAGGTTTATCTCACTAGCGGCATGCTAGTGGTGCGCTAACCGCATGCTTGAGGTGAGCCAACTTCATGAAGCCACACGGGCCCTGAGCCAGCTGCGCATGGCATCCGCACTCATTACCGCGGGATTACCAAAATCCTCTTCCCCAGCTGCCTCCAGCTCAGGAGGCAAGTGATCGATCACCTTTTCTAGATCGTGATAATCCTTGATCTCCTCACGAAGCACAGCACCCATCGCTGCGGCATCGCCCTGAGCAAATCCATATTTCCTGACCTGCTTTTCTAAGCCAAACAACAAGGTTTCCCATGTCGTCATCGGCCCTTGAGTGATGGATGCTGATTCTGCCGCCGAATCAATAAAGGCAAACGGCACCTGCCGAATGTCTACCCCTCGCTTAAGCGCTGCTAATATCCAGTCAGTATCAAATGAGAAATCGTAAACGGTCGGCTCAGCAATGATCTCCTTGAGCAAGCTACTGTCGTAAAGTTTGAACGCTGCCTGAGTATCTAGAATCCCTTGAGAAAAAACCGCATGCCCAATCATGCGCTGCATGTGGCGAAGAACTTTAATGCCAATGCCCCACCGTGCTCCCTCTTTGACCAAGACTGAATCTGCGTGCTTTCGATCACCAAGCACGACGGGCGCGCCAGCATCGATATAAGGCTGTAACAATAAACCAATCTGACCGAGGTGCACCGAATTATCAGCATCGGTATAAATCACCGCATCCGCGCTCTCATTAATCGCACCCATAGCACCCAAGATAATCGCCCCCGCCTTGCGTGAATCATCAGCGCTAGCGAGATCATGCAGAGGCCCGTCACTTGCGGGCAGGGCATCAGCGAGTGATAATACACTCACTTTGTCTCCAAGCGGGTGCTCGCTCGCTACTCGCCGAGCGATTTCACCACTGCCGTGTGGACAGCCATCATCAACGGCATAGAGATGCCAATCGATTTTGGAATCCTTTGCTGCCCACTCCAGCTGCTCGAGCTTCGCAACGAGAAAGAGAATCCTCCCCGTTAGGGTTATCCTTACTCTTAGGCTGCAGGCGATTCTGCTCACCCCACATCGCAAAAACAACGGCGATCTTGCGTGCCTGCTGGTTTTCAAGCATCCATTTTCTAGATCCCGCCAACAACCCAGCCATGCGTGCCTCCATGGGCACCCCCTCGGCACGCAACTTGTTTTTCAAGTCTTCCCCCGCCTCTGAACCTTCAGCTAACTCTTGTAAAAAACGCTCTGCCAATTGCAATATACTCTCTTGATGGGATGGGTCCGTAAGGTCAAATTCTGTTCTCGCTGCACTGATAAGTTGAGTAATCATTCCGTTGAGAAACTAGCAAAACACTCCCCGTTGATCGACATCTATTCGATTTATTTCCCCTAACTGGCCTTCGCCATCATGATCGCGCCAGCCCCTTATTGACCCCCCTCGCCAAAGTATTTTTCACTCCGGTAGCGTAGCCAAACACGCAAGACCTGCGGCACCTGCTCACGCTGTTGCTTTGTTAAGGTTTCATAAAGCGCGATGGCCTTCTCACGCTCACCTCTGCATGCTCGATTGTTATGCGCATCCCAGTAACTGCGGGCCACACGAATGCGTCGACAAACCTCTTTTACAAGGGCTTTGCCCTCAAGTGGTTTGTCAGAGCGGTTCTTTTTGGCGGGCATAGCGAATAAGTGCAAAGCAGTTGCAATGGAGTATTCCACAAGCCTGCCATTTTATCAAGCGACCACCCGATCAGCCGTTCAATCAATAAGGCAATCGTAGCGGTGGCCTCAAGTTGTCGCTCTCTGGGTTTATAAAAACAGAAAAACTTTAGCTGGTCATCATAGGTCATCGGGCTACAAAGTGCACCTATGGTGCAGCCGGAAATCGAAGGAATGGAAGTCCTTGGGGGGCCCCGTCGGAGAGGGGGCTTGCGGCTCTATTTTTATCGCCAGAGACCTAGAGGGAAGCGAGCCCACGCTGCCTGAAACGAAGTGGTACGCCGTTCGTGTCTTCAATGCGATAGCCATCAATCGACCCCTGATTGAGAACATGGTCAGGCGGCTTGACGGCGGCTCCTATCCGAAATCTGTTGTGCCCATCGCCTGGAAAGGATCCAAGCAGGGAAGCCGCTGCATGATTATGCCCATGTTGGCAGATGTAGACGAAGAAAAGCTGACCATCGCCATCAGATCCTTACAGGACCGCCTGAGCGACTACCCAGAAACGGATGCCTGGCCGGTTGTTGAAAAATTAGCCCGTGCTCTTGGGGAGATGCATCAGCGCAAAATCGCCCATGGCAACCTCAAGCCGGGTAATATTTTCTTTAAGCAAGACGACAGCCTATGCCTGACAGATTTTGCTATGGGGCAAATGCCAGGAGTGAGCATGCTACCTTTTACCGATGCTTTGCTTTACGCGCCTCCCGAGCAGCTCCGTGAGCCGGACGGCTACCTTGAAGGCAAGGGCTACGCTTGGGATAATTATGCCTTTGCGGTCATCGCCTTTCGCTTGTTAACAGGAAAGTTTCCACGCTGTGAGGCGACCTTTCACAAGGTGGCACCAAAACCTGGCGACAGCCATGTCACCGGCATTGAGGCTGATGTTCTAAAAATTGCAGAACGGCTTGAACACCGTGAACTGGAGGGCTGGAGCAGTGAAGCCGCAGATGCACTCGAACGCAAACGGCGTGGCATCATTCAAAAATGCTTATCTCTCAACCCAGAGGATCGCTACAGCGACATGACTGAGGTGCTCAGAGCATGGGATGACATTGACGCTGATGCCAGAGCGGCCGATGAAAAAGCTGGCCTGCTCAAACGCGCCCGGCTCAGTAAATTGGCCATGGTGGGCTCACTGGTGTTAGCCACTGTGTGTGTTTTTGTCTGTATTCTGCTGTCGGGTCTTTTAGCCGTTCAAAAAATAAAACGCAGCTCAGATTTACAGCGGTTCAATGAGCAAGTAGCCACCTTAGAACAAGAGAGCACCGGAGCCAAAGCCAACGAATTCAGGGCAATCAAGGCCAAGCAAGATACTGAGACAAGTCGGCAAACCCTGCAACAACAGGCGGCAGTATCTAAAGCAAGTCTGCGCAAGCAACTCAATGCCCTCAGTATTACCAATGACCACCTTGTCGAGTGGCTCATGCGAACCACCAATAAAGATTTTCCCGAACTCCTGGCAACCGACCCTACCAGTGAAATCATTGCCGATGAACTACGCGGTCTGCTCAAGCTCATTGAAGGAGATAAACAAGCTGCATCGATGCGGGCAGCTGCTCTCATGCAGCTTGCTGAGTTAGAAATTCATCATAACAGGACCTCGGCAGCAGATGCCTTGATTGACCAAGCCGAAACCGCGGCTTCCGAGCTGACCGCACAGACGGATGAATTTGCTGCACGTCTGGCCCGAGCACGCCTTATCTGTTTACTTCAAGCATTTGATCATAAAGACCTCAAGCTAGCTGAAAGCATGTTGCCGAAAGCTCGCAAAAATATCGATTCCATCTCCGGTGGTGATGCCAATCAGGTTCGCCGAATCAATGCTGTCATGCAAATCATTGACGGCTCCATGATCGAGGATACTAAGCCCGCGATGGTTGCAAATCATTGACGGCTCCATGATCGAGGATACTAAGCCCGCGATGGCGCTAGAGCATTTCAAACTCGCCCTCAAAGACTTAGAGGGCGTGCATCAAGCGCTGCCAGATCATATCGCCATTCGCTCTAGGATCTCACACTACGCGTTAAAATCGGCAACCATTGCAGAGAGCCTCGACCTCTTTGATGATGCCGCAAAATTACGCAGTGAAGCGGCTGGGCACCTCCGCTCGATTTTGAAAAAAAACCCAGAGCTCAAGCTAGCTAAAATCGATCTCGCTAAAATCGAAATTCTATCCGCGGAATCAGATATGCGTGCTGGTAATGACACCCAAGGAGCCGCAAAGCTCAAGGTCGCCGAAGCTCTCCTCGCCGGATTATCAACTGACGATATTAGCCCAAATGGAGTCTCCATGCAGATTGCTACAGCTATGGGGCTGCGCTCTATATTATTGCGTGATCTTCGCAGAACCACCGATGCGGCAAAATTACTCGACCAAGCCATTAACATGACCAGTAAGATCGTTGAAGCATACCCTCAAGCTCGCGAACCGATCTATAGATTGGCTGTTTTTCACTGGCAGCGAGCGGGCCTGTTTGGCGATGCTCGTGATACCAAGAATGAGCTCATACAGGGCAAGGCCGCTGCAGAATTAATGCAACAATTACTCAAACAAGGCAGCAAGCAACGAGAAATCGAGCTGCGCCGATCACTTGCCTACCTCTATGGGGATCTCGGCCATACCGCACAAAATAAAGGCTTAAAGTCTGATGCGGTCGCCTTTTACAAGAATGCTACCACGATGTGGCAAAGCCTGCTTGAGGTGCATGGCAAAAATCTAGAATACATGGATGGCTTAAAATGGAGTAAATCATGCTACCAGAGACTTGGCGGCAAGTAACACCAGATGACATTCCCCAACTTCGCTCTTCACACTGCCTCAATTCGATCTAATATCGAGCAGCTAGAAATTATCTAATGCGCTGTTTTTACTCATCGGACCTCGACCTCAAACTGGACCTACCCTCGTCCCATCCTTTCCCCGGCAATAAGTATTCCACAAGCCGGGAGATGCTACTACAAGGTGGCATCCTAAGGCCGGACGAAATCATTGATGTCTCGCAGACCAACTTGCACATCCTCAAGCGAGTTCACGACGACCAGTATCTGTCCAAAATCTATTACGGCAAACTTGACCGCAAAGAACAGCTCGCACTCGGGCTTCCTGCCAACCCTCAGCTCTACGCTCGATGTGCCACTGAGGCCGAGGCGACCCGTCAAACCTGCCATGCCGCACTGGCAGAAGGAGTTGCTGTCTGCCTAGCGGGAGGCACTCACCATGCCTTTAAACAGCACGGCGAAGGTTTTTGCGTCTTTAATGATGTTGCTATTGCGGTTCGTGATCTTCAGGAACATCAACCAGGTATTCGCATCATGATCGTCGATACCGATGCTCACCAGGGCAATGGCACCAATAGTCTACTGCAGGACGATCCGCGTGTATTCACCTACTCCATTCATGTTGGTCAGACCGCGTCGACTACCAGTAAGGTGCAAGGATCCATGGACGTTGAGACCGTTCGCTATGTGGAGGGTGGCATGTATCTCAAGCAGCTATTTAGCACGCTTGCCAGCGCCCTCGATGTTTTCAACCCAGACCTTGTGATTTGGGTTGCTGGTGCGGATAACCACTCCAATGATCTATTGGGAACCATGATGCTCAGTGTCGCTGACATGAAGCGCCGTGATGACACCATTATCCGAGCCTTCCTTAGAAACCGTATCCCACTGGCGATTCTTTATGGCGGCGGATACAACCGACATGCTGGACTCACTGCCAAGCTGCACCGCAATACGGTGGCCTCGGCCAAAAAAATCTCTGCCGAGTTTGGCAAACGCTAGCGTTCTTCCATGCCTACGAAAACCATCTGGATGACGGGCTGCACGTCGGGCCTGGGTAGAGCACTGGTCGATGAATTTACTGCCGCTGGGCACACCGTGGTAGGTTGTGGTAGACGCAGCGAGCTTATCGAGCAGCTCCAGCATGCCTTCCCCTCTCCCCACTTTTTCTCATCGCTTGATGTCGCCGAGGACGACGCGGTGAAGCAGTTCTGCCGTGAGGCCTATGAGGCGACGGGGGCTCCCGATCTACTGCTTAACAATGCCGCCACCGTCAACGAACCAGCCCCCCTCTGGGAAATCTCGGCGGAAGAATTTGATCGGGTCACTGCTATCAACATCAATGGCACGGCCAACATGATCCGCCACGCCGTGCCCATGATGATTGAGCGTGGCAAAGGCATCATCGTCAACTTGTCATCCGGCTGGGGGCGCTCAACTTCGCCCAATGTCGCCCCCTACTGTGCCAGTAAATGGGCCATCGAGGGGCTCACCCAGGCTCTTGCCCAGGAACTCCCCCGCGGGCTTGCTGCCATGGCTCTCAACCCTGGCGTGATCAACACCCGCATGCTGCAAACCTGCTGGGGTGAGCATGCTAGCAACTACGGGGATGCAGAGAGCTGGGCAACAACAGCCGCCCCCTTCCTGCTGGGCCTCAAAGTATCTCAGAATGGCCAGGCTCTGAGCGCCCCCTAGGGCCTATTTTATCAGCCAATTGAAACTTTACTCATTTTCTTAAAAAAATGTACTTGCCCGCGTGACGGTATTGTGTTGAATTCCCGCCCCGCACGGTGCGCATGGTGTGCCCCGTCGAAATTTAGCAATCCAAGCAACCCCAAGGAGTATTCCCATGGCCTACGCAGTTTTCAAAACAGGTGGTAAACAATACCGCGTCCAAGCAGGTGACAAATTAGACGTCGAGAAAATCGACGCCGAAGTTGGTTCCGAAGCAAAATTTGATGAGGTTCTCCTCGTAAATGATGGCACTGCCACCACAGTAGGCACGCCTACCGTAGCAGGCGCTGCAGTCACCGCTAAGGTAGTCGAGCAGTTCCGCGGCAAAAAAGGCATCGCTTTCAAATTCAAGCGCCGCCAAGGTTACCACAAGACCAAGGGCTATCGCCGTCACCTCACCAAACTGGAAATCACCAGCATTAGCTAATTATAGCTTCCTCATAATCTCAATCACCTAGAACAATGGCTCATAAGAAAGGACAAGGTTCCGTTAAAAACGGTCGCGACTCACGCAGTAAGCGTCTTGGCGTCAAAAAATTTGGCGGCGAGAAAGTTGTCTCCGGCAACATCATCATCCGCCAACGTGGCACCAAGTGGCACCCAGGCAACAATGTCTACATGGGCAAGGATTACACCATCCATGCACGTGTTGAGGGCAATGTCTACTTCGACAAGGATGGACGTCGCGTCAACGTGAAGCTTGCTGAAGCAAGCTAGAACATCACCAAACAAACTTTAAAAACAAAGCCCAACCGGATATCCGGTTGGGCTTTTTGTTGCTTCAGTGAGCTTCAGGGACAAAGCAAAGTCAGTCCAAGCTCAGTTATTAGACGATTTTACCAAACGATTTTGCGGATACCAAGCTTCATGAACCATCCCGAATCGGCATCGTCTTCAAAGACTCCTGTGCCAGACGCGGTATCAATTTCTACTTCATTGGCAAAGGTCATACCAGCCCAGAGACCAAGCCATAGTTTTTCAGAAAGTTGACGCTCCACGCCAACAGCAGCGTGATAACTACGTAAGCGAACATCAAAATCAGCGCCAGCTTCTTCAACATTCCAGGTGCCGCCTCCTGATGCTACGATGGCGTGCAGGATCCAATCTTCGCTCGGCTGCCATGAGGCTTTAAAACTAGGACCCGAAAGCCTCACCAATAGGTCATCGTTTGGTTTCCACTGGAAACCGATTCCTGGATAGATCCGTGTTTCCATGGAATTTTCGAAGAAATAGACTCCGCCTATCCATGCCAAATCCGATGATGCGGCATAGCGAAAGCCCAATTGGCCATTCACTGAGAAGTCATCCATATCGATGCTGTTACCGTCAGTGGCCAAGCCCGGCTGCAGCAGTGTCATCCAGGACCATTTACTGCCTGGCTGACGATACATCCAGCGCAACTTAAGACGGAAATCATGCAAGTCCATATCACCGAGCAAAGTATCGGTATCGAGCCAAGTGGCTTTATAGTCCATCCCTATCATGAACGCATTATTATCATTCAGGTAGTGCGGAGCACTGAATGGAATATCCAGCTCAAATCTTTCATAGGAAAAGCCACCTGCTGCCGAGTCAAAATCAACTTCTCCAGCCATGCTGAAGCTTGCTTTTGTGGAAGGTGCTGTTGCCGGAGCCCTCGATAATAAAAAATCGCCAAGGCTCACCCTCTCAGCAGCGCTGACTACGGGTGATACAATCATCAAACATAATAAAACCGGTAGGATTGTTATTTTCATGAACACCTACATACACAAATTTTCAGACCTTCCCAAGAATCTTCTTGAGAATCAACGGGCCGTTTTCTCGTTCCAATCAACGCTACTCCCAAGCGTGGGATAGGATCTCTTTGAGACGCTCAAGCTCCGTAGCGCTGGTTTTGCACAGGAAGCCGCTGTTGTGGGCAAAGTGAACGTCCCCTGCTGATTCAACACGGGTAAAATCAATCCGTGGATGGTCATTAAATCGCGCCAAGCCAAAACCCTCGCCCCGGCTGTCTGGGTAGGCAATGGCCGCTATTTGCTCATGCAGCTCATTGACCATGATGTAACGCGCCAAGCTACCAGAAGCATCATCTATTGCAGACTCCGTGCGGGGTAAGAACAAAACATCAAAGCACTCCCCCCCTGAGGTGACCTCCCAGCGCTCAACATGTGCGCTGATGCTATCGAGCTTACTTCGCACCGACTTGAGATACTCAAGTAAATCACCACCGATGTAGCACATTAGCTCATAAATAGGGTCCCCTGCATGCAGCTCACTATCTGGAGTGAGCTTGGCAAAACGCCGCAACATCGAAATATCAATCGGTGAATTCAGCTTGCCTACAACTTCACGCGGCACGCCGAGCCACTCCGCTGTCTTCTGAGGCCCACGGCAATCAAACCATTCTGCGGGTTCTAACCAGTCACAAAACATCTGAGCATCCTCATACATGCCAAGGTGCTGGAGAATAAGTGACAGCGCACATGTAGGCGTATGATCACGTGGGAATTGATGATGATCGAAATTATTTTTTTCGGGTTCATGTCTGCCCCCTACATCGATGATGCAAACACTGGGGTCGTCGAGCTCCTGCTCGCTTGGATCGCGCCGAACAATGGGCACGCCATGCACAGAAACCATCAGGCTACATGCGAGAAAATCATCTTTGTGGGCACCACCTGGGTGGGTAATTATAAGGCGAATAGACATAAATAAATTGGCAGAAAACAAACAGAGGCACGCGAGTGGCAGTCACCCCATTCTCATCCCCGTGACAAACAGGATGTTGGTTTTATTTACCCACTTTTTGGCCAAGCATCTTCTCATATAAATCAATATAAGCGGACGCCGTTGTATTGTGGTTAAAGCGCTCAGCTGACTCACGCATAATGCGTGAAAGGGTAGCCTCCTTCTCGCTTTTCGGACGGTGATAGAACCCCATCGCCTCATCAATGCCCCAGCGCAGCCCCTGGGGACCGTAGTGCTGAAATCTAAAGCCATTGCCCATGCTGCAATCATGATGCATGTGCTCCACCGTATCGTGAATGCCGCCTGTGTCATGAACGACGGATAAGGTGCCATATTTAGGACTCACCATTTGAGGCAAGCCACAGGGCTCATAGCGAGAAGGCATGAGCATAAAGTCTGCACCGGCATAACCAAGGCGTGAAAAACCTTCGTCAAAATCACACACGGCAACTCGCCCATGCAAGTTATGCATGTCTAGAATACTGCGGAAATGCTGCTGGAAAGAACCATTGGCAATAATAGCGACCTGTAAGCCGATATCACTGTAATCCTCAATCGTCTGATAAAGGATATCGGCGAGTAGCTGGCAGCCTTTTTGCATCGGATCAAGACGTGAGGGCCAAAATAAAATAGGGGCGTCAGGATCGATGTTTAAGCCGCAGCGCTCTTGGAGTTTACGCTTATTGATCGCCTTACCTTCCATGACCTTAGTATCATCATAATGAGACTCCAACGCTGGATCTGTAGTCGGATCATAAGAAACATCTGGCGCATTAAGGATGCCCGTCGCGCAGCCAGCATGGAGCTTATTAGACAGTTCATTGCGAATCGCATCTGGCACAAAGCTATGTGTACCTTCAACCACCTCATGCAGGAAGGTGCTGCTCACAGAGTTGACATGGTCCGCAGCAAAAATGCCACTAGCTAGTAGGTCTGTTGCATTAGCCTCACGTGATTGCTCATAGGAATATGGCGGATTTTCAAAGTAGAGGTAATTCCAGAATTCAGCGACATCAATACCGCGGTCCTCAACCTCTGCCATCGATACTTTTTCAGTATGAATATTATGGACCGTGATTAAACACGGAATTCCATTGCGCTTGGCAACAGCGGGAATAAGCCCTGTCATCCAATCATTGCAGTGGATGAGATCCGGCTTAACTTTCGGAATAATGTGGTTGATCACCTCGCGCATAAACGCGAGTGCCATATGCAAATTCTCACCCGCATAGACCTGATCGCGATGATAAAAAACTCTGTCCTCAGCCAGGTGAATGCGGTCTTTACCTAGATTTTCCCTGACGCGTTCGTATTCACGGTCATGGACGTTCTTCACCCCCTCATTGAACATTCTACGATAATTGGGTAAGGCGACGTGAACATCGGCTCCTTGGTCGTATAGCGCACTTACAAGCGAGGCAGAAACATCCGCCATACCGCCTGCTTTAGCGCTAAGACGCTGTGCCATGTTACCCATACCGTCAGGCAGGTAGGTGATTTCAGGCGTTACCACCAAGATAGTCGGCTTTCTTGAAGGAGCAGAAGCTTTAGCTGACTCTTGCTTCTCTTGACTGGATGATGAGCTGGCCGCAGCACCCAGCTCTTTGGCTGGTTCAGCTGCTTGTGCAGCACCGTTCGTTGTCGCTTTTTTCTTACTCATACTTGCTTACAAGAAGTCAGACCATGTTTTAGGGATGATTTTATTCTGTTACAAGGATGATGTCACAACTCGCGTGTTTAAAATAAAAAAAAGCAGCTCCGAATTTACGGAACTGCTTATTAATAAGTCATTTACTTACTTGCTGACTAGGTATCACTTCCGCTTTTTGGCGAGTTCCTCGTCACTACGTGACTTGGCCCACTCGAAGTATTCGTTAGCGTCGATCACTTCCATACTGCCCTTCATGTTAGCATGGGCTTCACCACAAAGTTGAGCGCAGACAACAAAAGTCTCCATTTTCTCCACCGGCCTAAACCACATTGGGATTTCACTGCCAGGAATACAGTCTTGTTGGATACGCATCGGAACGATGGCAAAGTTGTGAATCACATCCTTGGAGGACACCTGGAGAATGGTGTTACGGTGAACAGGCAGACGAAGAATAGAGGTGGAGATAAAGTCATCATCACCATTAGGATCGATCGGATCGATGCCCAGAGAATTGTCACCTGTGATCAGAGAGTTATC
>Ga0206128_1000946_pt1 | contig 31164 bp, 52 predicted proteins | sample Helgoland_Spring_7_FD_148601 | JGI IMG/M metagenome (GOLD analysis project Ga0206128, IMG submission 148601) | Pelagic subsurface seawater microbial communities from Kabeltonne, Helgoland, North Sea - Helgoland_Spring_Bloom_20160426_1 | ecosystem: Environmental > Aquatic > Marine > Epipelagic ... | reverse complement strand
GGTTGGTGTAACATGCGGCACACAAGATGGTGGTGAACCTCGCGGAACACCATGTGGGGTATCACTGTCTCCAACTCTGAATGCTTGCAGTCCATTAATGATTACATTGCTTGAGCCGCTGGAACATTTACCCGGACCACATGGTGGGTGATTAGTTGTACTATCTGTTGTTCTAGCAGCGCTTGGCATTATGTGATTAATCCTGATTTTTCTGGGACGACAAGACCAGATGTTGCTGCACGATATGCTTCAGTTGTTTCTTTATTAGTCTGTAAAATAGATACTACTTTATCTAGTCTAAATCCTACTGCGCCCTCACTATCTCCTGTGATAGTAAACGGCTGAAATGTAGCACCTTGTTGACCAAAGGCGATAGTTAATGGTCGTTGTAGTACGATCACATCATCATCTTCGCTTACAAACTTACCAAGAGCTTCTTGTCCGCTCATTAGTGCAATTGTAATAATATCATTTACTTTATATTTGTTTTCTATTAACATATTATCCTCGTTCTGCTATGTTGTATTTATCGTTATTATTAAGTATGTATATTTTACATACCACTGCTTTTAAGAATATCCCACCATTTTGGTGCTACACGTTCAAAACTTATATCTCTATATGGATTAACAAAATTATGAGCTTTGTCTTTATTTTGAATCATCTCTGTAAATTTTAAATTTGTTGTAGGAGCATCTTGTATTCTGTCTGCAATACATTTTAATTTATCTCGGTTATCACTATTATATATTTCATCATCGATAATTGATTGTACATGTTTTAATGCATATTCTTTTGCTTCACCTTTAAGATTTGCAACATCCATCCAATCAGGGCCATAAACAATGTTTGTTGATAACTGTATATACTTAATACCTGAATCTGACATTCTAGCATTTAATGTATTAACAAAGTTCAATAGGGGTCTTATATTGTGTATATTTAAAATACTTACTGTTATCGCAACACCCATTTGAGAAAATAAATTATTTTTATTTCGTCTTTTCATATATTCTACAAAACTGATAGCATTTTTGACTTGTTCACTCCATATTGAACCTGTTCGCACGTATTCACCTAAGTCTTCAGTGCCATCTAAACTAAAATCAACTGTTAGGGATGAGAATTTATCCCATAGTTTTTCTTTGTAATCATCAACTCCTATTGTCCCATTTGTTATGTATTGTATTTTAGGGTCGATATTATTTTCTGCTAACCATTCCAGATATTCATAATGCTGTGGTATTATTAAAGGTTCACCGCCAGTAAATTGAATGTATTCTAAGTCTTTAGATGCTTTTTTAATATGATCCCAAGTAACATCATCATTAATCCAGGAACTAAGTGCAGTCATTTTTTTAATATATTTTTTGTTTATGGCACCTTCATTGATATACGAATCTTCTCTTAATAATTTGTTAGAAACAGGGCCTGAGCATGTTCTACATTCAAGATTGCATTTTGCTCCTAATTTTAATTCTATACTTTTTAATTTAGTTTCTTTGTCAGCCGTAGGAAATTCACTATTTGCCCAAATTCTTCTACTACCTGACCCAGACTTTTCAGTACGGTAACAATCATGGCAACCAGTTGCAGGTATATTTTTTACTGATTGCTTTCTAAGATTTGTCCAATCTTTAGAATTTAATATAGGTTCTAATCCTGCATCTTGTATCCAATGAAATTCTGGAACCTTTTGCCAAGAGAATGTTTCTTTTACTGCATTATGATATGGAGTATTTTTAATTGTATGTTCGCGATCTGCTTTTTTCCAGTCATAATTACAACAAGGTAATACTGCACCTCGACCTGTAATATTCAGGTGTGAAAATGGCATAATACATCTATATTTCTTATCATCATCCATTAGCGTTTCTATCCTTAACTGCATCAATTATTGTGCTTGCGGTATATTTCTTTAGGATATCTAAATCATTTTGTACACGTTCAAATTTATCCACTTTTCCATGTAATCTATTCAGGACATACCCGTCCACATAACAAACCAGATACATATCTCCCAATGATAAATCATGTACTAACCATACTTCCGGATTTAAATCCGGACGAGCATGATACACCGAATAGAAACAACCTACGCCATTTCCACTGTTAGTATAAAATTCTTCTGAAATATATTCCCAAACATCTGGCCATACCTGCGGACGATCATAATCAAACCCATGTCTACTATAATCTAATGATTTCCAAAAATCTATAGCTAATTGTAAATTCTTTTCTGAGAAATCTTCTTTTAGATTTAGTCGTGTTTGGCGCCATTCAAATAACCGAGTAGCTGTATCTTTCATATTACATAGACCAACGTTTAACTGTATAACTTACCTCTGTTGTGAAGTTTTCATTCTGGGTGAAGTTGATTTCTAAATTGTCACCATTGATACTGGCAGAGAATTCGATGTTTGAGAATTCATCAACTTCTGCAATACCGTCACTGTCGTCTTGCCAAATTTCAGTATTATCATCTGTTAACTTAGCTGGAGTTGTTGTAATACCCAATGGATATCCATTAATTACTTTAATTTGTCCAACACGAACATAAGTTACGTTACCATCATATTGTTTTAAAGAATAATCAACAAAGAATGATGTACAGATATCACGATGGTATTTTAAAAATACGCCATTTGTATCTGTAAATGTTTTTCTGAATAGACTCGGACGTAAACCAGTTACTACGTCTAATGAACTTAGGTGTTGATCTGCAAATAGCTGGTTGAATGAGTTTTCAGTAACTACTTCAACTTGTTTTCTTGGACGACCATACTCTGCTACGTTGAATGATGCAGTGTTATTCATTGCAGTAAGCAATGCTTCTACATCTACTACGTGACGGATCACAAGGTCTTCGTCAATTACTAGTCCTGGTTCTGGGTTATCCACACTATCCAACCATGACTGTATTACAGCATGTGCGTTTGCGAATGGATCAAACTGTATCTCATTAATTGCGTCATCAATACCAACAAACAGTTGATTGGTGTCTGTAGTAAACCCCATTTCGCCTGTTTCAAGTGTAGCAGATGTGATTTCATCGCGGAAACCGCGTCTTAATAAAATTTTTACGTTTTCTGTAGACATTATGTAACTCCTAGTCGTTACATGTATTTATCAAAATACTCTTGAACCTTCTGTGCCCACTCTAACGAATACTTCTCAAACTCTGCACCTTCAACTACAAACTCTTGATAATTGCCCAAGTTGTCTGCTTCTGCATCCCAACCAATCATCATAATAACAATTGTTTTGATGTCAGTACCATACAACTCATTGTGGGCTGCAGCATACGCCGCACCTTGCAAGAAGTAATCATCAATCCACTCACGCTTCTTAGGCTTACGAGTAGTTTTGAAATCGACCATTGCAGGTTTACCATTCCATACACCAATACAATCTGCCGTTCCAGCGTAAAGACCTGGGTAGTATAGTGGTACTTCTGTCCCCCAACATTCATCTAGATTGCTGAGTCCTTTGTCAATTACAATGTCTGATAGTTCTTTAGCCATCTGATGAATAAGATTCGATCCTGATGGACGATCTTCTTCTAGAATAAATCGCTCTAAGTGTAGATGCACTTGAGTTCCGATACCAGTAGCGAGACGCATAATACGATCCGCTTCCTCGTTGCCGACACGTCGGCGCCATTCATGTAAGGCTGTTTTATCTTTAAGCGCACTCAATACAGTAGTGACACTCGGTAATGGTTGTCCTCCAGGCGTTTGATAATGACGGGATCCGTTCACATTCACTCGCTCTAGAGGACTATATGTATATGTTTCTTTTAGCATACAAGTAGTATACTATGATTCGTAATGAATTACAAGTTCTTTTTTACAATTTCTATCATATCCGCTTTCTTTTTTCTGCGGTCAAGTGTTAGACCAAGTGCTTCTTCTGCCCATTCATCTAACTCTTTTTTAGTCATTGCTTCAAAATCTGGTGTTTCTACTTTCACATCCTCAACTGGACTTACTTTTACTACATCATTATGCTTAATAATGATTGGGTCTGGACCAGTGTCTACTACAAGTTCGTTTGTAACTTCCACATCTGCTTCACGCAATTTACGCATCGCTTCTTCTTCTGTACGAGCTACCTTTGCCATAAACTCTCTGTGTCGCTTTGCATCAAGAATTTCACGTCTACGTTCCGCTACTTCTGGTGGAAGTTTAGAAAGTGCTAGTTCTTCTGCATTTAACTTGTCACGTTCCGCATGTATTTTTTCGTTCATTTCTTTTTTAGAAATAATTTTTAATTCTTTATCACCTTTAATAATTAATGGCATTATCCAATCCTCTTATCAGTTGCTTTGTTAGCAAGTTTTTTAACTGTTTCTCTATCACTGTTTTCCTCACCTTGAGTTGGGGCTCCGACGAGTGTGATAGCATCTACTGTTACCTTACTAGTATACTTGCTATTGCGCATTAAGTCAACAATTGATTCAGGTGTCACTGTGTGACCCATATCATTTAACTCTCTAGCTAAAATATCCGTACCGATAGTGAAAATTGAATTCGCCTTTAAACGAACTAGATACGCATTAATATCATTAATCAATTGCGCATGTGAATTTGCATCTTCGTTTAAAAGTGTTGAAATTTTCATCTATTATCTCTTTGCACGACCTAATGGTTCATCTTCTGGGCCTGACATTGATTCGTCACCGCCTGAAAGTTCCATATCCATTGAGATATCATCTTCCATATCTGCGCCCATGTCGCCACCAAGTTCTGCACCTGTTGCCGCCATGTCTGATGCTGGTTGCTGACCAGTTAGTACTAGTACTGCATCGTTAACTGCATCTTTAGTTGAACGTGCTTGTCCTAGTAGACTTGCAATTGCTGAGTCTGTAGCTTCTTTGAATGATGCTGATTGTTCTGGACCATGTGAATATGCCATTTCATCTGCAAGTGGGCCTAGTTGGTCATTTTGAATTTTACCTAGCTTTTCGATCATGTCTTGTAGTTCGTCTACAATACCACGAGCCGCCATTGTGATTTCTGCGTCTGCTGCATCTGCTTCAAGTAGAGCATTAAGTTGTGCCATCAGACCTTCTTCTAGCTTTTCTTTTTTCATTTTGTATTCCTTTGGTGCTTCGTAAGTATTGCTATACTTTGTCATTGTGTCAAATTTTGGTGTTTCGCCCTCATTTGCTTTTTCTGCTTTTGCAGCATGTACTGCTTTACGCTGCGCATCTGACTTATACTTACCTTCATTGATTGATTCGTAGTACTCATTTGCCATTTCTTTGCCGTACTTTTTAGCGAATTCTTCTTTTGTCAATGTTTCTGAATCATCAATAATCATATCACTCATGCGACCTTCAACAAATACTTCTACCATGTCATCGCCATTGCGCAATGCGCCTTTTTTAACCTTGACATTTGATTTGCCGTATTCTTTTTCAGCTTCTGCCGCAGACATTGAAGTTTGCTTCCAACGCTTTTCTGCTTCATTTACCTTTTCTTCTTTGGTATCTTTAGCATCATCTTTTTTCTTGCCATTTTTCTTATCTTGATACGCTTGTAATGCTGGCGGCAGTTTACCTTCTGCTACATGCGCCTTAAGTAATGACTTGATTGTTTCTAGCATAAGCATGTTTTCAACGTATGCACGGTTTTGATGATCCGCTCTCATCTCACGTTTCTGTGCTTCTAATGCTACTTTAGCTTCTCTTAGTGATTCTAAATCGCTTTCGACCTCATAGCCGAAGTTAGATTTCATATACTCATTTAGTCGAGTAGAAATCGCTACTGGATCTGTGTTATAAAAAATTGTTTTTTTCATGGTAATGTACCCCAATACATAGTTATATTATGTATTTATCATTTAAGATCATATTTAATTTTTAAGGAAGTATTTACTTGTTGAATGACTCATAAATGGACTTAATTTTTTTCTTTGCTTGATTAGCATCGCCTTTTGCTCTTGAAAAACGTGCTTCTGCAATATCCATCTTATTGGTATCATTTCGCTTCTTTGCTACTTTAAACGAATTCTTATGTACAAGTGCATCTTCATAACTCTGTTCAAAAAGTGCATTTGCTGCCATTACTCTAGTAATTTCTGTTGAGTTTACTTTTTTACCTTCATTCAGATGCTTTGAGATAACAAATGCAGTTTCGTAAATATATAGGCCTTCAAATAGCGTATCGTGTGTACGATTATCACGTATGTCGTAGTATCCATCGTCATTTTTCTCCACTGAGTAAAGTCCGATATCAACGCCAGTTGTTGTTTTCTTTGCTTCATTGATAGTAGTTGCTACTTTCTTTGAAACATTAGTTGATGCATTATGAAAGCCTTTAAGGATATTTTCCATAGCTTTAATATCTGCTGTTTTCACACCAGGTGCAGTATCAATGATGCCATCAGCTTCACGTGCTTGTGCTTCTTGTTGTGCTTGTTGTTTAACCCCACTCTTATCACCGTTAAGTGCTTTCATAAGATTACTCATTGCGTCTACATCTTTTTTTGTTGGTGCTGTCATTTTTGCCTCTTTCTATTATACAGTTCTATAACCACGTAGTGTTGGTACCAACACACCTTTGTGTGTTAGTTTATCAGCTATCAATCCTTCACGGTCTGATAGCTGTGATTCATTAACATATTCATTCTCTGTGAAGAATTTCATGATTAAATCATTTTCTTCTTCTGTGATCATTACATATAGACCACCTAGAACTTCTGTAAGTCTCATAGAAACTCCTTACTTATTAATCTTATTCAAAAGATTTCTAAATTGTGTCGCTGTCCTTGGATCGCTTGCTAATTTTTCAACTGACGATGCTTGTGCCGCCATTGCTTTGCGCTGGATTGGAGATAATGTCTTACCTTGGCCCGCTTTATCTACCGCATCCGCCGCTTGCTGACCTGTTGCGCCACCTAAGTTCTTTTTGCCTAGACGTTGCATAGATTGTGCTTTCTGTGCTGATGGAGCTGATGTTTTGTTTGCTCTCATTTCACTTGGAGATACAGTGCCGCCACCTGAGTATGCTTCTCTCACAAGCCCCAATAATTCTTTAATCGCTTGCTCATCACGGTCACGCAATGAACGCATTAGATTGACATAATCAGGAAAGTCAAGAGATTTCATACGCTCACGCACATCATCCTCTGATGCTCCAGCCATATCAGCGATATTTGCTAGGCGTGTATTGTATGGTGTTGCTGTTTCGTTTAGCATTGCTTTTTCTATGTCTTTTCTTAATGTCATTTTCTCTCTACCTATTTAGTGACTTCAATCTACGTGAAGCTGGGTTCATACGCTTTGTCATCTTTGACTTTCTAGCCATTCTAGAACCCATTTTAGCTTTAGTACGTGCTAACGTGAAACGCTTTTTAATATCTACTGGTTTGAAACACGATGTTGGGTTAGCGACTGTCTTGCCCTTTAGTCTGCCACTTGCACAACGATACTTACGAACAACTGATTTACCTTTTCGGGCATATACCAGCTTTGCTTCGTCTAGTGCTTCTTGTGTTCCAATAATTTCTTCAATGAGCATTAAAACGTTACCTTAAATACAGAAGTTAGTAGTGCGATTAACATAGTACCAAATAAGGTTGACACTGCCCATACTACTACTTTCTTTAGTTCACTGATGTCTTCTTTGATATCAGTATGATTTTTCTCAATCTGTGTTTCGACTCGTGCTATTGACTGGTCGATGTTTTTAAATCTTTCGTGATTTGCAGCAACATGTACATCAAGTTTTTCTGCTTCGACACGTGCTAGTTTAGCTTCTATTTCAGACATTGTAGGGCTCCAATGATTAATTGTTTCTTGTATTTATCATTGTAGCTTGTTTTATTTATCTACGAACAAAAAACCCGACACAATAAATGCATCGGGCTAACATCTCTTGCTTAATGTGTGTCCATATACTGTACGATACTGTAACTATGTACATGTGACCCCAATACCATCAGATGAGTGGGTGCGTACCAAAGAGAATTATTTAATAAATTTATAGTAGTTCTGACATTGCAAATTCAATATTTGCTGGTGATGATAGAGTAACGTTATTGATTGTCACGCCTTCAAAAATTTCTTTAAGAATTGAAACTGTGTCACCATTTCTTTCGAAGACCGCACCGTGTTCAACTGCAAACTTAAAGATAAAGCCTGGACCTGTTAACGTTGGTGCTAGTACGTCTAATGTTACTGCTATAGGGTTATTCATAATGACTGGTTGTGCTACTAGATTGATTAAGTTGCATACGTCATCGAAGTTTTGTTGTGTTTGGTCAGTTACGTCACCTGTCGCTGTAATATCTAAACCTGAAACATATAATGTATAAAAGTTAATATTACCTGACAAATTCTCGCCTGCTGATGCTGCGCCATGTATTCTCGCCATTGTTAATCTCCAATGTTAATTATAGTAGTATTTATCTTCTAGCCAATAAAAAAGACCCAGTAAATTAATACTGAGTCTTTTGTTTTAACCTGGGGGGTTTAAACTTAGTAGTCGAAATCTGCTACTACGTAGTTGCCGCCTAGTGCTGCTTGTAGATCAGCCGCTGACCATGCGCCGTTGTTTTCAACTGCGATACGTGCTGCGCCTGCGCCTAGGATTACTACTGTTGCACGTGTTGATGCTGTTTCAACTACGTCTTTTGCAACGATGCCATCTACGTTTGAGATGTCGAAGTGTACTAGTGAACCTGTTAGGAATTGACCTGCGTCATATGATTCGTGTGCTTTTGCCATTTTATTTCTCCATTAAATGTTTGCGAGACTATGTGTCTCTATACTATTATTTATCTTTTTTGTTCAGTTATTTGTCCCTTGACTGAAACTTTCCGCCAAGTTTTCTACCTGTCTGATATGAGGTTTTACCTAGATATGAACCTAGCTTACCTGCACCATAGATTGCGCCTACTGCCGCAGCCGCTTTGACAATTGGCTTATCCCAAATCTTTTTCTTTTTATCTTTCTTATCATCAATAATGAAGTTGCCGCGCTTCTGAAACTTTAGAAGTGCTGGTGTAAGTTCACTGCGCATTGCTGATGAACGCATATACTGTGCCATACGTGTTACTACTAGCGCACGTTGATTTTGATTTAGATTATCCCAATCACCTACCAGTCTGCGCATAGACTTTAACATACCATCTTGTACGTTCAACTGTCTTTCTAAACGCATTAGCATAGATTTCTCGAAACTAGCATTAGATTTGTTTGTACCGATATGATTTAGATAGCGCATTACATCTGCTTTCTTAACACTGATACGAGACATAGCAACTTTATCTTTATCGCTAGAATAGTCTTGGTCTTTGCCCATAAGTCTATTAAGAGCAATATATAAGTCTGTGCCGCTTGTTCTAAAGTAATCAAAACTCTTGAATGCTCCTGTACGACTAGCATATTCACTAGCTAGTGGTGCAAAGTCGTAATCTTTGTTGAATACGTTTAGCATCATTAACTGTACGAAAGCTAGATTTGCCGCATCATCTATATTGACACTGCTTGCAATCTTCTTGTTTCTAAACAAACGACTTTCAGTAAGTTCATGTATGAGTTGTAGCTTACTATCATTATTTTCTTCGAATGTGTGACCACCTTCAATCTGTGCCCACTCATTTGCTGTATATTTTTTCTTACTCATCGTTCATCTCTTTAAATCTATCAGCAAGTTCTTTAATCTTATCACTTGCATATGTTTTACAGCATCTAGGAATAAATGAGTGTAAAGTAATTGCAATCACTGCAATTTGAAGTTCTAGTGCGATGCCCATTGCAAATTGTGCATGTTGTAGTGGACCCATCTGTGCTTCTTTTAAGTGTGCTTTGCATTCTTTACTAAACATATTATCTTTCCTTACTCATATTTGCAGCACTGAAACCACTGCGATTTACTAATTTACTGTCACCTTGACCAATAACATAGCCCTCGCCGCCGCGTTCTCCAGCTGTATACGCTTCTACATCTGCTTCTGCTGAGTCTAACTGTCCGATAATATCATTTTTTACAGCCATTAAACTTGTGATAACTGTGAATAGTGCTTTCATTCCGTCTGCATTATTGTTAACATGATTTGCCATACGTTCACGCATTGACTCTGACATTTTTTCATTCGCTAACCACTGACCCCAATCACTTACTAGATTGTCTAGCTTACGTGCTTTTGTCATGTTGTTAACGTACTTGTATAGTGCTTGCTTGAACGAACCTAGCTTATTAGATTTTAAGAATTCATCTTCTAGTAGGGAATCAATCTTTGATGCATTTTGTCTTGCAAATGCTGTTACTTTGTCTAAGTTGTCTGCTTCTACTTTAGGCGCTTGTGTGACTGTTACAGGCGGCATGATAAGCAATCTACCAGCGTTTAGTTCTGATGCATCTACTTTAGATTTAGAACCGTCTAGTTCAATCTTAGCATGTAGTACTACACCTGACTGACTTTGCGAAATCTGTTTACCAATGTCACTCTTTTGTTTAACACGATATGTAACAATGTTTGGAGTAAACTCATAATGACCATCATCAACACCTGGTGTTGTAAAGTATAGTAGATCACCGTGTACATAGCCTCTAAATTTCTCTGGCGTAGCTTGCTCATAGATGTCCCAAATGTTTGTCATCTTTTTAACAAATGCTTTTCTATTAGCATCTGGAGCCTCTTTGCCTCTACGCAAGAACATAGATGACATTTCTTCTTTGCTTGTAACTTTCCCATCGTAGCCCTTTGCACCGAAACCTGATTTATCAGTTAGTACAAACTCTCCATTTTCATTACGACCAAAGATAACTGCTGGAGAACCATCCCATTTAACTGTGATATTATCCGGTGATGTTTCTAAGTCTTTCAATGTTTTGATTGCTTTTCCAATACCCTGAGTACCGTGCCAGATAGCAAAATCTTCTACGTGTTGAATACGTGCATCTTCTCTTAGCGGTGCTTTAACTTCTACGCTTTCGCCTAGTTCGGTTGGTACACCTGCACCTTGAATACTTGGATTTGATTTGAAGTCTTTGAAAATCTTTTGTGCTAGTTCTTCTGGATAGTTTTTCTTAACTGCCGCATACAATGATTCAAAACTGTACAAATCATCTGCGCTATCTAGCTTTAAGATTTTTGCCCAATCTTTTGGATCCTTAAATGGGCCTTTGATTGTTTCATTCTTATTTGCTTTAGTATGACCTATTCCACTTTTCTTTTCAACTGGTCTGCGAATTACACGCACCATACCGTCAGTAGGAGAGAACATCCAACGTTCCATCTCTAGTGGTCTGCCGTCACTTGTAGTTTCTTTACTTGCCTTTACATCAATTGCGCCTGCAATTGAAGCAATCATAATATTACGATGAATGCCTTTATAGTTACTACTTCTACCGTCTTGACTCATTTCTTTTGAGTGAGGGGAGTGGTAGTAGTTCTTCATAAAGTCTACATCACCAGGCATGAAGTCTACTTGTACTTTACCGGTACGTGTCTTGCCATCTAGTTGCTTATCTGGATCATAGTTAACAATATCAACTACGGTCATAAACACACTTGACTTTTTGATTTCTTGAATGCTTGGTGCTGCTTCTAGTCTTTCAGCAAAGTCTGCAATCTGATCTTTATCTAGCTTAACTGCAATATCAATATCGCCACTGAACTCTTTCTTACCAACAGAACCTAGTGCATTCTTAATTAGTGGAATACCCAATTCTTTTTCTAGCTTCAATAATGTAGGTTTAATTTCACTGTGATGAATAATACCCACACCTGGCATTGCGCCGCCTTCACTGATAGTTGTGCTATCCAGTAAACTAGCCATACGCTTGTGAAAGCCTTTTTGCTTTAAACGAGGTTTACGTGGACCTCTAAATCTACGTTCAATACCTTGACTTAAAATAATCTCACTAATCTTCATAATTGTCTCTTTCCGAATGGGCTTTCTCCAGTCAACTGAGGACGAGAAAACCATAATTTAAACCATTCAGGAGTGCCGGGCTGAATATCATTCTTACGTTGATATTCGCCTTTTTCCGTACCAGTATGAGAGATATTCTCCTGATGTTGTGACACATCATAAGGTTTATATATCCCAGCAAGAACTTTTAATTGTTTTAGTTGTGTTTCTAAATCCACTTACTTCTTCTTTGCACTAGTCATGCCTCTCTTAAACTTACGAGGGTCTTTGGCACGGATACTGTTGACTAAACGCTTAGTCAAGTCACTGGCAACATCTTCGTCAAAAGTACGTTCAATGTACTCCATAAGATTAATTGCGCCGACAATAATGTGTTCACCCTTTTGTTCAACAAGGCGTTCTTTTTCTAGTGAAAGAGAATTAAGTTCTTCGAACAGGCTTTTGCGCTTAGTCATGATAAAATCTCCGTTATAGTGTATTTATCAAGTTTCGTCAAAAGCGGAACGAGACTTAGTTTTGAGCATTGCTCTAAGAGATGATGCGGCTTGGCCTTTATCCATTACTGGAGTATCATCTTCTTCTTTAGTTACAGTTGTCTTTTTGCGTAGTTGATCCACTACACTTGACGTACCTGAACTAGTAATATTGTTGTCTGAATTTTCACTTGTATCATCTGAGATACGCAAACTATCTCTATCGAATACGAGATTTACCTTACTACCTACACCACTAGATGAACGAGTTTTTAGAAGCTGTAGTTGATACTGTCCACGTTCACGCATAGCGTTAGATGTAAAGATACCAATCACGTTATCTGCTGTTTGAATTTTAGAGATACCACCAGCGATGTGCGAGTGATCAAATTCAATTTCTTCAACTGCACTACGGTTCAACTGTGATGCTGTTACTAACACAGAACCAGTCTCCATAGCGAAGTTACGCATTTCTTCTGTTACGTATTTGTCTTTAGTATAAGTATCACCTGCTTGTACTTTCATAGTCGCAGGAGTAAGAAGGTCGAGATAGTCAACGCACAAACAATCGACCTTCTTACCTGTCTGGATTTGTAACTCTTTCAGATATGACCTAATGTCATTAACGCTTGACCCTGATGGGAGATATTTGATTCTAAGCTGTCCGGACTGTTTACCTTTTGCTTTGACCATCAGTTCCACTTCGTCCAAACTTTTAAAGATGCCTTTTGTACTTCTGTCCGTCTGCATTGCATACATACGCATCGATGAAAGCGATTCCGAAAGTTCCAGAGTGATGTAGACACAATTAAGACCAGCCTCTGCCCAATTCAGGCTCATATTTTGCATGAATAGAGATTTGCCTGCGCCAGAGCCTCCTGCAAAAATCGTGATCTCCCCACGATTAATGCCACCATATAGCTTATCATCAAGGGCTTTCCAGCCTGTAGTCATTTGACCGTTATCGTTTTTCAGTCCTTCCAATACACCTCTAGGGTCAGCAAAATAATCTGTACCCAATGAACGTGCCAGTCCGGTTTGAACTGCTTCCTTGATTCTAAGTTCTACTTCACCGTATTTGCCAGTCTCCAACAAATCAGCACTATCGATAATAGCCTTCTCAATAGCCTTATGTCGGCAGAATGTTTCAAATTCATCAACAAACCATTCGATATGCTGGTCGATGTTATCCAGTTTCTCTACAGTCACTCCCGTTTCTGCCTTAACCATTTCAAGACTTGGGATAGATGAATATTCATCACTGTGTGCGATTAACTGCTTTACCACAGGACGGACGCTGCGGTCAAAGTATTCAGGCTTAATGATACTCCGAACTCTTGAATAAAGTTCTGGATCACTAAACATGAACTGTACGAACAGTTGTTGTAAATCGGGGCTATAATTTTTTACTTCTGACATTCTCTCACTATATCAAAAAATGGTTACATTGTCAAGCTATTTCTTAATAGCAAATCGGTCTGCGGGTCTATAGAAAATCTTTTGATTATGGAATCGTCCAAGAAGTTCACGCAATTCGGACACTTCTTTTGCTAATTCGGCATCATAGTTTTCCATTAGTTTCATAGAACGCCTGGATACTTTGGCATTTAATGCGTTCTCAATAATTTCTAAGTCTCTGACAGATAATTTAAAGTTCTCATTAGGTTTTACCATAACCCTAATCCTCTTCCATTGTGCTTTTTAATGTAGCCAAGACGTTTTCAAGTTTGATCAACATATCAGTACGTACACAAACTATTTGAACTGGTCGATGCACTCTACCTTCGTCAGTTTCTTCAGTAGCGTCAAGAAGACTAAACAACTCCTTGACTGCTACATCATATTGGTCACATTTACTTTTTAGACTCATGATATCATCCAGCCTGTATCCTCTGGCATCCTTACAGTTCTTGCCCAAACTTTAAGCCACTTGCGTTGTCCGCTCATTAGTAAGTCTCAATAATGTGATCTGCGATTCCATGCTTCAGTGTTTCCTCTGGGTTCAACCAACAGTCACTTTCTGGAAGTAACCATTTGCGAATATATGCTTCGTTCTTACCAGTACATTTCTTGTAATGATCCATCATGCGTTCGGTTGATAGTTCGAACTCTTTTACGATAGACATTAGTTCGTGTTCTTTACCACGTGATCCCCAAGAGTACTGGTGTGACATTACACTTGTATTTTGTGTGATATAACGATGTCCTTTTTCGCCTGCCATCATTAGAAGCACACCACATGATGCAATCATTCCCATACCGTATGTGTATACTGGAATAGAACTTTGTTTAATTACGTCAATTAGATGGAACGCACTGTTAACTGCGCCGCCCGGTGAATTAATATATAGATGAATTACTTCTGGGCGAGTATCTTCTGGCATCATATTGTATTCCATAATCATTTTGACTAGTGGCATACAGTTCTCTTGATTGAACTCTTTGTCCATGAATAGAACGCCTGCATCGTACAGTAGTTCACCTGGTTTCTTTGGTTGTGCCGGTGGTTGTGGCATAGGCATCGGTGGCGCGGTTGGCGCTACCTTAGGTGTCGGGATTACTTTTGTCGTTTCCGCTGGTTTTTTAGCCGGAGCTTTTTTCGTTACTTTCTTCTTAGGTGCTTTAGCCATTTTATTTCCTTATCCTAAACGCATCTTTACGTTAATCTTTGTACTATTACTTATACTACCGTCGATAATACTTTTTAGAGTGTACAGTTTACCATATCTCTGTATAGCATCTCCCGCATCTTTTAAATCATCTTCCCATCTTGGGAAAGATACACTCCATCCATTTTCGATAGCTTGTTTAATTAATTTCTCACCTGCTTTATCTCTGTCAGGACAGACAATCACTTCACCTTTGAATTGATTGATATAATCTATTTGTGTGTCGCTTGCTTCATTACTCATAATCGCTACTGCATCTAAACATGCCGCATCAATTGTCCCTTCTGTTACTATCAAGTACTTTCTATTTCGTTTGATAGCATCTATATTATAGAGAAAGTCTTTGGGTGTCTTACTCATATACTTAGCTTCGTTCTTACCAGTAAAGTCTCTGCCACTATATCCAACTATCCTATCTCCTTGCAAGAAAGGAAATATAACACGCTGTCTGAATACAGGATGCGGAGACCAATATGTATCTACAAAATCGTATATGCCTCTATCTAATAGATATTTAGCGGCTGATATAGCACGTTCATCTGGGCTGTCACTGCGTAGTATATCTTCTAGCAATTCAGAACCTTCTGGAAGTTCGCATTCTTTGAATGATGGTATACGTGTTACTTGTGTTTTGCTAATGAATAGTGTTGGGCCGTCTGCTAATTCTTTTTGTCTAATAGCGTCAAGTTGTAATCGTTTGATATCGCTTTCTGGCATACCAAGATTACGCAATAGTACTAGCATCTTCTTATTAAGGACCCTACCGGACTTGTGTGACGCTGTAAACCCACAGTTAAAGCAATGATACGATACACTCTCATTGTCGCTTCTGATACCGCCACGTTGACGTGTATCATTACGTGCTTCACCATTGTCTACACAGCATGGACAATTAAAAGACAACCAACCGCCGGATGATTGTCTTCGCTGATGTGGAAGGTGTGAATATATTGCTTGTTGTAATTCCATAACTATACTATAGCAGATTGTACCTTGCTTGTCAATGCATTATATAAGTCTTCTTGTGTATAGTCAAGTTCCATTTCTTGCAAAACATCATCTGTCAGATAGTTATAAAGCTGGGTAGCTTTTGTATGTGTATTCGAATTCTTAATATTGTCTCCAAGTAAGGTTGATTTAACGCTGTGCATAGCTTTGTCCAACGGAACAATAAACTCGTCTCCATAATCTTTATTACCTAGAATGTGGTCACAATCAAATACACAACGCAATCCTCGTGCTGTATTATATGCTAGTTCTAAATCACCAGAATCAATCTGTTCTTGTAACGCAGGATAAAATACAGTATAAAGCCATTCCTTTGTATATCTAGGCCATATTTTGATGTTCGCATTCATAGCATTCAACAATATCGAACTTCTATCCCAAAGTTCATAGTACTTTTTTAGTTTACCCCATTGTGTAGGTTTCGCCACTGCAAACACTTCTTCGTGGATTTCACATAATGAACGGTAGAGTTTATCACCCGTGTTGACATCCATTTCACCAGGAACAACCTTAGGTCTATGAGAGCATCCGGGGAAGCAACATGTTACTCCCCCATTGATGTGTGATGTAAGACTACCATTAGATTCATAGAGAACCTTATCATCTGCTACTGTATATGAAGTGTTTAGTTTCATTTTATGCTACCGCTTCAAGTTGTGCTAAACGCTGTAGTAGTTCTTCTTTTTCTTTTGCAACAGCCTCTTGCTTTTTAACTTTGTCTACACCCTGAGGATTGACAAGTTTTGCAAGTTGTTGAATGGAAGAGATTGATTTTTTACCATCTTTAAAGAAATAAGACTTATTCTTATCGCCTGTATAAAAGACAAGATTCTCTAGAGTATGCGCTGATACTTGATTGTCATTGTCTACTACTGTATATGTGCGCAATGCCTTAACGTTGATTTGACCGTTTGAGCTAAACAGATTATCCCAAGCCTGTGTGCCAAAACATGCAGAATGCAATTCTAGTAGTACGCGCGCCGCATATTCAAACTTCTTACCATCATCGTGCTTGACGCCTTCTTGCAATTCACGATTAACATCAACCATGTTACCAAGAACTTGAAACGCGCCCGGCTTGGCATAGAAGCTGACAACCTGTTCAAACTCTTCTACTAGTGCTTTGAATTCTGCGGAGTTATGGTCAAACTTGAAGCCCATTGCTTTGTAGTCCCGCACTGCTGTTTGAAATACATTGTTCCAGACCATCAGATCCATATCATTGAAGCCTACAACTTCGCCTCGTACAACTGACATACGACTTGCCATATACATACATGCATCTCCCCATCCCGGAGTGAAGTTCATGCCATTGTTCATCATTGTAGTCAGCAACTTTTCAAAGTCACCAGAAAACCCACCAAGTGAATCATTTGACAGGCCCGTTGTAGCACCTACGTTTACCATCATGTTCTTAACTACATCACCGATTGCACGTTCATAAGAACCTTCTTGCATCTTGGTCAAGTGAACATTGTTGATATTGTTCGGGATCTCTGCCTTTTCGCCTTTGTTATTCTTACGAAAGATTTCAATTACTCGGCGACGGACAGCATCTTTATCATCACATTGCAAAGGACATGTACCATCATGGTCAAGATAGACTTGAACAAATACAGGATTATCTTGTAGCATACGTTCAATCATATCTGTTGACCGAGTAAAGTCTGCATCTTTTTTCAATACACCCTTTTCATCATCGAAGAATGTGTTAACCCAACTTTGAATAACTTCTGGCATCGTATTGATAACGGTTCCGTTACCACCATCAGCAATTACATACGCTTTGCCTTCTGCGTCTACGACTGACGAGTCGATAGCAAGTCCGATAGCAGGTTGTACCATCTTAGGATCATAGTTTAAGAAGTGTTCTACTTGTTCATCTGGGTTAGCTAGGCGTTGTCCTGGAGCGTCCCATGCGTTCTCACGCATCGGTTCTAACCAATAGCAGTCTAGTACATTTGCGATTGCAAAGCCGCCACATTTCGTCACACCTTCATTTTCTGCAATGCGTCCTTTTTCAACCATTAGTTTTCGTGACATCGAAAGTACATCTTTGGAACTCTCATACATTTTCATAAGTGCTTGCGGTTGATACTTTGCAAGATTAAAAAGCAAGACAGATACACAAGTAGCAGTGTTCGGAGATTCATTTTGAGAAATGAAACCAAGTGGGTTCATCGGCAATGCTTTTTGAATTTTGTTGCGTCTGTTCATACCAGACCTGATTAGTTTTTCTTGTTGTGGGGTCATCATATGACTATTCCTCTTCTCTGATTACTTAATTAATATAACATGATTCGCAGATTTGTCAAGTTTTTTTATGCAACATCAAAAAAGCGCAATTCAAATTCGTTTACGGTTAGTGTTTTACGTGCTTGCAACACAGTCTCACGTGAGTACTTTGCTACAAGTTCGTTGATATCGTACTTGTTAAACAGTTCAGGAAACACTGAATCTGCTGTGCGTTCATCTGTCAGCACTTGGTACATCTTCTTGTAACGCTTGAACATGCGCTTGACAGACGAAGATTCGTGAAAACCTCCTGACATTGAGAGGTTTACGTTAGCGAGAGTGTAAGAAGATGCTACTAGTTTTGTCATTTCAGATGCTTTAACTGCTTCTGCTTCTTCTTGTACATCGGTATCAACAGCAATCACTTCTTGCGTCAACTCACTATAGTTATCAGTGATGAATGAAGTCAGAGTGTTGTTCTCATGACGCTTCTGTGTTGACAGGTACTTTGTTTTCAAGTACTCAAGTTCATTCAAAGACATTGACTTCTTGTTCGTGCGAACATAAGCAGTTTTTGTCTTTTCATTTTTCAAGATCATTACGTTATACATGATAGTACCTCTCTCTGATTACTTAATTAATATAGCATGATTCGCTGATTTGTCAAGCTATCTTTTTTAATTTTTCTAAGACTTCCCACATTTCTACCAATACAGGATGAGTTTTTCCTTCGAGACCTGGCATGTTATCGTAAACCAAGTCATGTACTTCGCCCAACTTTTCTTCGACCACTTCCATTATTTCTTCTTTAGTAAGAGTCATAACATCCCTTTCTCTCTGATTACTTAATTAATATATCGTGATTCGTTTTATTTGTCAAGATATTTCATCGTACAAGTTATCTTCATTTGACATCATTTGTTCATAGAACTTTTTATGTGCTGATATATAATCAGGTTGATTTAAACGCTCGATTACAAAGTCACGATTTTTGAATTCGTCACTCATTACATATTCATTGAATAGTTTTGAATACAGTTCTTCATCATATGCTTCGACATTGAATGCATATTCTCCCCACACACGTCTTGCTGTGACGTGTTCTTGTTGTGTTAAAAGTTGTGATGTGTGAAGTGATGTGAGAGCAGGTTCAGTTACGATATAAGCAGGTTTTTGATTGTCTAGCATTTTATTATCCCTATTATTGATTCAATAATAAAGATAACACGATTCGCTATATTGTCAAGTATTAATTTCGTAGAAGTACTTTAGTAATTTCGCCAGCTGTTTTCGTGTAAGAGATTCGTATCCAGTTTACATTTGCTTGTACAACGTAACCCTGCACGCCTGTTTCATTGTTAATACGAATGTTAGGATCATATACTAGGTCTGGTGTTAAGTCGAACCAATCATCATCGTTTGTACTCGGTTGAACTGATAGATCGCCCTGAATGTTTACATCGCCTGTAAAGCCATCAAAGTAAAGAGCAAACGTATGAAGTGAGCGTGACTTGATTGTGTTACCACTACCGTCGAATACTGTTGTTACATACTTTTGACCATCATCGTAGAATGTAGTTGTCTCTTGTGAATCTTCAAACTCTGGATAAACATCATCAATTACTTCAATCGTACCTTTAGCATTATCATTTACATCTGTATAAATGATTTGTTCTACACCGTCTTCAACCGTATACATCGCAAATTGATAAAATCCCTCTGGTAACATAATATGGTCTGCAGCATGGAGTACTAGGGAACACATACCTTTTTCTGCATTTTCAATAGTCAAATATCTGAACAATACGTTTTCACGACTTTCACGGTCATACATCTTCCAAATGACTGTCTTGTTAGTCAAGTCAATTGGTTTTCTATCTGTATCTTTAATTTTAAATCTAAGAGTATTATCTATACCCTTGTGTAGTTTGTGTGTTCCGTCATACATTGGCATGTTTCCTAGGTAGTTGTTCATAGTAGTGGTGTTGTTCCCGTCCAAACACACTACTTCGATTTCTCGCTCATATTGAAATACATTATAATTAATCATAGTTGTATTTATCTCCCAGGAGCACTAAATTTTTCTATAAATATGGGTATGATTAATAAAGAAAATATTCTAATAAACTACGAAGGAGTTACGGGTGGGGACTTCTTACGTAGCTGTTTGTGGATTTTAAAGAACCCAGATAAAGATTTATACATAGACCAAAATAATCACCTGAGATTAGGTTCTGAATGGCTATTTAAGATCATGCCGACTGGACAAGTTGTTCCAAATCCAAATGTTTCAAGATTGATGGATCTACTAAGATGGACTAATTTAGACAATAAGAGACAAAGAGGTTTAAAGGTGCAGACTAATTGGGAGATATATTTAAAGTACGAATACAACATGCAACGCATGAACAGGAATCTAGATAGCGATTCACTAAATTCTAACGTTGACATCCAAATAACACATGACCCATGGGAAGTTAGCACCAAAAGATACTGGGAAGTTAAAAATATATTAAAAGAAAGAGACCACCATATTTCTGAAATTTTTAACCATAAATGGGATCACGTATATTGGATATTTAATCAATCACTAGAAGACACCGCTTGGAGTTTATATTTTGATTCAGTTAAAAACATACACTATGATAAAGATACCGATGCGATAATTGAAGATGCCAAAAGAAGACTAGAGTCTCCAAAGTGGCTAATTAAAGGTGCCGGCATAAAAGATAACAACATAATATCACACGGTGATTTATTAGATGATAAAATACATACTTTTTTTAATTTAGAAAAAACAGATATATACGAACATTGGTATGACATATATAGCAAAGTGAATAAATTAAAAAATCCTCCAACAAAGTACTACGAATTACTAGAACTCATAAAAAGTAACGATTTAAATGTTGTATAAATATAAGTATGATTGATGATGAAAAGGTAAAATGGATGCAGGAGAACTATCCGTTCTTCTCTTGTGTGCGTTACGGTAAAAAAGAATACCGTGAGTACATCGGTATTTTAATTAATACTGACAATGTTATTACCTCTATGTATAATTTCGAAGATATACCAACTCCAGAATTACGAAAAGAGTTTATCGAACTTGGAGAACAATGGTGGTGGGAGTCAAATAGACTTATACCAATTAACTTGTTCTTGGGCTCACAGATTTCAGTTTATAAAAACTGGATTACTAATATGAATTCCAAAGATGTGCAAATCATGTGGGGACCAGAAACGTCACTGAATAATATTATTCAAAAACGTATCAAGCGCCGTTCTGTGCAACTTGTTCGCAAAATAGATTAAGCTGAACTACGATACTTACTGCATACGCTACAGCGTGTGCTTTTTTAAAATAGTAAGCATCACCTGAAGGCCTAGTCCATACTTCTGCTTTGATTACTTCCTTTGTTTCATTCAGCAAATATCTTTTTGCTGGACGAATAATAGCCAGTACCTCTGCAAGCTCCATAACACTTTGTGGCTTTAGTACTCGCAATACATCGATGTGGTTAGAAACGTGCGCTAGATTCTCTACGACTTCCCGATGCTGAAATAGATCCCAAACAGGTTCACGTTCCATTAAGTCATTCAAATGTGCTTCGTCTCTTACCCCATCATATAATGAGTTGTTAAGAAAGTCTAGTTTGAAGTAGCCGCGTTCCTCTGCTTCTTTGTATTCAATGCTTGCTAGATTAGATGCAGGATCATGCGGAATAGCGTGTACATACACTCCGCTATTGTGCTTAGTATACACACCATTCTTATTGATAGATGCTGGAATGTGTGGCAGTTTTTCTAGAACTACATCACGGTTCAGTACATCAATATCAATATCTGTTTGAGTTTTCATTTCCATACCATTATGAACATTGCTGCATCATTGTCATCCTCAAAGAATAAATCTCCACGATGTGCTACATAGTATCCATTACAATTGTCGTTGCACCAGTCAATCAATTCTGTTAAAACACCGCTGCCCGGAACAATTTCTTTTTCAAACTTAATACCTTCTTTAGATACAGGAGTCCACTTTAGAAACTCTTTGTTATCAAAGTCAGAGAAAAACTTTCGCCTATCCCTCACTTCACCTCTAATCTTACGAAGTCTATCAAGCAAGTCTTTTGTTCTGCTTTTATTCATTAAAGAAATCATCATATTCTTTTTCAAAGTTGGTTATAAACTTTTTATAATAGTCTGGCGTAGATTTAATCTTATCAAGTGTACTATTGCATAACTTTTGTAAAATCATTAGTTTTTTTTCTTGGAATTCTTTCAAGTGCATATCAAACTTAGCTTGATTTACATTTCCATAACATCTAATACAATCACTATCAAATTTATTGATATCGCCTATGTCTAATTTTTGTTCATCAGTTAAGTGATGTGCTGTCCATCTACTAACTTTTAATCGGTTTACAAACAAAACAAATAGTTGTTTAATATCTAATTTTCTATGACCACCGTTACTTGTAAAATACTCGTTACATGCACTCAATAATATACTATCAAAACTATCATCAATTGTCAAGAACTTTATATTAGTTTTAGTTAAATTGTTATTTAACGTTCTACATAAATTTTCAGAAATAGAATCAAACTGGTTACTTTTTGGCAATCTAGAATGAGTATTGAATATAATGTTCTCATAATTTGATATTATATCATTATCCAGTAATTTGGGGAAATCTAAGAAAATTTTGTGCGAAAGCATAAATTCTGTATACCGCTCAACATGTTCGTATCCGCCTCCGCGACAACTTAATGGATATTGATTTCGTAAGACCGAGGAATTATTAGCGTACCAATATCTTTCGCCGCCATTGTAACTAGGAGAGAAAAATCCATCTACAGAATTAGATACTATATCGCATACGAAATCACCGTACACACCGGGATTATATTCTAACATGTGAGTACCGATTTTTATTTCATCTGGAATTTGCATCTACTTTACCTCGACACCAGCAGTAAGTTCACAATATTCTTCAATTTAATATTCCTTTATTACAATTCCCACGGGAATGCGATCCAGTTTTCTTCTTCATCAGAGAACTCTGCGCTCCAGTAGTCAGTATCTACAATAGAGTTTGGACTACTCAGTAGTGATGCAAAGCGGACATTGTTATGCCACACTTCATTCCAACGTTCTGCATTTGGTAGACAACCTGCTTGCCAATCTTTCATGATCCATTCCATAGCGTCTCCGCCACGATTAATATCATCAATGATAAGAATATCCTTTGGATCCTTTTCATACCCGAATGCATCTTCAGCCATCCAACAATTGCTCTCAGTATTTTCATCAAGACCATCTGCGGCAAGTTGAACGCACAGTGTGTGCATTGGGATACCAGTCATATGAGAAAGCATAACTGCCGGAACAAGTCCGCCACGAGTTATACCAACAATATAATCTGGTCGCCAATTATCTTTGTACATTGACATCGCAATATCACGAATTGCATATTCAGTTTTATTCCAATCATAAGTTATAGTTTTCAAAACGGGAACTCCTCGTCGTTTTCGTTATCGTCTTCATACAACATAGCTTCTGCGGCTTTATATTGTTCATATAGACTTTGTAGTAATTCATATTTATCTAGTAACTTTGGATCAGGTTTCAAGATACCAAGACGTTTTTCAATAGCATCTATCGCATTAAATAACTCTGAAACTTTTCTATCTTTCCCATCAACTTTTAAAGTAATATCGCTTTGTGATGGATCCGACAATGTTATATTTCCTATATTTGATATATCTATAATATCAAGTGTATCATCAAGTAAATCAGAATAATAGCTTGTATCCTCTACAGAAGGAACAACAGTGGATACCAATTCTTTAACAGATGATCCCATTTCCCTGCGATAAACCGTATCGCCATTGTCTGGAGACTCGTAGATATAAGGCTTAATCATGTCATCGATTTCATCATTCGTCTTCATCTTTTTCTACCTTCTTGATAGTCCATGATCCATCAGTGCCTTCAACCCACTGTAAATCGTCCCCTTCTTTCCAACCCAATTGTTCTAACAATCGTTGTGGCAATTCGATAAACGGTTCGCCTGTATCGGGATCTTCTTGAATTACTAGAGTAGAACTTTCTTCTACACTACTTACTCTTTTAGTACTCATAGTCCAGCCTCCTTTAATACCATCTGTACAAAATCTACATCTTCTTGGCGCGTAGAAAACTTTCTCTGCCAGAATGTAGGTTCTAAATATTCCATAATCATATTCTGTTCATGGTCTGTCATTGCTGCAATAGATGCATCACCAGAATCACAATTAAAAATAATCCAAGGGCTGATGCGTCCGGATTTGATCCAATGTATAAGACGCGGCCTGCTAATCTCCCTAAAGAATACATTATACGGTCTATCATTTTCTCTACTCCATTGTTGCATCAATAAAATGCCACGTTCTACTGCACGTTCTGCGGTTTCTTTCTTATTCAACTCCCTGATGTACGTTTCATACACAGAATCGCTACACCACTTATCTAATGCTACACTATTTGTTATAACAAAGTCAACAAATTTCTCTGGATCGATTGCATTTATTTCTAGTGTGTGTTTACCAAAACGTGTGAACCCAGTGTAGTAATTTGATTTTGCAAAGTGTTCATATGTCTTGGGCTTAGTTGCACCTTGTGTAATCTCGTAGAAGCGATTATATGCAAGGAAGCCGAGACGAACATATTTTTCATCTCGGTTAATCCACCTACGTTTCTGTTCGCACAAGTGAACAGATAATGTCTTTTCTTTTTTAAAAGACTTCTTACAAAATTGACATTCAAAGCTCATATGGACATTCTGTTTCTTCTACTATAAATCCACCTTCAATCAAAAACTCTGGATCATCGCCATCATCGTACCCATTATCATATAGGCAGTTTATACCTTCATCATGATAATTGTTTATAAAATCTTCGTAGTCTTTTGTGTCGTACTCTTCGCCAGTTTCTAAATTATAAAAAATGAATTCATCAGTGCCACTGTTTAACGAATTAACCATTGGTTCATCAAACTCTGCGTACACATCAATTGTTTCTTCTTTAGACTCAACTACCCCATCGTGTCCAATATCAAAGGATCCCCATTTCCAATTAGTATCGATTTTCAATCCGGTATTTGTATCTTTATTAATGAAATGTTGTATTTCACTAATGCCCCACTTCTGAGCATTTTGAATATTATACCACTTCATTTTTTCTTCCTTTTCTTCTTACCAAATATTTCTTCAATATCTTTTTCTAACATGCCCATATCAAACGCCATCTGCTTGATATCATCATCACTATTTAATTGTCTGTACAATTCAATTTCATCTGCTTTCATATGCGGATACGTCTCTGTTACAAACTCAGATATCTTATCTTTTTTCTTAGTAGATGTAGGAGGCTTGATCCATTCGTGATACTGTTTCTTACCTGTACCAGTGAGACACATTAGCTTCCAGATTAGTTCTTCATGCTTGTACAAGTCAGTGTAGTGCTTGTTGACGAACTCGTTTGCATCAAGTAGTGCATCACCCGCATTAGAACCTTTAACACTACTAATGTAACGTAGGAACAACCAGCTTGACCATTTCTTTTTGTGTTCATCTGATAGTCTCGCATACCAACCGAAGTCTCGGCGATCCACCGCTTGCAGAACATCATTCAGTGGTATCTTATCACTCATTTATAACCTCTAGGTGGAGCGATATATTTACCGCCATGTACTAACATAAACATACTACATATTGACTTGGATGTAAAGTAAAAACAATCGAAATTGTCAAAAACTTCACTCTCCCATTCATCTTCGAATAGTATCTCGGCGCACCATTTATGCGCAACATCAGATACAGAAGCATCTACTATCTGTACTCTGTGCATTTTATCCTGTGTCTTAGTCTTAGAAAAAATCATAACTGTTTAACAAATCTGGAATTCTGTTCATATCTTTAACAAAATATGCGCACTTTGGTTTATAACCATGTTCTAATGGAATAGCAAGGATATGACCGTATTTCAATTTAGGGAAGAACCATTTAACATCTGCGAATACGTTATTCACTCTAATAGGCTCCCAGCCCATAGTGAAGCCTTGGAGTGGATTAGTAACAATTGTGTCGAAGCTACGCTCATTAATACTTGTAAGTGGTATAAATTCAAGTTGCCCCAAGTCACGTTCACCAATAAGAATATTCCAATCAATTGGCATTTCAATTGTATGTGGACCAATGTTTAATGAAATACTTGGTGCATTAAATGTTTCGATAAACACCAGTGGAATAAAGAAGAAATCAGGTTCTGCTTTATCTGTGACATCCATTACACAATAACGTATGTCTTCTATTTCTTCTGGTAGACTATTCATTTCGAATGTCTTATTTTCTGGTGTTAAAATTTTCATTAGTATTTTACCTTGTCAATTGTGAATGGATATTCTGCATCCTTATAAAACTTTTTGCGTTCAGTTAGGTGTCGTTTGGCAAACTTACATCTACTTGTGACATCCCAGATTTGAACAAAATCTTTGTCTTTTGCCACACGTACCCCGCGACCGATAGACTGTATAACACGCACAAAAGACTTGCCAGGCTCCAAAAGAACCAAGTTGAAAATGCGAGGGATGTTAATACCAACAGCGGCAACACCATAAGTAGCAATAGTGATTGAATTAGTAGCTTCATTTATGTCCTTGTATGCCGTCTTCCTATCATCAGATTTCATCGAACCTTGTACGAAATCTGCTTCTGGAATCAGCTCTTGTAGTTTATTTCCTGAATTAATACGACTTGTTAGTACAAGCGTATTTCCTGTTTGCGATACTTCTTTAATCATATTCGCAATAAATTCTTGTCGTTTATCATCTTCTAATAAAAATTTAAGTTCACTCTGATAATTCGAATACTCCCCGGTTTCTTGCGTTTGAATTACATTAACATGACAGTTAGATAGTACGCCAATATCTTGTAGTTCTTTTGCCGCTAGTCTATTAACAACGCTTCCTAAACTTGCACGAATAGTTGCAAACTCATGATCCGACTTTGGAATAGTGCCTGTTAGTCCCCAACGCAGTGGAACATTTGCGAATACGCTAGTAAGCAAGTCTTTTAGTACGTCTGCTTTAGCCTGGTGTACTTCGTCAACCATAACGCATACAACATCTTCGATAAAATCCATGATGTTGTCTTCACCCTTCTTTGTTTTCTTCAACAAGCTATTGAGTGATTGCCATGTACAGATAGTATGCGTTTTGCCAATATCCTTACGGTCGCCGAAGTACACCCCGGCATCTAACCCACAGTTGATATAATCTTCTTCGGTCTGCCGTACCAAATCCTTATTCGGTACAATTACAATAGTGCGCCCATATTTTTCTGCCAGCTTAGATAATGTAGCAGTCATAATGGTCTTGCCTGCACCTGTCGCAATCTCTTGCAAACACTGTGGGTTCTCAATAAATTTATTTACTACATCAACTTGATAGTCACGTAGCATAATTTCCTGTCCTTCGACCGGATGACCTTCTGGCCATACAACCCCTTGGTCAGCCCAGAATCGTTCTGTTACTTGAGTGAATTCTAATGCTTCACTAGTACGATGGTCATCTACTTCAATTTCGTAACCGGCTTCCATAATGATAGGAAGTAAATCATCTAGTAGATTAATATATGTACGACCACCAACATCACAGAAGCGAACAGTACCATCCCAACGTCCCAACTTATATGCTGGCATATGATATGCATGTGGCAAGAAAAACTTTAGAGCATCCGAACACTTGCGGCGTGTTGCTGGATCTAGTCCATCTAGTTTGACGTTCACTTCGTCTTTGATTACTATCGTACATTTTTTCAATTGAACATCCAATCCATCATCATTTGTGCTTCTTCTGATAGATGCTCCGGTCCCCATTGCGGTTCAAAAGTAACATCAACACTTACAAGATTAACACCTTCAACTGTCTGTGCGGCATTTTTAACATCTGCAATAATGTCATCTGCTGACGGACAAAATGCACTAGTCAGGGTCATTGTGATATCTGCATATCCTTCCCCAACTGTTAGATTATAAATTAATCCCATGTTGTATACATCAATGCCAAGATCGGGATCGTATACTTCTTTAAGATTTTCAATAATCTTTTCTTTTGTTTCTTCGATATTCATAATAATATAATAACACTTTTAAGGGTAATTGTCAAATACAAAAAGACAGTTATCGGCACAAAAAGGAGCAAAAAAACCGATAACTGTCTTTGATAGATGAAGCGATTAACGCTTCATACAAGTTGTTTCTGCTAGACGCTTCCAACGATTATTTGCAGGAGCCATCTTGCACAAGTCTGCTAGTTTCTGAGCCATACGCAGTGAAATCTCACGCATACGCTTTTGATTTTCTTCTAAGAACGATACGATATCTACTTCTTGATCCTTGCTCAGACCTTTAGTATCAAACAAACCACCATCACGTGCAATCTGCTTGATGCGCAAGATTTTGTCACGTGTAGTATCAAGTGTCAAATCAAGATAGTGACAACGTGACATGATAGCTTCCAAGTGATCCTTGATTTTAGTTGAGCGTACATTGTCGAACTTCAAGTTTGTGATAAAGATTACAGAACCTTTAAACTCGAAACGATCCGGAACACCTTCTCTGCGCAAGAAGTGAGAGTCAGAGTTCCAAGAAATCATACGCTTCTTACCGCTATCAAGAGCCGCTTTAAGAATGTTCAGAGCATTCTCGTCAAACAAAATACTATCACAGTCATCCAGAACAACGATGTTCTTTGCATCTGAATACTTGTACAACATTGCATACAAGCCAATCGGTGACATTGTACCTTTGACGAAAGTGTGACGAAGCGGATTGTCTGCCATTACGTCAAACAGTGAATCTTTCTCAAGTATCTGTTCAACGCCATATGTTTTACCGATCCCAGGAGGTCCTGAGACGACCATTCCGCGTACTACACCATCGATAGTAGCTTCTGTCATTTCATCTAAGATAGAGAAACGTTCTGCGATACGATCCATGACCTGTTCATCTGACTCACGATGCTCAGATACAGTTTCAACATTCTCAGGTAGAACTTTGACACGCATCTTTTCTTTACCAAACTCGGTTTCAGAACCGTCTACTGTGATAAAATGAGTTCCGTCTTTTGCTTCTTTCATTTCTGCGACTACAGGAAACACGCCTGTTACTTCTTGATTGCGATAGAAGCCGTTTGTGATTTGAACTACTGACATGTGATTCTCTTTCTCTCTGATTACTTAATTAATATAGCATGATTCGAGGATTTGTCAAGTTTATTCTGCATACATTTTGCGATATGCTTCGATATCTTTCTCATACTGCTTCGAACAGAAGTTAGATTGACGTTTCCAAAAATTCATCTTACGCTCACATATGTCTAACTCTTTAGATGCATGATGCTTTTCAACTGTATCGTCACTTTTTAGAAGTATGAATTTCAGGAAGAAGTAATTTTCAAGATGCTTACAAATCATGTGATTTGCATCGTATTTTTCTGCATTAAATGCAGAAGCGAATGTACGCTTTTCAGTATCGCTATAAAAAAACATCATGTGTATTCTCCTTTTGTTTAACACATGATGTTTATAGCATTGATTCGAGGATTTGTCAAGAATTATCTTTTGCGCCACTCCGCATTTACATCTGCAAGGTGTGCATCATGTCGCTCACGTATGACAACGTACTTGGACCATTCTGCATATTCATGCGTATCAGGTCCAGTTTTTGCACACCGGTCAGCGGCATCAAGTTGTGCCATTTTCTCACCAAACGCAAACCAGTTTAGGAGTTCTTTAGTCTCAGAGTTATATACCACATATACTGGATAATTCTTTTCAACTGCTGTTTCCAATGATGTTGTTTTTGCTAGGTTCATTTTTTTATCCTTTACATTTCGTCAATTAAAAATTCATCATCAATGTTCATTAGGTTTGACAAAACCTGAACACCCATGCTACCGTATACTTCACGAACCTTATCTTCTACATCACTATAAGGGATTTCGAACTCGCCATATGCATCCATGAAGTCTAAAGCAAATTCTTCAACTTCCACAACATAATTTCCCATTTTACTCATATCTTATTCCTCTACAATGATGTAAGATTTTTTATCAAGAGATTGTGCCATTAAAAATGCTTTTGCATCCTCTCGGCGGGTGCAGATAGCTACAGTTGTGCCGCTATCTTTATCTTTTATAATATACATTATGCCGCTTCCTTCATTTCGCTGTAGCAAACATAATCACGATCCCATTTGCCAACATTAATATCGATATAAAAGTCATGCTCAAAATAATCAATCTGCGCATCGCTATTGTTATAGTAGCCAGTAGATTTGATTGCGGCAAGCAAGTCACCGAAGAAACGTTTGATTGTCGGATCAACTGCATGTTCCTCACACCAGTAAGGATTAACTTGATAGTTACCAGTAGTAGAACGAACCTGCTCACCACGGCGTTGTGCAATCTCACGATTGTAAGCATTGATATCGCCGATGAAGTCTAACGGACCTTTAAAGATGTTTACAACAAGTGAACTGTGATGATGCACACCGACAGTAATATCACGACCACTGAAACCATATGCTTTAGCAACTGCTTTAACATTTTTAGCGATTTCTTTTTTGCGTTCTTGAGACATATAAGCCATTTGTTAGTCCTTTTCGTTGATTACATAATTACTATATAGTGATTCGTTAGTATTGTCAACCTTTTTATGATACCTCATAACCTAGTACAGTTTCTACATATCCATTGCCATACTCACCAGCAATAGCCAATACGATCTGCTCACGTGGTTCAGTATCCATATTGTCAATCTTTGCTGCAGCATCATCAGTGAG
>Ga0206128_1000945_pt1 | contig 31169 bp, 31 predicted proteins | sample Helgoland_Spring_7_FD_148601 | JGI IMG/M metagenome (GOLD analysis project Ga0206128, IMG submission 148601) | Pelagic subsurface seawater microbial communities from Kabeltonne, Helgoland, North Sea - Helgoland_Spring_Bloom_20160426_1 | ecosystem: Environmental > Aquatic > Marine > Epipelagic ... | reverse complement strand
AGTTTCTCTGGTGTCAACACAGTTGGTGCTGACGTGCCCGACGCTGGACTAAGTCCAGCAATGCGGTATGGTGTTGAATTCCGTCCGCGTCAAAGCATGTTTGTCAATCGCTTCTCGGCATTGGAAAATTATCTTGGTCGTGCCAATACTGTATTGGCACAGTATCCCATTAGTGAAACAAAGAGTTTTGCGTTGCTCAACAGCAGAGAGCCAGAACCATCAGCAAGTTCAGGCGCCTGGAACAAGCGTGTTGCAGACTTAGATGAATTAAGTTATCAAAATTTAATTATTGTACCCTATGGATACAAGTATTTGGTATCGTCAGATTCGAGCAATTCTGGATTCTGGACAATTTACGAAGTTGGCACAGGATCGTTAATTGGATCAAAAGCATTAACGTTAATTCGTGTACAAAACTACGATACACGTCGTTACTGGAGTTATATCAACTGGTACTTGCCAGGTTATAATAAAAATCTAAATCCAGTGGCCACAGTATCAAACTATTCTGGCCTATCCACACTGACATTAACTACAGCACCAGTTGGCGCTAGTGTTACAGTGTCGAACATTCTGGGAACAGGTAAGTTTGAAATTTATCAACGCACTGAACTTGGGTGGGATCGCGTAGGGTTAGAAGATGGCACCATTGAATTCAGCGAGTCATTATGGAATTATACTGTTGGCAATTTTGGATTTGATGTTGAAGTGTTTGATGCCCAGTATTTTGACCAAGAACCAGTGATCGAAACTCGTAAAATTATTCAAGCAATCAACGAACAGTTGTTTGTGAACGAGTTGTTGATTGAGCGCAACCGTTCATTGACACTGATGTTTGAATACATAATGAGCGAAGTTGCAGCACCAGAATGGTTAATTAAAACAAGTTTGATTGATGTTGATCATAAAATCCGTGATTTGTTACCGTACCAGTTTTACAATCAAGACAACCAAGATTTTGTATTGAACTATATACAAGAAGTTAAACCTTATCATACACAAATTCGTGAGTTTAACTTGTCTTACAACGGTAACGATGCTTACCCCGGTTCAGTAACTGACTTTGATGTACCAGCATACTGGGATGCAACATTGACTGTCCCAGAATTCATTAGTCCAGTTCTGTTGCCATACACGCAATCAACGGCTGTCAGCAATACAAACTTCAATGCTGATACTCTTTCCAATTCAACATTGTGGGCACAATCTCCGTGGGACGAATGGTATGCAAATTACACATTGAGTATTCAAAGCGTTGTAATTACAAGCAGTGGTGCTGGATACACAGTTGCACCAACAATCACAGTAACCGGCAATTGTGTCGAACAAGCAGAAATGACTGCTATAATCAACGGAGCAGGTCAAGTAACTGGAGTCACAATTGACAATTATGGCAGCGGTTATACAACCACAGCCATAATAACATTCGTTGGTGGCAACGGAACTGGCGCCGCAGCCGCAGCAACAATGGGCAATGATCTAGTTCGTCAGATCACCACCAGAATCAAGTACGATAGATACGAATACTCGTCTGATATCGTTGAATGGCAAGCAGGCGCAAATTACGACAACGGCACTCAGGTACGTTATTTAAATCGTGTATGGGAAGCCAACGCCGATGACAGTACAGGTATTCAAAGTGACACCTTTGACCCAGATCAGTGGACAATAGTTAACCCTGCTTTGTTAAGTGGTGTTGATCGTACTATGGGATTGTATACTCCTACTGCCAACGAGCCTGGATTGAGTTTACCATTGCTGATTGATGGAGTTGAATATCCAGGTGTACAAATGTTTGGAGTGGGATACGACCAATACCCAGGATTTGACTTGGCACCTTTTGACACAGCACCTTTTGACAACTTGACATACGGCCCAGAAGGACGCCCAACTTACGATCAAACTATATTGGATGCCATTTACGAAAGTCCATATAACGATCCGTACTTGGGAACGTTGGCCACCAGCATCAACGCCGACGGCGGCGAATACATTGACACATATTCAAGTCATGCTCCGGAAGAATTAATACCCGGCAGCGAGTTTGATACACTTGATTTGCGTGTTTACACAACACCTGGTGCTGATTGGGCACGTGACGGTCATGGCTTCCGAATTGAAGTTATCAAATACAATGTGACAACACTTCCAGAAACATTTAGTTTTGCCGGAGTAGCACCAGTGCCTGCCACTATGATTGTGACAAATCAAACCACTGGCTTATTATTACACCGTGATGTAGATTACACAGTCGACTGGGCAGCCAGCACTGTTACAGTAATCAACAGCGAAACAACCGTTGGCGATACAATTGTAGTTTCTTTATATGAAATCGGTGGCGGAAACCAGTTGCTCAAGCGTTCGTATAACGGCGCCGAAGTTGGCAACTCATTGGTAGTGCCGGTCCAGTTCTCATTGATTGAAGAATTTGCTATCTTTGTCAACGGCAACTTGATTACCAATTACACTTATGCACAAGATGGTATAAACACATTGTTGACATTTATTGACACTTATACTGCTGATGATTACTTGATGATTGCAGCCATTGGATTAACAACATTGAGTGAAGATAGTGCAACAATAGATTACAGTTGGTCAGTTCCGGTTACTCAAAATATTGCAGGTGTTACTGGGCAATACAGTTACACGTTGACCAACAGCATGGCATACACCAACCCAGACAACGTGTACGTCACCATCGACGGACGCCGTGTCAGAACTGCTGCAGGCGCACAATATTTGGCTGATGGCACAAGTGAATATTTGTTGCCACAACGATTGGGATTTAGTCAAGCATTGATTGCTGATAACGAAGTTCGTGTGTACATGAACGATGTTCCGTTGATTCTTAATATTGATTACTTGGTAGAGCCGTATGATACTGAAACGCCACGTTCTGTGATATTTGCCACCACCCCATCGGATGGCGAAAAGATTTTAATTTGTGTAACAACCAATGCACAAGCAGTAGTAACTGGCGACCAACTGTTGTTTAATCAGTATGGTGGTTTTGTACCAGCCAATGGTGAAACTGTTTCTGTAACAAGCTGGAATGACACTCGCCAACAAGATTTGTTAACTCAAGTGTATGTTGGTCCGGTTGTTGGAACACAAACGCTATCAGAACCGTTTGATAATTTAAATTTTGATGTTGGCACAGTAATCAACCAGCCAGGATCATTTGACTATAGTGCAACACAAGCAGTGTCACTTAACAATTTGTTCTTGGATCATACAAACATAGATCCAGATCGATTGTTTGTTACATTAAACGGACGTGCGATATTCAACAACGTTGATTATACAATTGTCAACAACGAAATTATATTAGCAGGTGGATACACCTTATCAGTTACCGATACTGTAATGATTACAGAGTTTACATCAAGTGTTGCTCCATTGGCAATGGCATTCCGTATATTCCAAGACATGCGCGGGGTACAAGCAACATATCGAATCACTGCTGCAACTACAACATATTTGACTCAAGCGCTGAGTGCAACAGACGATACAATTCATGTTTATAATGCTGCCGCACTTAACCAACCAAATTTAACTAGTAATATTTGGGGACTGTTAACTATAAATGGTGAAAGAATTATGTACCGTAACCGTGATACTGTTGCCAATACTGTCAGTGGATTACGTCGCGGCACAGCAGGAACAGGTGCAGCCAGTCATGCCATAAACACAGATGTTTACAACATCAGTCGTGGTAATTTGTTAGAATCACAGTATCAAAACTACGTTGTGTCCAACGTGACTTATCCGTTAGAGTCTGGTATAAACTTAGGCGACGGAGTTACAACATCGTTTGTTGCTGCACTGATTGATGTGTCAGCTGCTGATAGCACTGTTGATATCGAAGCAATCGAAGTGTATGTAGGCGGCACATTGCAAACAGCGGGATACACAGTTACCAACGAAAACCCTGTAACTGTATTGTTTGATACTGCCCCTGCAGAAGGTTCAGAAGTTACTATTTTGGTTCGCCGCGGGGTAACATGGTATGCACTAGGCGTTGGAACACCCAGCAACGGCGTTGCATTGCAAGACACTGACACAGATGCCGCAAGGTTTTTACAGGGCAAATAATCAAGGTAAATAAAGTATGAATCAAAATACAACACCACAACAGCCTGTAGCACCGGCCAAACCGCCCCAGGAAACTGGGACTATTTCTGTTGAAGGACACATTCGTATTTTTGACCCAAAAACCAAGGAAGTTATAGTGGAGAAGCGAGCATGATAATTCAGCCAGGCCTGGCCAAAATTGAAGGATTTGTCAAAATCCATGATCCCGCCACTGGCGAAGTATTAGTGGATAAAAAGAACGCAATCCATTACGAAAATATATCGTATGCAATGGCACAAACACTCAGCAATAGAACATCTGCTCAAGGTGGCGGCTGGATATACTCAATGGCATTTGGCAATGGCGGATCTAGTGTAGACCCCACAGGTATTATTACATATTTGCCTCCAAACACAGTAGGTCAAAATGCCAATTTATACAACCAAACCTACTCTAAAGTAGTAGATGATAATTCTGCTGCCAACACAGACACTGCCAATAACAAAATGCAGGTGTTACATACTGCTGGCAAGGTATATACGGATATTTTAGTGACATGTTTGTTGGACTACGGAGAACCAAATGGACAACAAGCGTTTGATAACAGCACAAATTTCAATGGTGAATATGTGTTTGACGAGCTAGGACTTAAAACATGGAACGGAAGTGCTACAGATTTGCGCTTGATTACCCATGTAATTTTTCACCCGGTACAAAAGAGTTTGAACAGACAGATACAAATTGATTACACGATTCGTATACAAACTTTAACGAACCTTAGTGCGGCATAAATACAATTAACGGAGTAAGCTACAAATGGCATATACAATTAACTTAACTGACGGTACAATATTTGCTACAGTTGCAGATGGAACCATCAACACTTCCAGTTCAATGATTCTGGTTGGTAAAAACTACGCTGGTTACGGTGAATTTTTAAACGAAAACGTGATCCACTTGTTGGAAAATTCTTCCAACACAACAGCACCCGGAGCACCATTAACTGGTCAGCTTTGGTGGGACAGTGCTAACGGGCTAATGAAAGTCTATAACGGCTCTCAGTGGAAAACAATTTCGTCTACCACTGCTCAAGCAAGCGCTCCTACAAACAACGTAACAGGCGATTTATGGTATGATACTGTTAATGCTCAGTTAAAAGTGTGGACAGGTAGTGCGTGGCTATTAGTTGGCCCAGCATTTACATCTGGACAAGGCACAACTGGCGCCATTGCTGATTCTATTACTGACAACGTAGCAGTAAGTCACGTTGTAATTAAATTGTTCGTAGAAGATGATATAGTTGGCATTGTCAGTAAGGATGCAGCATTTACTCCAGCAAGTAGTATTTCGGGTTACACAACAATCCGTCCTGGTATTACGCTGAGTACATTAATTGGTGCACAAGTTCCTTTATTCCAAGGAACAGCCAGTGTTGCACAAACACTTGAAGGTTACGATCCCACAGACTTCTTGTTAAAGAACGTAGCCGAAACAACAACTGGAACGTTTGCAGTATTAAACAACACCGGACTATCAGTTGGTTCTAACCAAGATATCCGTCTTGGTGTAGCTGGCACAACAGCAACGTTTTATAATCAAACCAACAACGGCAACATAACATTTAACGTTAACAAAAACAATGTACCAACCACTGTAATGACAATCAATGGAGCCACAGGCGGCATCAGTGGCACAAACATCAGCGCACAATACGCTGACGTTGCAGAACGTTTTGCAGCTGATGATGTAATGGAAGCAGGTACTGTGGTTGAGCTTGGCGGCGCCAACGAAATTACTCAAGTTACAGACGAACTAAGCGAAAAAGTGTTTGGAGTCATAAGTACACGAGCTGCTTACTTGATGAACAGTCTTGCTGGATCCGACGACACTCACCCTGCTGTTGCAATGACAGGCCGCGTCCCAGTCAACACTGTTGGGTTAGTACGCAAAGGAGACAGACTAGTTTCTGCTGGTAACGGATTGGCGAGAGCCGCTGCCCCAGGAGAAGCAACTGCGTTCAACGTAATTGGTCGCTCATTGAATGACAAATTAACACAAGAACAAGGAATCGTGGAAGCTATTGTTAAGATTAATTAATTTTAACAACAGTAATGGTTAAAATCACCCAGCGAGAATTATTCGCGTTGAAATTGATCAACTAATACAAAGGGAAATATAAAATGGCATATACAGCTGGTAGTACAATTTTAGCAGCAGATTACAATGGATTTGTTAGTACAAACGGTGCAAACGTAAACGTAATCTGGGCAACCGGTACCGGAGACTCCGGTTATGGCGAGGCAGCATTAAGCACAGTGGCTGCTGCCGCAACTATCACAGCAACACAGTGGTCCACACTAAACAGTAAAATTACTTCAATAGCAAGCCATCAAGGCACTACCATTACTAGTAGAGCAAATCCAACAACAGGTGATACTATTGAAATTTTAGCAAATTTGGCCACAGATCTTTCTACTCTTCAGACCAACCGCGGCGATGCTGCTGCCAGCGGTGCAGAAACTGTTGCATTCAGTGGCACAACAAGCAAAACAACAGACACTGGGTCTGCTGATGCTGCCTGGACAATTACATTTACTCATACAGTGACTTTTGCAAGTGCTGATGCTGCACGTTATTTCTTCAACGCTGGCGGACGCATCAAATGGCAAACAAGTAAAACATCAACTGGCAATGATGGCGATGCTGAGTGGAACGACACTGCCAACACACTAGTTGGCGACATTTATATCACTGGTGGCACTGCTACACAAACTATTGCTGGCAGTTCATACACTGGTACAACCAAAGTTGGCGGTACAGGTACACCAAACCAATTAGCAACCACAACTGGCTGGTATGATTTGACCACAAGCGATACACAAATATACCAACAATACTCTGATACTGCTCCATACACCGGGCAATACATTGCTATCAACGCCAAGACAGCAGGTTCAGGAACACAATTGGTATTGACCACAACTTGGGTTGACCCAGGCGGCGATGCAGCACCAGGCGGCAACAACATCATTACAGGTGGTACAGCAACTGCTTCACCATTCTCAACGTTTGGCACAGCACCTGCTACAGTGGTTACATTATTTGTACCAAGTGCCACTTACTTGACAAGTGCGTCATGGGGAACACCAACTATTGCAGCATCGGTTGCTTAATTAAACTGTAATTTTTTACCAAAAGGGCCTTCGGGCCCTTTACTTTTGTCCGTATTTGCTGTATAATAATTTTTATGAACACTGAAGAATTAATCAAAATTGGTCGCGCCCGTTTTGAACACGTGGCTGCACGCCGGTTACTCAAAGAAAAATACCAAGCCAAAATGCTGTTTGCTTACAACGGCGGCATGTGGAATGCTGAACCAACATTGTTGGTATTGCTTGCCACTGTACCTCCAGGGGATGCAGTTGTGTTGGACTTGTATGAAACCCCTATTCGGGTCAACCCAGAAGAACTGCGGGGTATTGCAATGCAAAGATGGCAAGAACAAATGAACGCATGGCTAGTTGAATACGAAGAAACAAATAAAACACGATGACTGCTGGTGCATTAATATTTGCGTTCAACAACAAGCACACTGATTATGTTGCAATGGCCAACTGGTCTGCTAAAAATATACAACGGCATTTGAATATTCCTGTTTGTCTTGTCACACGAGAAGAACCCGCTGCCGGGCATTCTTTTGATAAAGTAATACTTGCTGACCCAGCACAAGGCGGCACAAGATACTTTTCAGATTATGATTCAAATGTGGTCTGGCACAACACCAATCGCATGGATGCTTATCAATTAAGTCCGTGGGATCAAACACTGGTATTGGATGCAGATTATGTTGTTGCTGGTAATCAGTTATCAACTGTGTTACAAACCAACAAAGACTTTTTATGTTACAGATGGGCATCAGATCTAACAGGTTTGCGTACATTTGATGACTTAAATTATTTTGGCAATAATCGTATGCCTATGTGGTGGGCAACTGTTATGATGTTTCGTCGTAGCACAGCAGTCGAATTGTTGTTTGATTCAATGCAAATGGTGCGTGACAATTGGACACACTACAGAAATTTATATAAAAACAACACGCCCACTTACAGAAATGACCATGCTCTTAGTATAGCGTTAAATACATTAAACGGGCACACATTGCAAGTTGATCAAATACCCGGAACATTGGCCAGTATTACACCAGAACACAAATTGACACAACTATCACCGGACTCGTATAGAGTAGACTTTTTTACTCCTGACAAAAAACCACGTTGGATCGCATTGGGTCAGGATTTCCATGCCATGGGCAAACAACAATTAGGAGCAATCGTTGCCAATCCTTGCTGATCGCGGGTATTTGATCCCGGCCATCAACACCAACACAGTGGACTATGTTGCTTGTGCAGAACAACTGGCTTCTAGCATACGAGCATGGCATCCTGATGCCAACATAACTGTTTTGACAAAAGAAATGTTGCCGTACGGCAACAAAGGTGGCTTTGCAAACGACTGGCAAGTGTTTAGAGCAAGCCCATATCGGCAAACAATTAAACTAGAAGCAGACATGATTGTTGCCAGTCCCATTGACCACTTGTGGACCATGTTTGAACATCGAGATGTAGTTGTCAGTCAAGGCTGTAGAGACTTTTATGACCAGCCCGGCAACAACCGTCGTTACCGAAAACTGTTTGATACCAACAACTTGCCAGATGTTTATAACGCTATAACGTATTGGCGTGTAAGTAAAACAGCACAAGAGTTTTTTCAATGGGTAAGAAATATATTTGAAAATTGGACAGACTTTAAAACATTGTTAAAGTTCCCAGAAGAAACGCCGTCGACTGATGTTGTGTATGCCATGGCTGCAGATATTATGGGCAGAGAACAAGTGACATTGCCAGTGGGATATGGACCTACCATGGTTCACATGAAACCTGGCATTGTTGCAACACACACTAACAATTGGACAAAAGAACTAGTATGGGAAAATACCAATCCCGGACTACGAATACAAACAGTGGCACAATGGGGATTTGTGCATTATCATAACAAAGACTGGAGGCTAGTATGAGTACAGAAGAAGACAAATTTAAACACAGCAAGCGTTTACAAAAACAAGAAAATGCTATTCATCGACAACAAGCAATTGCACTACAACACGGTGTTGATAAAAATCTAGTTGAAGATGAACCACATCGTTTTGCCAAGCATCATGTGATGGACGAGAATATTCCGCACAAGGCCAATAAAGAGTTAACTGCACAAGAAAAAAGAATGTATCAAGATATAGATACACCCAACGATCGACACAGCAACGGCATACCACCAACTGATGTTTGATTACGATTACACCTGGAGTGACTTTGTTGGTAACATTGGTGTGGTGATATTACTTGTTACGTATTACTTAAATGTTGCAGGCAAAATAGACAGCAAAGGGTGGCAATATAATTTAGCTAATCTAATAGTGGCAGTTCTGTTAGGTATTAACTTGTACTACAAACCCAATATCAGTAGTATAATTATTGAAGCAGTATGGTTTATTATAGCGGCATACGGACTAGTTAGATATTATAAAATTAAGGTGCCAGACAATGAACGAAACTACTGAAAATTTCTGGAAAGCCTGGGCAGAGCCTGTGCCTGAGACAGCACCTATATTTTTTAGATTGTATTATGATGACCAAGGTCGGCCATTATCTTACAGCATGGAACACTTGCCAGGTAATTACATAGACATAGATGCTGCCACATACCAACTTGGTTCACGAAATGTGCGTGTAGTTGACAGCAAACTTGTACACATAACGCCAAAGAAAACAGTTGCTAAATTAGTTCCTAGCGATACAGGAACACCTTGTTTGCCTGACAACATCAGTATTGTTGTTGATCAGCAACAACCCAACATCAAATGGAGATTGACATCGCATGAATCGGATTGACATTGCAGACCTTGACTGCATTTACTTGACATACGACGAGCCGCAGAAGGAAGAATTCTGGGTGAAGATTCGCAACATGGTTCCGTGGGCCAAACGTGTTGACGGAGTCAACGGCAGTGACGCCGCACACAAAGCAGCCGCGGCTGCAAGTGATACAGAACGCTTTATATTGATTGATGGCGACAATATGCCAGACCCAGAATTTTTTAACTTGACACTTGAACTGCCAGATGCACAGTGGGAATCAGCAGTGTTTCGCTGGAGAGCCCGTAATCATGTCAACGGACTGATGTACGGCAATGGCGGATTGAGTAGTTGGACAAGAAAATTTGTCAATGAAATGCAGACACACGAAGCCACAGATGGACGAACAGAAACAGAAGTAGAGTTTTGTTTTGACCCGTTGTATTGGGCCATGCATGATTGTTATTCAACAACATTTCCCAATGGATCTGCATTCCACGCATGGCGTGCAGGATTCCGAGAAGGTGTTAAGATGTGTTTGAATGTGGGCAAGAAACCCACAGTAACCGAGTTTCGAGATCGTGTACATCAACGCAATCTTGACAACTTGACTGTATGGCACAATGTGGGTCGTGACGCTGAACACGGTATTTGGAGCATGGCAGGATCACGTATGGGTTCCTACATGACCATGCTGACAGACTGGGACTATCGCACAGTACAAGACTTTGCTGCACTTGAACAATTGTGGGACACAGTCAAAGACACCGATCCGGAAATTGTACTAAGCAAAGTAGCAGAAGATCTCGGCACTCAGTTGGACTTGCCAATGGTATGGTTTGATGAACCCACTAGCAAATTCTTTAAACATCACTATCGTAGCAACTGGCACAATCGCGGCGTTGCTGTGAGAGAAATTGATGTAATACGAAATCAAGAAGGATGGTAACTGTTACTGTAATTACCAGCGACAGCCTGGTATGGAATCTCGGAGAAACTGTTACAGCAATTACACTTGCAAAAAGTCAAAATCAAGACCTCGTGCTGGATTTAATCAACGAAGGACCTGACTTTGAAACACTCGGATTAATGGAATATATTGATAACTGGGACACTCGCACAACTGTAATAACTCGAAACGCTGTGCAAGCACCAATTGGTAACATAAAATTTGAACAGAATTATCCTCATTTCCTTGATAGTACAAGAAATGCTCTCCAGGAAGTTTTTGTAGACAAACACATTGATAGACCTTTTGGTATGTTTATTGGTCGCAGCAATACACATCGATTATATTTAAGTAGCTATCTGTATCAATATGATCTAGCAAACCAAACATTCCATTATGATCCTGAGATTGACTTTCACAAAAACAATCTTGGGCTTGATCATTTAATTGAATCATATGGTGTTGCTGCATTGTCTCAAGCTATAAAATTATTAACTAATTCTCCGGTTGTAAAAGCTGAAAAAGTGTGCTATCCTATATTACATGAACAACACAATAACTTTTATGCAGAATACTCAAATTTTTTAGTTGAAATTGTGTGCGAAACATATTATACCGGAAGGACATTTTTTCCAACAGAGAAAACTTGGCGTCCTATTATGTTGTCAACACCGTTCGTTGTACAAGGGCCGCAGTGGTTTTTGCATAGATTACACGATATGGGGTTTAGAACATTTGATCGTTGGTGGGACGAAGGCTATGCAGAAGATCCAGCCGATCATCAACCGCATGAGATTGTAAAAGTTATTGATTTTTTAGCAGAAAAAAGTTTAACTGAACTTGATACAATGTATCAAGAAATGCAACCAACTCTAGAGCATAATAAAAAACGTTTCATGGAACTAACTAGCAAAGATTTTGAAATACTTAAAAATGACAGATACTAAAAATAACAAAGGTGACGAGGTTGATGTTGATTTTAAAAGCAAATTTCTTAGCGATGCTGAATTAATCAAACAACAGTTGGACACTGTGAGTCCCAGCATGTGCCTGGCCAAATGGAAACAAGTTAGCTTACACTTGACCACTGGTCTTAACAACAGTTGCTATCATCCGCCTTTACATCGTATCCCAGTAGACGCAATAGGTCGCAATCCTAGTGCATTACACAACACAGACCATAAAAAACAACAGCGTAAACAGATGCTGGAAGGCACACGGCCTGCAGAGTGTAGCTATTGCTGGACAATGGAAGACAATGGTAAACTAAGCGATCGCCATTATAGATCAGGTGAGCCATGGGCCGCCAAAGACTTTGGTAAGATTGTCAATGCTGAGTGGGATGCTGATATTACTCCCAGCTATGTAGAAGTAAATTTCAACAATGCTTGTAACCTTGCTTGCAGTTATTGTAGCCCACAATTCAGCAGCACATGGCAACAAGAAACAGATCGCTATGGTGCTTATCCTACGTCCACTCCGCACAATGCTCCGGAACATTTTACAGGAGAACGCAAACCTATTCCAGTTCGTGAGGATAATCCTTATGTGGATGCGTTTTGGGCGTGGTGGCCTACACTATATCCAGAACTGGAACACTTCCGTATGACCGGCGGTGAACCCTTGATGGATAAAAACACATACAGAGTGTTTGACTATGTGTTGGCCAATCCCAAGCCTGATTTGCACTTGAATGTGACCAGTAACTTTAGTGTAGACGAAAAACTATGGCAAAAGTATCTTGCGTACACCAAACAACTGTGTCAAGAAGGTGTACTTGAACACTTTATGCAGTACATCAGTTTAGATGGCTGGGGCGAGCAAGCAGAATACATGCGTCACGGACTTGACTTTGACCTGGTATGGGCAAGGGTAAATCAATTCTTAACCGAAGTTCCTTACCGTAACAGCATTACATTTATTGTTACAATGAACAACCTAAGTGTCACAAGTTTGCCAAAACTAATTGCTGGCATACTTGATCTTAGGAAAAAACACAGTAGCACATATCAACGTGTGTGGTTTGATACTCCTGTGTTGCGTCAACCCGCTTGGCAAAGTTTGCAACTGTTACCAGAAAGTTATGTGGCACAATTGGAAAAATTAAAAACTTCAATGCAACACAACATCGAAACCAAAGCAACACGTTTTCACGGCTTTAAAGATTACGAAATATCCCGTCTTGATCGTGACATAGCGTGGATGCGCAACGGACAACAGTTAGACAAAGAGTATTTGCAAACAAGCAAAGCAGACTTTTATCGTTTCTTCAGCGAAGCAGATCGTAGGCATGCAACAGAGTTTAATAAAGTATTTCCAGAAATGAAAAGTTGGTGGGCAGAATGCGAGTACTATGCTCGGTAATCGTAAAATAATTGTTGATGTCAACTGCGGAGTGGTTAAAGAACTCACACACTTTGTAGATGATAAATTTTACGACCTTGAAAAACATACTTTTGTGCCAGGCGCCGTATACCTAATAGGTTATGATCAAACTCGGCAGCATGTTGACAAAATTGTAGAGTTAGTAAAAAATAATACTATAAAAGTTATTTTCACTGAGCCAGTTGAAGGGTCTGATACTGCAATAAATCATTGTACAAATGCAGGAATACTTGATTTAATCAAGGAAAGAAAAGTATTATTATTAACTGGCGGCGATGTGCCAGTTGAATATCCGCATTTAACATACGATATTTTTCTTACTAAAGTATTAGATTATAGCGAAAATATCAAAGCCATACAAAATTATAAAGACAGCTACTCAACAGACAGACCTTATAAGTTTTTGTTTTTAAATGGGCAAGTTAGATATCATAGAAAATATATGATAAACCAACTGTCGGCACTGCTCGATACCGCCTTATGGAGTAACTTAGACGCTGGAAATGGTCCTATAAAATTATTGGAACAACAATATGAACTTGGTCGATTCAACGTTGACTTTCCTATAACTGATAAAAATGTAAAAAGTAAATTGTTTGGAACTGGGATATGGGGAGATATAATACTAAGCCCAAAACAATATACCGATACTTATTTCAGTTTAGTAACAGAAACAGTACACAAATATCCGTACAGTTTTAGAACAGAAAAAATTTGGAAACCCATTGCCATTGGGCATCCTTGGATTGCAGTAGCCAATCAAGGATTTTATAGAGATATGCGTAACCTTGGATTTCAAACTTTTGGACATGTGATTGATGAAAGTTTTGATTTGATAGAAAACAATCAAGATCGATTAGAAAGAGTCAGTCAACTTGTCCGGGATCTATGCCAACAAGATCTTGCAAGTTTCCTAAAAGAGTGTTATAATGTATGTAAATACAATCAACAACACTTCGCCGAAATGCAAATCAAAGTTCGAGCTGAGTTTCCGCAACGCTTCCGACAGTTTGTAACCAAACATATCAATGAATGATTTAGATTTTAAACATCAAGTATTAGACACCAAAAGCGCCAGTTTCTGTGCTGCCAAATGGTACAATGCCACTATATGGCTAGGTTCAGGACAAACAACAAGTTGTCATCACCCACCAGCGCATGCAATTGATCTCGAAGAACTAAAAGTCAATCCTGCTGCATTGCACAACACAGCAAAAAAGAAGGATGACCGTAAAAAGATGTTGGCAGGCGGCCGCCCTGCAGGTTGTGAGTACTGCTGGAAGATCGAAGACATGGCAACTGATGCCATCAGTGACCGTGTGTACAAAAGTAAAATCTACCCTATAAAGGCACTAGATGATGCTTACAACACTCCTTACACTCAAGATGTAAATCTTCGTACACTTGAAATTGCGTTTGATCGAACGTGCCAGTTTGCTTGTAGCTATTGCAATCCTGCTTTCAGCAGCACTTGGGTCAAAGATATCAAACGTCATGGTGCTTACACAGCCCTTGTATCTGACGGTAGAAACCATTTTACTCACATTCATAATAGTGCTCAGTTATACAAGTATGGTGAAACAAATCCATACGTGGAAGCGTTTCACCAATGGTGGGAATCCGACCTGCATAAGACATTGCAAGAACTACGAATTACAGGTGGCGAGCCATTGATGACTGGCGGTACGTGGAAACTGATCGACTGGTTTAAAGAAAACAAAGGCAAAAGTACTACCCGTTTGGCAATCAACAGTAACTTGGGTGCTGATATTGATATTGATCGATTGATTTATAGTGTCGACGGTGTAGAGATTGATTTATACACCAGTAATGAAAGTGTTGGTGCACAAGCTGAATACATTCGCGACGGACTGGACTACACTGTATGGATGCAGAACGTAGTAAAACTCATCGAGAGTGGTAAGTTCCGTGGCGTTCATGTGATGTGTACAATCAATGCATTATGCTTGGACAGTCTTCCTGAATTCCTAGAACAATTAACAGAATTGAAAAAGAAGTATGGTAGAGATAGTGTGAGTTTTACGTTAAATATATTACGCTTTCCCAGTTTCCAAAGCCCGTTAGTATTGCCGGCTGACATTAAAACAAAGTATAAAGAAAATTTATCTCAGTGGTTGTCACAGCATAAAGATTTTGAGTATATGCACGAGCATGAAATTAATCACATGTTACGTTTAATAGATTATTTGGATATTGTCAAAACACCGCATAGCGATACATTTGAAATGCCCATGCTGCACAACGATTTCTATCAGTTTTTTAGTCAGTATGATACTCGTAGAAACAAAGACTTTAGAAACACATTTCCCAATTTAAAAGAATGGTATGACAGCTTACAAATACAACAGCAGTGATTTAGCAAAACCAATTGAGTTAACAGAACGTGAAGAATTTCTATTAAAAGATTCTAAGACATTTTGTATATACCCTTGGATACATGTACATGCATATCCAACCGGCGAAGCATATCCTTGCTGTCATGCCGAAATGAAAGTGGGGCAAATTGGCAACTGTAAAACAAATACACTAGCAGAAATCTGGAACAGTCCTGAGCAACGACAACTTAGAGTTGATATGTTGACTGAGACACCCAATGCTGCTTGCGGTCGATGTTACGAACAAGAAGAGTCTGGATTTTTTAGCGGCCGCCGAAGTGCAAACAAGCATCACGGCCATCAAGTCAACCGGGTAAATGCCACTGACAACACTGGACACACCGAGCAGTTTGAAATGACATACTGGGATTTGCGGTTCAGTAACTTATGTAATTTAAGTTGCAGAAGTTGCGGCCACATCTTCAGCAGTAGTTGGTACAAGGACCAAACTGTGTTAGCAGGGCCTGCTTGGGCAAAACAAAACAAGCCATTAAACTATGCTGGCCGCTTTGCCACTGACATGTGGGAACAACTGATTGAACATATCGATCATGTGGAGCAAATTTACTTTGCAGGCGGCGAGCCATTGATGATGGAAGAACACTATTTGATTCTAGAAGAACTGGAACGCAGAGGACGATTTGATGTTAGACTAATATACAACACTAATTTTACACAAACCCGTCTTAAAGATCGTACTGTGTTTGATTACTGGCGCAAGTTTGACAGTGTAGCAGTTGGTGCCAGTTTAGATGCGGCCGGGCCTCGAGGCGAGTATATCAGAAAAGGCACTGACTGGGCTGTGGTAGAAGCAAACCGTCGAGAAATGATGGAGATATGCCCCAAGGTGGATTTCTACATTAGTCCCACACTAAGCATTATGAACGCAATGCATTTACCCGACTTCCATAAAGACTGGGTAGAAAAAGGCTTGTTGAAGCCGCAAGACCTTAACGTAAATATACTTCAAGATCCTGCATACTTGAGAATTGACGTTGCAACAGCCGAATACAAAAAACAAATTCAAGCCCGGTACGAAGAACATTTAGAATGGTTACGCCCATTGGACCATTTAAATCGTGCCACAGTTGGGTTTGAAAGTGCTATTACTTTTATGAACAGCACAGACAATACACATTTGCTAGACACATTCTGGCGCAAGACACATGAGCTAGACAGCATACGCTACGAAAAGCTATTAGACGTAATACCCGAATTGAAAGCACTTACATGAATATACCACACGATACATTCTGCGTGTTACCTTGGATCAGCTTAGAAGCCAGTCCCGTCGGCACTGTACGCCCATGCTGTTTGGCAATGGATGAGATCGAAGACAAAAACGGAGACAAGTATAAATTAGCAAACACTAGTCTAATAGAAATACAAAATAGTCAAGCAATGCAAACGTTGCGTGAAGATTTTCTTGCTGGTAAAAAGCCACAAAATTGTCGTCGTTGCTGGAATGAAGAACGAGCCGGTCGTACCAGCAAACGCATGCATACACTGGACAGACTCAAACACATGATTGACGAAAATGTGTCATGGTCCACGGATGCTATGCCGTTGATGTTTCTTGATCTCAAACTGGGAAACATTTGCAACTTGAAATGCCGTATATGCGGATCGTGGAGTTCAAGCCAGTTTGCAGCAGAAGAAATCAAGTTCAATAAAAAAGAAGAGACCCGCGGCAGCTTTGCTTATAAAATGCTCAAGGATGGTGCATGGCCAAGAGAAAGCGCAGAGTTTTGGGATGACTTAGACCAGCACTTGGACAACATACGTTATATTGAGTTCACTGGTGGTGAACCTTTCATGATCAAAGAACACTTCCAACTGCTACAAAAACTAGTGGATACAGGTCGTGCAGGCCAAGTTGAAATACATTACAATACCAATGGTACACAGTACCCTGAGGAAGGCGAAGCAATTTGGAAACATTTTAAACATGTTGAAATTGCACTAAGCATTGACGATGTTGAAGGTCGTTTTGAGTATCAACGTAGCAATGCATTATGGTCAGAAGTAGTTGCAAATACAGAACGTTTCCGTCAACTACGCAGCCGCAACAACAATATCACATTGCAAGCATGCTGTACTATCAATGTGTTCAATGTGTACTATCTTGAAACAGTGGCCAATTGGTTAGTGCAACAACAGTTTGATTTTATATACTGGAACATGATGCATGATGCTTATTATTTTAGTATCAGCACACTGCCGGAAGCGGCCAAAGCAGCAATCACCGAAAGATTAACCACAGCCAATGTGCCTGATAAAATCTTAAAAGAATTTGTCAGTGCCGCAGAGTTTATGAATCGCGGCAACAGTTTAGACGGCCAGTTGTTGCGAATGAATCTACTTGACCTTGACCGTAAACGTCAACAGAACTTGGCAGATGTAGAACCAGAATTTGCAGCATTGATCAACTATGTCAAAACCTGATATCAAGCCGGACACGTTATGTATGGCGCCGTGGACTCACACTTATCTGAGTCCGCAAACAGAACGTAGACTGTGTTGTGCCAGCCGCGAACCTGCACAAAATTTTGAACAGTACATTGATACCAGCGCAGGCACAGGCAAATATATTCCCGTCACACTAGACCAACATTGGAACAGTGAGCACATGCGAAGTGTACGCCGTCGTATGATGGCAGGCGAAACAATTCCAGAATGTGATGTATGCAACAGCAAATTACTAAACACTGATGTTTACCGTAGCTATTTCTGGGCAATGTTCAAACATAAGTACAACAGCATTTGGGAAACTACTGATGCTGATGGCAGCACAAGCATGCTGCCGGTCAGTTGGGATTATAGGTTTAGTAACTTGTGTAATTTTAAATGCCGCATGTGCGGGGATATGTTGAGCAGTTCGTGGGAAAGCGAACAACGCCAGCATAATATGATCAACTGGTCTGATCCAAAAAACAATTGGATGCAGCCAGCAGTTAGAAAGGATATAGCAGCGTTTCAAGACCAACAAATCGAAGCAGAGTTTGCGCAAGCAGTAGAGCAACACCGTATAGAGGAAGTATACTGGGTCGGCGGAGAACCGCTTATGTACGAACAGCACTGGCGCTATATGAATCGCATTGTTGAACTTGGTGACGGCCCAAGAGTATATGCACGATATAACACTAATTTGTCTCGGACTAGCTACCGGGGTATTGATCTATTCGATGATATTATTAATAATCTGCGCGATTGGCAAATCTGCGCGAGCCTCGACGGAACGGGCCCGATTGGCGAATATATTAGAACAGGCCTTGACTATGGTAGCTGGCGCAAAAACTACAATAGAGCAGTTGCGGCAAGCACTCACAGAAGACAAACAAGAATCGACTTCACACTCACCCTGCCCGGAATGTTCGAAGTTGGGAACATTGTGCGACTTGCACAAGAAACCAACACAGACATCTTAGCCAAGGTAGTATTTGCTTTCACGCCGGACATTGTGATGAGCCCGCTGGCCTTGCCCAGGCATTTACTTGATCCTTGGATTGATGAACTGGTAACTACTTGTTCAGGAGCAATGCAAGATATACTGATGCAATTGAAGACTCGACCTACGTTCGAAGAACAATGGCCAGACACATGGAAACAAGGCATTGCCAACGGCAAGCGCCGCGTATTAAAGTTAGAACAAATTCGCGAAGATAAATTTACAATGGCTGATATACTGGCCGGACGCTCTGAAATATTAAAGTGGTGGAATCAAATTGACTGTTAAAATTGTATTGCGTAATCCGTTAAAGCACAGTGATCAAGTTGACTATACCGTAGTGCCAGATGACAATGCACTTGCTCAAGACTGGATACCTGCATTAAAGACATTGTTGCAATCTAATAATCTATTAGAAAAAAACTTTTGTTTTATGGGCTTTCCCAAAACAGCCCGCACACTTGAGTATTTGTGCAACGAAGCAAATTTGGCTGCCAAAGTTATTAATAACTTTTTTGATGACTATAAAATTGAAGAAGTGCTACACCCAGGAAATGTTACAATAACAGCACCGGGGGTTGTGTACACTGACAAAATATTACAACATCCCAACCACGACACATTAAATAAACTTCATAATCATTTTGAAGTGTTGCAAGGCACAGTGAGCAATTTAAGTAGTTATTATCATCGTGCTGACTATGATACCAAGTATGCTATAAGACAGTTGAATAACACTTGCCACGAAATGGAAACGCTAATTCTTAGTCAACGTAAGATAGAAACTAATCCGTATTGGGTGCGCCCAAGTCAAATTACTACATTTTTAGCGGCTCCGAGATACAACCTTAAGGACACACACAAAGAAGGATTTGCCACAAACGGATACGACCGTGTGCTGGGCGGAGTTTATATGCACTGGGCACAAATAGGTAAAACACTGTATGAAGTATTTCGTGACGAAGGAGCGCCTGAATTGACTGATACGGTATGCGAAGCTATTACAGAATTAAAGTACTACAGCGGCGAGTTTGACATAGAATGGGGCAATGATGTGGTGTACGGTGGCAACGCTCCGTGGCACGATGCAGAACAAGATCGATTCCGTGAATGGCTAATTGCCAACGGTCGCGATCCAGAAGACAACTCACTGAGCTTAGGATACTTGCCGATTGGACAAGTGTTGTTACAACAAAGTTTTGGCACAACCGATTACCAAGCCATTTGGAATATACTGGGTTCGCACTTAGATATATACAAGATAGAAATAGATGGTGTCAGCAGTACATTTGACTACTGCTGGACAGACGCAGACTACAAACAACAACAAATTGACATGATGCGTCCAGGCTATGACTATTCATCAAGGAAAATAATATGAACTGGATTAAAAACTTAATTAACCGTATTCGATTAGAAATACGCTATCGCAAAAAACTCAAAGAACTTCGTAAACGAGATCCTTTCATCTACAAATGACATTAAAAAAGTACCTGGGCATTAGTGCAGGATTTCATGATGCTGCTGTCAGCATGATCGATTCGGCCGGCAACATACTATATGCTAGCCATGCAGAACGTTACAGCAAGCGTAAAAATGATGCTCATTTAAACGACGACATAGTTTCGGCAGCACTGGCACACGGCACACCTGATGAAGTAGCGTATTATGAGCGGCCGTGGGTTAAAAAAATACAACAGCTTTATTCAGGACAGTACAGTGAAGCATTTGACACTAACTCTTTTACTCTTGGTCAGTATCTCTGTAAACATTTATCTCCTGGAAGAAATCTCAACACTTTACTTGGTGTTAGACACAGTTATAACAATCATCACAAGTCCCATGCCGCCGCTGGATTCCAAACCAGCCCCTTCGAAAAAGCAACAGTGGTTGTAATAGATGCAATTGGCGAATTAGATACAATATCGATATGGGGTGCAGAATATGATAAACATGGTCAAGCAGTATATAAAAAACTTTGGGTACAAAATTACCCACATTCAATTGGACTGTTCTACAGTGCAATTACCAAGCGGTTGGGCCTGCACCCATTGGACGAAGAATACATAACCATGGGCATGGCTGCTTATGGCAGGTCAGCATGGGAAGATCATTTAAAACATGCTCTAGTCGAAAATGAGTGGGATGTGACATTTAAAGAAAATTTACATCTGGGTTTGCCGGATACATTTCTTAAAAATGCCGACAATTATGATATTGCCGCCAGCGCACAACAACTGTGTGAAAATTTGATATACAATATTATGCGTCGCGCAATGGAGTTTGGCTGGAGCAATAACCTTGTGTACATGGGCGGCGTTGCACTAAACTGTAGTGCAAATAGAAACTTAGGAGACTATTTCGAAAACATTTGGATCATGCCTTGTCCCGGCGACGGCGGAAGTAGCCTTGGTGCTGCTGCGCTGGCGTTTGGCGGCAGAATCTCTTGGACCAATGCTTTTCTTGGCGATAGTATTGGAGTTGACTATCCTGTTAATGCTGTGCTTGACGTACTACTTCGTGATCGTATTGTTGGAGTTGCAAGCGGCAGAGCAGAGTTTGGGCCCCGAGCATTTGGCAACAGAAGTTTGCTAGCAGATCCAAGAGGATCTGATGTCAAGGACCGAGTAAATGAAATCAAACGAAGACAAAAATTTAGACCATTTGCACCGGTTATTATGGAAGAAATGGCGCACGAGTATTTTGATATGCCTGGTGGGTTCACTAACAGCAGGTATATGCAGTCAGTCGCTACTTGTCGCAGGCCTGATCTTTTTCCTGCTATCGTTCACGCTGACGGTACCAGTCGCGTACAAACTGTGCCAAAAGATGGATCAGGAATCAGAGAACTCTTAGAAAAGTGGTTTGTGTTGACTGGATGCCCGATGTTGCTCAACACCAGTTTAAACATACGTGGCGAGCCAGTGGTAAATGATCGGACCGATGCAGATCGCTTTGAGAAACTGTATAACGTTAAAGTTTGTAGTTAAAGATAACTCTCTAATCCACCTTTGCGAGTCAAGTCTTGTGTACAGCAACTGACACCGCCGTCCCAAAAATAACTATGACGTAGTTCACTGATAATAGGGTTGATACGATGTTTCTTGCAAAAGTCAAACACATCTCTGTTGTACGCACTAAAGATAACATTTTCTTCGTCGAGAACCAAACAGTTGACATCAAACACTGTTTCAGCAACAAAACCTGTCCATTTGTTCAAGTAAGTATTAACAAAGTCTGTAAACTCTGCTGTGGGTGTTTGTCCTTGCACATACCATGCACCTGGACTTTGCTCATACTTAAATTTACCAACTTCCATAGCGGCCCATATACTGCTATCCCAAATCTTTAACACTTCCCATCCTGGGAAATCTGTGGCTAAATGTAAGTGTGCATCATGTTTGCTGGATAATATTACACCGGGTTTTAGAATAGCAAACACAGCATCACCGTGCCCGTCAGTGATGGCTTCGTGAATGCGATATTCTGGACCAAGACAATTGTCAACAATCCATTGAGTTTGCTCCGGCTTCAAGTAATCACTATTGTCAAAGAAAACGTCACGACCAACACGTACAATACAACTGGCACTTGCCTGATTTAAAATGCAATCAGGATCCCAACTGTCTCCGTGTGGATTGATAACTTGGTCAGCATATTCTGCACAAATTTCGTCCAACTCTTGCATTGGTAATACACGCAACAACTTTTGTCCTAAACTAATTTGCCAATCACGTGGTGTTAACGGCGGCAATGGCGCACCGCCTTGTGTAGTTTGCTGTTGTTGAAATTGATGAAAATCTGGCAAGTTAGGGCGTCTTACACGAGCACCGTATGTTTCAATGGTCTTTTGTAAGTTGTCTAAGTCTTCTTCGGTTTCACTCAGAATTTGTTGCAGTTGATTGCGTACTTGCGAATCTTCAATAAAGTCAAAGTAATCTGGACTATATGCACGACCCACAATAACTTCTTCAAGAGGTTGCCAGCTGGTGTACGAGTTAATCATTATGTAATCTTTCTAATAGGGTATTTAATCTGTCGGCTTTTGTGCTACAAAATAAACGTTGGTTGTGTTCTATATCACTGCGACAGGATTCAAACCATGTATGTAAGTCTTGCAACTTTAATTTACTTATCGCCGATTTGACTGCAAGCCAGCGTTGAGTATTGTCTTGTATGCTATCGTAACTGTTGTCTATTGCATGGTCAAATGTTCTATATCCAAGTTTTCTTAACGTGGCCAGCGAACCTGAACATCCAATTATAACAAAGGGTTGACCGTGCTTGATTGGTTTAAAAGTTTTTTCTGTTAGAAATGCGCCGTTTGAACTGCCAGCATCAACGTGTGTTTCTAACACAATGTTACAATATGAATCTGTATGGTGCACAGTTTCAATTATATGATGATCGTTTTGCTGATCAGCAGTAAATGTATCACAAGTATATGGGCCTTTATTTAAAAAGTTATCAATATGTGACTCAAATATTAATCCAGTCTCAATGGGACTATCTATTCTTGGGTCATTTAATGTTAGATCTGTTCCGTAGCTCCACAAACTATTATCAAGTAGTCCGCTTAACTTTAAATCAGTCATTACAGTGGCCCGCCACCATTTGTGTGTTCTACTTAACACAGTAAAATCATATAATCTTTTATTTGTATGTATAGGAGTTGCTGGTATTTTACTATTGCGCTTCCAATACAGTAATTCATGGTCGGGGAAGTATATAAAATTTTTAATATTATTAGCTTCTGTATTGCCACATATCACCTTATAGCAGTTAATATCAAGCCTGTTTTTAATACATAATTCATCAAGACGCTTTTTAATGTAGTAAGGGTTATCACCTTCGTGATAATAAAACAATACTCGTATCATGCCAGATTGTATTCTAAAAAATAACTCATCATTCATTAAATAAAAGTAATCAACACCAAAGTTAAAAAATCCTAACCCTATTGTATAGTATGATCCTTTAATATAATTATTGTTGTTAAAATCTAATAATGTGTAGTTTATGTTATGTGTATTAAAATGTTCATACAATTCTGTAGGAACCGTATTAGGCCAGTGTTGACCAAACTGTCTCCATTCCGGTGTATAAGGTGTTGCGTTCCACCGCCGAACCAGTGCCGGATATGCTTTGCCTTGGATAATTCTGTCTGCTACAAAATTATTTGAGTAAGCCATCTAACATTCCCGTTAATTCTGCCCATAATACATGAGTTAGTCCACCGCGATAAAAATGCCTAAAGTTATGCTCCGCTATAGGTAAACATGCACGATGTATTTCATGCCGTTCTTTGATGCTTAGATTTTCCAGGTCTTTCAACAATCGAGTAACTTTCTCGACACGCAGTATATCATCAGTTTCAAGATCGTAACTTTCGTCAAACACACCGGCGAACGTTTTAAATCCATAACTGCGCATGTATTCTAAACTGTGTGCAGGTGCTACCAATACAAACGGCATTTCCAGTGCAATGGCTTTGAATGTTTTTTCTGTTATGTGTGTTCTGCGGCCAAAGTATAGTGTTTCGGTGGGTACATAGACCAAACTGTCTTGTGCTTCGGCAAAGTTTGTGAGCCAGCAGCTGGTCATTTGTTGCGATTCTTCGCCTGCAAACAATCTTGGCAAAGTTGCTTGTTCAATCACTTGCACAATGTCTGGATATGTGTTACAATAATTGTTAGCTATGGTACTAATATCAACATTTTCGTATTGACAAATCCGCGGCGCACTGATATGGTTATGCTGTAATTGCTGTTTGAATACGTTATACAAAAACAATACACGATGATCACGCTTGCCACCTACAATACGATTTGGACTCATAAAAGTCTTTGTGGGCTTGCGATCTCTTGCTCTGGGAATTAAAAATGATTTATCATATCCGCGAAACCAGTCTTGACAAGCCCACCCGTGATAAAAGTAGTAGTGACTTTTCCAACCGTACATTTTGCAAAGTTTTTCAACATATTCACCGTGCTCACTTACAATAATATGGCCGGTTGGTTCTACAAACAAATCTCCAGTACGCTCAATCACTTTGTCAAATAACAATTTATATTCATCTATCCAGCATGGTTCTTGATCGTGCATCCATACATAGTCGGTTTCTGTAATGTCATTGGTACCCAAGTTAAATAAAGAGTCGGGACTAGTATTGCCCGGTGGATCACAAAAAAACAATCTTGTACCTGGCTTATTTTTTTGCAGCCAAGGCCAAAAAGTATTATTATAAATCTCGTCTATTCTAATCATGTTTGATGTATTTTACTCTGGACCTAAACCGAATTTGTTTGCTCATGAACAAGCAGTAGATACCATTGAGCAAGCACAACAGCAGAGTCGTACACGCTTTTTTTGGTTTGTAAATTACTTATGTGATTACACCAGATTTGATTTTCTTTGGGAACCTGCACCTTGGGAAGCAAATCAACGTCATGCTTGGCCAAGTCAGTGGCAAAAAGATTCTGGCACATATCTAGTGCCTGCGCAAGGATATACAGATACTAATTATCGCGGTGGTCCAGTGATTCCAAGATTACCCACGGCCATATACGAAATTGATCATATGGATGGCAATGCAGGCGGCATACCAAATACAGTAAAAACTGCCAGATATTTTGACAACTATTTAGATACATTGAGGGGTCTTGCTAATAGCATACCCACAGAGCAAGAATATATCTGGATATGTAGCAGTGTATGCAACTATGCCGACTTTGATTTTTCATGGCATCCTGATACCTTTCAGTCACTATTACTACATGTGTTCGAAAGTGACGGAGAAAAGTTTGGTGATACGTTCTTCATGCATGTGCCATCATTTAAACAACGTGTACCAGAATTTGAATTATTGGATTGGTATGATTTAAATTTTGTTAAAACATCTGTGCCCCGCAGGCCGCTGCCTATAATCCAACACATCAATGACAGCCAAGTTGATGCTGTAAAAACATCAACTTGGCTTGGGCCACTTGCAATATTTGCCACTCACAAAAATCCTGTAGATTCTGTTCCATGTATTCCGTTGTGGAGAGAAAAAACCAAAACAATTGTTCCGTTGGATCGAAGTGGATCAACTGTAGTTGTACCAAAAGTATCTGTAGCACACATTAAAGACCAATTGTATGATTACAAGTACATAGACAAAACACAACGCAAAACATACAAAAACGAACCTTTGGATATTGTGTTTATCAGTAATGGCGAATCAGCAGCCGAAGATACATTTATGCATCTGCAAAACGTTGCAAGTGATTTGTTTATAAAACAGAAAGTACATCGTGTGGATGGGGTTAATGGCCGGGTTGCCGCATATCATGCCGCTGCCAAAGCAAGTACTACGCCTTGGTTTTTTGCTGTGTTTGCTAAACTGTTTGTAAACGAAAACTTTGATTGGGATTGGCAACCTGACCGTATGCAACAATCCAAGCATTATATTTTCCATGCATTAAATCCGGTCAACGGTCTTGAATATGGTCACCAAGCAATGATTGCCTACAACAAGCAACTGGTGTTGAACAATCCTGGTCGTGGACTAGACTTTACGCTGGATGATGCACACGAAGTTGTGCCCATGCTGTCGGGCACTGCTGTGTATAATATGTCACCGTGGGTGGCATGGCGTACTGCGTTCCGCGAAGCTCTTAAACTAAAAATCAGTCTGCCCGATGTTGAAAACGAATATAGATTAACGCAATGGTTGAGCACCAATCCTGGTAGTCAACACATTGTAAACGAACAGTGGAGCCGTTGGGGTGCAGAAGATGCAGTCGAGTACTTTGAACAAGTTGACGGAGAATTTGCAGCCCTTAAAAAGAGCTACGAGTGGGACTGGTTAGCGTCTTACGCTTTTATAAAAAGAAATTTAACACCTGATCAGCAATAACATCTACTTCGCTGTCAGTTAGTTCTGGATATATGGGCAGTGACAAGCATCGTCTGCTCAATGCGCTACTTGCCGCCATCATATCCGGACCGGGATATTGTCTGTATACACTGAGTTCGTGCAACGGTTGTTCGTAATGTATTTTTGTTTCGATACCCGACAACTTTAACCGGTGTTGTAACAAGTCACGATCATCAACTTCAACAACAAACTTATGATGTGCATGATTGTCTATATTGGTATTGTCAATAAGGCAACGCAAGTTGGCGTTTTTAAAACGTTCTATATAGTGCTTGCTGATTGCAGTACGCCGCGATTGCCACTGTGACAAGTAACGTGTCTTGACCAACAACGAAGCACAGTCTAGTTCACTCATTCTACTGTTGGTGCCTACCATGTCATGAGTTGGCTTGCCGTTGTTGCGCAATTGTTTGGCAAACGTTGCCAAGTCTAGAATGTCAGTGACAATTGCACCACCGTTGCCGTATGCAGACAAGTTTTTCATTGGATCAAAACTGATGGCAGCGCAGTCCCCTGTGCGTATAAAATTGTTGCTGATCCAGTGCTGTGCAGCATCTTCAATGACTATGACATTTTTGGAAATCCAGTCGCTCCATTGTCTGAGATCTATAGCGTCAATTAAACTTGCACCATATAAACCAACCAACACAACAGCTTGATAGTCAAGTCCGTATGGAATTTTTGTTGTGTCAAGTATTCCGTATTTGTCGGTGTCAATGAAGTGCACATCCCAGCCAGCACGTATAAAAGCATTGGCTGTGGCAACATATGTTGTTGATGGAATTAACACCCGCGGCTGGTATGCACCTTCTACCCAATACTGTCCTATAATTTCTAATGCGTGTGTTCCAGAATGGCAAGTGATTGCATACTCATTGTTGTTGGTTTTGGCTAGCCACCCTTCAAACTCTTCTGTGTATTGTCCGTTCATCAGTTGCCCGCTGGACAACACTAGATCAGTTACATCTAAGATTTCTTTGCGGAGTTGCTTATACTGTCTTTGTAGACCAGTAAACGGAATTTGATAAAGACTCATAGTATCTTTCAAATCCTTCTGCAACGTTGACAGTTGGATTAAAGTTTAAATCACGACGTGCGGCATCAATGTTCAGTGAGCCGCGACTTGGGAAATTTAAATCACGATCGTTGACACGTATAGTTCCAGAACCTACAATTTCAACGATTGTTTCGGCAGCTTCTAATAGTGTAACTGCGTGGCTTCTTGTTAAATTGTACGTATTACCTGCGGCAGAGTCTGACAATGCCGCTTGCACAATACCGGACGCCAAGTCAGTGACGTATGTAAAGTCAAGTGCTTCATTTGGACCGTTCACAGACAATTCTCCGCCACGCATAGCAGTAAGCATAAACTTGGCCACCACACGGTCTTCTACATCCAATGGCCCATACACAGCGCTGGGACGAACAATTACCACTTCCATTCCTGTACGACGAGCATAATCCTTGACAAGCCATTCGCCTGCCAGTTTCATAATGCCGTATTGCCCTTCAGGATTACACACAGCAGATTCAACTACATCGTTGTCAAAGTTGCCGTACACCATTGAACTACTGATGTAAACAAAGCGTCTGACTCGATGTTTTTTGGCACTCTCAAGAAGATTGAACAAACCTTCCATCATGGTCCTACTGCCCCATGCCGGATTTGAGTTGACCACTTTCTGCCTGGGAAAGCTGGCCATGTGTACAATAACATCTGGTATATGTTTCTTAACTGCAAGTTCTACTGCGTATGCATTTTCAATTGATGTAGTATGAACAGCACTGTTGATTTTTTTCAAGCGCTCTGACAACAAATAGTCTATTTCAGCTTGCGGAATAATGCCGTAAGTGGTTTTGTTGTCAACAACTGCAACTGTGTGTTTCAATTGTTCCAACGCTTTTACAACATTGTGCCCAATAAATCCACAGCCGCCTGTTACTAATATAGTCATTTGAATTTCAATCTATAGAAAACTTGATCTGCTTCGGTAAGTTTGGCACATATTCTGTATGTAAGATGATAGTCCAGGTTGGAAGTACGTTCCCACCACGGAGTTTCTACAGCATGTTCCATAACCCATTTGCCAGATTCACTATCTTGCCATTTGCCTAACGGTATGGCAGCATACAAATCGGGGTCTTCTACATCGCCTAATTTAAATGTATGCACTACAATAGTTGAAACTTTGTTGTATGGTTTCACTATTATAGCACACTACATTTAATTAGCAACCAGATCAGTTGCCATTGGGAATATTTTAGCAATAGCTTCGGCACAGGCCACAGCAACTTGTTGATGCTCTTTTTGTGTACCATTGGCACTGCGTAATTCAATAAAGTGAATCCAACTACGCAATGTACCGTTCATATACAAACGACTTTCGATAAGTCCTTCTGGCAGCACAGCTCTGGCTTGTTCTTTGGCAATGCCATTGTTGATAGCCCACTCGTAAGCATCTTTGGCAGCAAGTGTTACACGTTGCTGGGCCTTTGTCCAATCCATTGCTAACTTGCGTTGCTCCGGAGTATCCATTGTAAGATCTACACTGTTTTGTCTGTTCTTTGTGTCTTGTAATCTAGCTTCACGTAAAACAAAGTTCATGTCCTTTGTAGGATCAGCATAGCGTTGTGAGAACTCTTGGAAAGAGAAACTTCTGTGTCTTAGAATTTGTCTCGCTATATCTCTTGTTGTTGTAATTTCCAAACAAGCTGATACCATTTCAAGTGGGCTCCAGTGTTGGTGTTTGACAAGATACTTGATGAGCTTTTCACTTGTTTCTGTGTTTAGTTGATTGCTTGGGTTGCTAACACGGGCGCAGTATGCAATGAGCTCTTGAGCATCTGCAATTCCCATGTCGGCGAACTCTTCTGTAGGTTGGCTATATGATAAAAGTCTGACTGTCATTTAAGTCCGTGTAATATTTTATTGGTTTCTGGTTGGACAAGATTGGCAACAGCAACTACATCTACAACAAAATCCACATCACGAATTTGATCGTTCTGTTCATCTAAAATTCGGGTAAGCATAGATTCAATTTCTTCCATGTCTAGACCTTGTTTTTTTAATGTGGCTAAATTAAAAGTCTTCTGACGTCCACCGTGAAATTTAAGTACTACTTTTTTAATGCATTCAAGTGGTACGTCAGTTTTTGTTATATCTGCAATTATGTGTTCCCAGGCGGCGACAAAATCGTCACTTGGCTCTGTCATTTACACAGTCTTGACTTTGTTAGGGCCGCGTGTACGTTTGGCCTTTGGTGCGTCGGCTACTTCTACAAGTTCTGCCTTGGCACCACTTTGCCGCTTAACTGTCGGATCCATTTTTTCAGCATCCTTCTTCATTTTGGCAGCTTCGGCAACCATTGCTTTGGCGTTTGCTTCCATAGCCTGTGCTTGTGCCAGCATGTTGGCAGCAATATCGCGATCGCTCAATGCACCACCCTCGCCGGCTTTGAGTACTGGCGGAGCAACATATCCAGGTGCAGCCTTGACAGCTTGATCTGCTTTGTATGCTGCTTCGGCTTTGCGTTTGACCGAAGGATCAACTAACCCACGACTGGCATCACTTTCTGCTAAACGACGCACAGCATCTTCGCCTTGTTTCATTTCGTTCAACATCTTGTTGAGTTCGTCTAGGCGAATTTTTGCTTGACCAGTTGGTGTAACAAGAACATCCGAAGTGCGAATTTTCTTAATCATTCGTTCTGTATGCAATGTTTCCAAGATTGGGCGACCGTCTGGCAGATAACTGCGATGCAATGCATCTGCAAATTCTTCTGCTGATTGTCCGATTTCACTTTCTAAGACTTTTTGCACAGCATCTTGCCAGTGTGCGTGTAGAGTTTCTGGGTAAACTACCAAACACATGTGTTCTTCGTTTGGGACTTGACGGTACAATACACAGACCTTTCGATCACTATGTTTACCTACGTGTTTCATAAATGCCATTGTTACTCTCCTGTGTTACTGGCCACAGTTTCTTCCTGGGCCTTGGCTTGTGCTACGACTGCTTCTAAAAAGGCTGTAAGTTTATCATAAACTTCGCCTACTTCTTTCATTTCTGCGGCGCGGAACGCACCG
>Ga0206128_1000935_pt1 | contig 31411 bp, 26 predicted proteins | sample Helgoland_Spring_7_FD_148601 | JGI IMG/M metagenome (GOLD analysis project Ga0206128, IMG submission 148601) | Pelagic subsurface seawater microbial communities from Kabeltonne, Helgoland, North Sea - Helgoland_Spring_Bloom_20160426_1 | ecosystem: Environmental > Aquatic > Marine > Epipelagic ... | reverse complement strand
ACACCATGAAAACTCATTTTTTATATCTCAGTTTAATTTCATTATTTATAGGTACAAGTCAATCTATCCAAATCCCTGTTGATACGATTGTTAAAACCACACACTCAACAACCATCAAAGGTGTGAGCATTAAGTATACTGCAGAAACTGGTATGCAGCCTGTTTGGGATGAAAATAGCGAGCCCATTGCTAGTTTATTTTACACTTATTACCGTAGAACAAACATTGAAAATAGCGCCAAACGGCCCTTAATGATATCCTTTAATGGTGGTCCAGGTTCAGCTTCTGTTTGGATGCATGTTGCCTATACAGGACCTCGCATTTTGAATGTAGATGCGGAAGGGTATCCTATTCAACCTTATGGATTTAAAAACAATCCAAATTCTATTTTAGACGATGCCGATATTGTATTTGTGAACCCTGTAAATACAGCATATTCTAGAATGATTCCTAACAAAGACGGCGAATTGCCGGATCGCGAACTGTTTTTCGGCATTAATGAAGATATCAGCTATTTAGCCGAGTGGATCAACACATTTGTGAGCAGAAAAAATAGATGGGAATCGCCAAAATATATCATTGGAGAAAGCTATGGCGGAACGCGTGTCATGGGATTAGCTTTAGAACTTCAACAGAAGCAGTGGATGTATTTAAATGGGGTCATCATGGTATCGCCAGCAGACTATAAAGTATTGCGTGTTGGAGGCCCAGTGTCCTCTGCGTTAAACCTCCCCTATTATACCGCTACTGCTTGGCATCATAATAAACTCCCCGAAGTATTACAATCAAAAGATTTATTAGAAATTCTTCCTGAGTCTGAAGATTTTACAATAAATACACTTATACCAGCATTAGCCAAAGGTGGCTTTATTGATCCCGCTGAAAAAATGAAGGTTAGTGAAAAAATGGCGTATTATTCTGGATTAAGTCTAAAGGTGATTTTACAACATAATTTAGATGTTCCTAACTCCTTTTTTTGGAAAGAATTACTTCGAGAGGATACGGGACAAACTATCGGACGCTTAGATTCTCGTTATCTTGGAATTGACAAAAAAGAAGCTGGAGACCGTCCTGACTATAGTGCGGAACTCACCTCGTGGTTGCACTCATTTACACCCGCTATCAACCACTATATTAAAAGTGAATTACAATTTGTAACTGATCTAAAATACAATATGTTTGGCGCTGTACGTCCTTGGAATAACGATGATGACAACACTCGCGATAACCTAAGACTCGCTATGGCACAAAATCCTTATCTAAAAGTATTAAACCAATCTGGATATTATGACGGCGCAACTACCTATTTTAATGCAAAATACACCTTGTGGCAAATTGATCCTAGTGGAAAAATGAAAGATCGTTTTACGTTTAAAGGCTATCGAAGTGGGCATATGATGTATTTGAGAAATGAAGATTTAATTCAGGCAAATGAAGATTTAAGACAATTTCTTAAAGACTCCTCAGCTAATGGTAAGGCCGCTAAATACTGATGCAGCGTGCTCTAATTAGTATTCTAATTCCTTTTAAAAATACAGAACGTTTTCTGGAGGAATGTTTACGGTCTATTCAAAAACAATCGTACACCAATTGGGAGCTTCATATTGTCGATGACCACTCTTCTGATAGAAGCACTGAAATTGTTGAAAGCTATGCAAACAACGATGCTAGAATACACCTCCATTTTAATAGCGGAAATGGTATTATAGAAGCCTTAAAGACAGCTTACAAACACGCAAAGGGCACTTTCATTACGCGAATGGACAGTGATGACATCATGACTACTAATAAACTTGAACAGATGCAGCAAAATCTTCAGATTTATGGGGTGGGTCATTTGGCATTGGGGCAAGTAAAATACTTTTCAAAGACTGGTATTGGAGCGGGCTACAAACGCTATGAAACTTGGCTCAATACGTTAACAGCTAACGGTTCAAATTTTGAAGAAATTTATAAGGAATGTGTGATTCCTTCTCCCTGTTGGATGGTGTATAAAACAGACTTTGAGTCTTGTGGAGGCTTCAATTCTGATATTTACCCTGAAGATTATGATTTGGCATTTCGGTTTTATAAACACGGTTTAAAATGCATACCATCAAACGACGTTCTTCACTACTGGCGCGATTATGCTGTACGTACTTCCAGAGTAGATGCCCATTATGCTGAAAATTCGTTTTTAGATTTAAAAGTCAACTACTTTTTAGAACTTTCTAGAGTAAATGCTCAGCAATTAATTCTTTGGGGAGCTGGTGCTAAAGGTAAAAAAGTAGCTCAATTACTTCTTGAAAGAAAAATTGCTTTTGAATGGGTTTGTGACAATCCAAAAAAAATTGGAAAAGCTATTTATGGTCAGGTGTTAAAATCATTCAACTATTTGGATACACTTCATAATTTTCAAAGTATTATTTCCGTTGCAAATCCTGAGGCGCAAGTGGAGATTGAAGCGTACTTTAAATCCCGTGAAATGGCTGCAATGCACGATTATTTTTTCTTCTGTTAATCAAATCAAATTTTAGTTTTTTATATTTGACCTATAATCCATCAGATGCAGTTTTTACACCCAGAATTTTTTTATGCTCTTTTCGCACTGCTCATTCCTATATTTATTCATTTATTTCAGCTCAGACGTTTCAAAGTCCAGGAATTTACAAATGTTGCGTTATTACAAAAAATTCGTCTTCAAACTCGTAAAAGTTCACAACTTAAAAAATGGTTGATATTAATGCTCAGGTTTCTAGCAATTGGGTGTATCATTATAGCATTCAGTCAACCCTATTTATCAAATTTTTCCGTTCAAAATAAGCCCTCTGAAACGGTTGTTTACATAGATAATTCATTCAGCATGCAAGCTGTAGGCCCTAAAGGAGAGCTGCTTAGACGCGCCGTACAAGACGTCATCGCTGGATTTGATGACGCCGAAAAAATTACTGTATTCACTAATGATAAACGCTATAATTCAAGCCGTATAAAAGACTTAAAAACTGAACTGTTAGCACTGGAATACTGTCCAAATCAACTGGACCTAAATACGTTAATCCTAAAAGGAAAATTGTTGTTTTCAGAGTCTAAAACGAGTAGAAAAAAATTAATTCTGATTTCTGATTTTCAAAGCTCTAATCCCAATACTAGAATTGAAAAGGATTCAACTCTACAAGTTTTTGTGGTGCCTTTGAAGCCAATCAGTACTGCAAACAGCTATATTGACACCATCGCCCTAGAGCCCTATCTAGAAGCAAATTACAAGTTGACTGTTAGAGGACAAACCAACCTTGATACGACAGACAGTATCCCCGTAACTTTATTTCAAGATCAACAGCTTGTTGGAAAATCTATTCTAGAAAAATCTAAAAACTACACCACCACTTTTGAGCTTTCAAACGCCATAGAATTTAAGGGTAAAATAGCCATAGATGACCCCCAACTCTCTTATGATAATGCCATGTATTTTAACATTCCAAAAGCAGAAAAAATTGCAGTTCTAGCGATCAATGAACAATCCGATGCTGCTTTTTTAAAAAAATTATATACTGGTGAGGAATTTCTATTTCAAAGTCAACGTTTAAACACTTTAGATTACAGTCAAATTAAGCTCCAAAACTTGATTATTTTAAATGGTTTAAGTACGATTTCGAAAGCGCTAATAAACAGTCTTGATGCATTTATGAAAACTGGAGGTGTTGTGGTTTTGATACCAAATAAAAAAGGTAATTTAAAAGCCTATAATACGCTGTTAGCAACACAAACAAAATACGAACTTGAGCCTTTAAAAAATCAACAAAAACGCCTTACAAAAATTGCGTTTAATCATCCCATTTTAAATTCAGTATTTGAAGCGGAGGTTACAAATTTTCAATATCCAACAGTAGAGTACTTTTATCCCATTAATACGGCCGTTAACGCTGTATTTTCATTTGAAGATGACGCTCCTTTTTTAGTGCAATTTAAGGAGTTGTTTGTATTTACTGCAGCTCTAGACTCTCCAGGTTCTAACTTTGTAAACTCTACTCTAATTGTACCAACATTTTATAAGATTGCAACCTCGAGTTTAAACACACCACCATTACAGTACTGGATTGGTGCGAAAAACTCCTTTGACCTTAAAGTCAATTTACAAAAAGATCGGGTTTTGAAATTAGGGCATCACGATACTCAGCTCATTCCGTTACAAACAAATTTCAATACCAAAGTCAGACTCACAACAAGTGATATGCCTAAAAAACCTGGGCATTATGCGGTTTTAAAAGAAACAGACACATTGACCCATGTGAGTTATAACTATAACCGAAATGAAAGTCAGCTTCGCTATCAAGACCTTTCAAGTCTGAAAGGAGTTTCGATTGAGGCCTCAGTGGATGCTGTATTAAAAAAAATAAAAATTGAGTCGAATGTGAGCTGGTTGTGGAAATGGTTTATTATTTTTGCACTACTATTATTAGCTTTTGAAATGCTCATCTTAAAATATTTTAAATGAACGTACTTATAAAATCAGCTACCATTCTTGATGAAAAAAGTGATTTCCATAATCAAACTCAAGACATTTTAGTTGAAAACGGTTCCATTACTCAAATTGCTAAATCGCTTAAAAATCCGCATAATTATCCTGAAATTGCCTTTGAAAACCTTCATGTTTCTAAGGGTTGGTTCGACAGTAGCGTATCTTTTGGAGAGCCTGGCTATGAAGAACGTGAAACAATTGCCAATGGATTATATGTTGCAGGAACTTCTGGATTTACGGACATTGCTCTAAATGCCAATACTAACCCTGTCATTGATTCCCATTCTGAGGTGTCGTTTGTGATTTCTAAAGCTGAAAATTCTCCAACAACACTCCATCCAATTGGAGCCTTGACTAAAGAAAGTAAGGGAGATGATCTTGCGGAATTATTTGATATGAAATCTGCTGGAAGTATTGCTTTTGGAGATTATAAAAAACCGATTATAAATCCTAATTTACTTAAAATTGCATTGCAATATGCTTCGAGTTTTGACGGCTTAGTTCACTCCTACCCCCACGAAGCTAGAGTGGCTGCAAATGGGGTTATGAATGAAAACCTTATGAGTACGCAACTTGGACTGAAAGGACTGCCAGCATTAGCTGAAGAACTTCAAATTGCACGTGATTTGTTTATTTTAGAATATACAGAAGGAAAGTTGCATATTCCAACCATTTCAACAGCTAAGTCCGTAGAATTAATTCGTGAGGCCAAAGCCAAAAAACTAGACGTAAGTTGTAGTGTGGCTATACATAACTTAATGTTTACGGATGAGTGCTTATCCGATTTTGATACAAATTATAAAGTCATACCGCCCTTGCGAACAGCTTCAGACGTTGAAGCATTAGTTCAAGGCGTGAAAGATGGTGCAATTGACATGGTAACTTCTGATCATAACCCAATTGATATAGAGTATAAAAAAATAGAATTTGATTATGCTAAAAATGGTACGATTGGACTAGAAAGTGCTTTTGGAGTTTTAAATACACTATTTACCACTAAAAAGGCAGTGCAACTTCTCTCCAAAGGAAAAGAACGTTTTGGTCTAAAAAACACGAGTATAGAAATTGGCAGTAGCGCAAACTTAAGTTTATTTAATCCCTCAAAACCTTATGTCTTTGAAAACAAACACATCCGCTCAAAATCAAAAAATTCGATGTTCTTAGGCTCAAAACTAAAAGGTACAGTTTATGGGATTATTGCTAATAACAGGACTTCAATCGCGCTTTAATAATGGAAAATAACGACATTAAATCTGGAAAAACTAGTGCAGTAATAAGCTATTTTTACTTTTTAGGCGTGCTTATCGCTTACCTTACAAACGTAGAAAAAAAGAGTCAATTCGCCTATTTCCACATTCGGCAGTCTTTGGGGTTATGGCTCACATTTTTAGCCTTAGGTTACCCTGTAGGCTATTTTGATAATTGGCAAATTACGTTTTCATTTTGGATTGCTTTTGCAATTCTATTTATTTATGGATTTTCGATGGCATTATCAGGAAAAACAACTCCTATTCCTTTGGTTGGAAAATTTTATCAAAATGCTTTTAAAAACATACAATAAGTGACTGTAAATCTCCCTTTAGTTCATATTTCTAGACCCTCAACTCTGAAAGAAAATGCACCTTTACTAGTGATGCTTCATGGCTACGGTAGTGATGAAAATGATTTGTTTTCATTTGCGAGTGAACTTCCAGAAGAATTATTCATCATTTCGCCCCGGGCGCCTTACCCACTCCAACCTAGTGGAAACGCTTGGTATGCTATAAATTTTGATGCTGAACAAAATAAATGGAATGACAATGCGCAAGCAAAATCGTCCATGGATATTTTGATCCGCTGTATCGATCAAGCTTGTGCTTTTTATCCCGTTGATAAAACTAACGTAACTTTGTTAGGTTTCAGTCAAGGAACTATTTTGGCGATGGCAACAGCCTTGAATCACCCAACAAAAATCAAAAATATCATCGGGCTTAGTGGCTATGTAAATCATGACATACTTCCAGAAAACTTAGAAGAATCAGCGTACTCACATTTGAGTTTTTATTGTTCTCACGGCTCCGTTGATCAAGTGATTCCAATCGATTGGGCACGACAAACACCCGTGTTTCTAAAGGGGCTAAACATTGAGCACACCTATAGTGAATTCCCAGTGGGTCATGGAGTTGCGCCTCAAAATTTCTACGAACTAAGAGATTGGATTTCTACCAAAATTTAGAACGTCTAAAAGGCTGTTATTGCAGAAAACTATTTTGCGTTTTCGTTTTCAACCTTTAAAAGCGACATTTTCGAATTTTCAGTTTCTAAAACTTCAATTTTAGCTTTAAATTTTTTGATGTCTTTTTCATACTTATCAATAATCCCTTTGGAGTTGACGTACTGAAACACATTGACTAAAAGTGAAAACACAAGTAAGTATAGATAAATATATTTTTTCATTTTAAATGGATATTTGTAGTTGATCGTAAGCAAGATTAACAGTTTCGGGTAGAATTTTTTCTATGTCGTTATGAAATCCTAAATGATGACTAAGATGGGTTAAAAATGCTTTTTTTGGATTTACACGTTTGATAAACTCTAGGGCTTCTTCGAGATTAAAATGAGAAACATGGGGTTCGATTCTTAAGGCATTTACAACCAAAACATCTAACCCTATTAGTTTTTCTACTTCTGCATCAGAAACCGTTTTTGCATCGGTTATATAGGCAAATTTATCAATGCGATAGCCCAAAATTGGAAGCGTGTTATGGAGTACATTAATAGGTTGAACTAATTTAGAGTCTAAAGTAAAAGGATGATCTGAAATTTGATGGTCATTCAAAGTAAGAACGCCAGGGTATTTATTTTCTTTAACAAAAATATAATCAAAGCGTTTATAGAGCGATTTCAGAACCCGTTCCTGCGCATAAATATCAAGGGCACCCTGTCTGTAGAAAAAAGGTCTCAAATCGTCTAAACCGGCAGTGTGATCACTGTGTTCGTGTGTGAAAAGAACGGCATCAATTGTAGTGCAATCTGTACGTAACATTTGCTGTCTAAAGTCTGGACTGCAATCAATTAAAACCGAAAAATCGGCCCACTGCACTAAAACCGACACTCTAAGGCGTTTATCTTTAGGGTCTTCACTTAAGCATACAGGATGCTTACTTCCAATAATTGGAATTCCTTGTGAAGTTCCGGTACCTAAAAATGTAATTTTCAAATCGGTTATTAGTTTTAACAAAAATAGGCTATTTTTTTTTTAAGCTTATCTAAAATGATATCTTTGTGTATATTGCAAATCTCTTTAATCAACAAGATGGAAATAACACTTAAAGGAGATGCTAAGATTGAAAGCATCCCTTCATTAAAGGACAAGGCTTTAAGAATAAATTTAAACGAAAACATTTACGGAACTTTTGCTGAAATTGGTGCTGGACAAGAAACAGTACGCCAATTTTTTAGGGCCGGAGGGGCTTCAGGAACTATTGCAAAAGCCATGTCTGCTTATGACAAATCTTTTAGTGATGCCATTTACGGTACCGAAAAAGAAAACCGTTATGTGACCGAAGATCGCTTAAAAAAAATGTTAACTCATGAAGTCAGATTGATTGAAAACCGTCTTTCTAGAGATGAGTCTCCCAATAAAATGTTTTTTAGCTATGCAAATACTGTAGCGACCATTGATTTCGCAAAACGTTTTAAAGGCCATGGATGGGTTGGAATTCGCTATCAAATTGATGCCAATCAGGAGGTTTATAATGAAATTACACTCCACATCCGTTTTAAAGAAACCGATGCGCGTTTACAGCAAGAAACGCTCGGAAAACTAGGCACCAACTTAATTTATGGTGCTTATTATAAATATAACCAACCAAAAAAACTGCTCAGATACTTATACGATCACATCGATAAAGACCAGTTAGAAATTGATACAATTAATTTTTCTGGACCTTCATTTAAAGAAGTCGATAATCGACTTATGAGCTTACAGCTCTTGAAAAATGGAATGACCGATGCGGTTATGTTTGCTCCAGATGGTAACAATGTACTGCCCGCACGCGTTCTTTACAAGAAAAATATTCTCGCCTTTAGAGGAAGTTTCCGACCTGTAACGAAAGTAAACATAGATATGTATGAGAAATCTTACGATATGTTTCTACAAGAAAATAAAGTAACCAAAGAAAAGACACAGGTTATTTTTGAAATCACCTTATCGAATTTAAGAGCTTCTGGGGGCGAAATTGATGAGCAAGATTTTATGGATCGAGCGCGGTTGTTATGTTCGCTGGGACAAACGGTTCTCATCTCTAATTTTCAAGAATATTACAAACTTGTAGAGTACTTTAATTTATACACCAAAAACCGCATGGGACTTTCTATGGGGATCAATAACCTGATTGATATTTTTGATGAAAAATACTATCGCCATTTAAGCGGAGGAATTCTAGAAGCGTTCGGAAAACTCTTTAACAAAGATCTTAAAATCTATTTGTATCCGATGTTAACTGAAAACCAAAGCTTGACTACGAGCGAAGACCTGAAAGTGCATCCACGTATGAAAGAGCTTTATAAGTATTTCAAATACAATGGAAAACTTGTTGATATAAAAAATTACGATACTGAAATTCTGAATATTTTCTCAAGAAAAGTTTTGAAAATGATTTCAAACGCAGAACCGGGCTGGGAAAAAATGCTTCCTGAAGGAGTTTCAGATATTATCAAAGCACAAAATCTATTTGGATATGAAACCCAATAAGTGCTTCGAACCCATAAAAAAAGCGACCAATTGGTCGCTTTTTTTTATTTTAATATCTGGGCAGTGTGTTCCTTAGTTTTCACTTTTAAGATGATGTCTTCAATAACACCAGCTTCGTCAATCACAAAAGTGGTTCTGAGAATACCCTCATAGTCTTTACCCATAAATTTTTTAGGGCCCCAAACGCCAAAGGCTTTGATTACCGATTTGTCTTCGTCTGCCAATAACGGATACGGAAAACCGTACTTTTCTTTAAAATTTGTTTGACGTTTAGCACTGTCTGCACTCACGCCTAGAACATCATAGCCTTGAGCTGTAAAACGACTGTAGTTATCGCTCAAATTACAAGCCTCAACAGTACAGCCAGGTGTACTGGCTTTGGGATAGAAAAACAACACGAGTTTTTTACCTTTATAATCTGCTAAAGAAATTGAATTTCCACTTTCGTCTAAAGCTTGAAAATCTGGAGCGGCATCGCCTATTTGTAATGTAATCATAATTAGTATCTTTGGTTAGTTCAACAAATATAAAGGAATGACTAAAACTGAGAAGGTAAATTTTGTTATAAAAACCTTAAAAGATTATTATCCCGAAATCCCTATCCCCTTAGACCATAAGGATCCCTACACACTTTTGATTGCCGTATTGCTATCTGCGCAATGTACGGATGTGCGTGTGAATCAAATTACGCCGCTCCTATTTGCCAAAGCCGACAACCCTTATGCTATGGTGAAACTAAGTGTTGAGGAGATCAAAGCTATAATACGACCTTGTGGATTATCGCCCATGAAAAGTAAAGGTATTTATGGCTTGTCACAGATTCTTATCGAATCCCACAACGGCGAAGTTCCGCAGAGTTTTAGCGCTTTGGAGGCTTTGCCTGCTGTGGGCCATAAAACCGCAAGTGTGGTGATGGCACAGGCGTTTGGTTTGCCGGCATTTCCTGTGGATACGCATATTCATCGCTTGATGTACCGCTGGAACCTGACAAATGGTAAAAATGTGGCTCAAACTGAGAAAGATGCCAAACGGTTGTTTCCAAAAGAATTGTGGAACGATTTGCATTTGCAAATCATTTGGTATGGCCGTGAGTACTCTCCTGCCCGTGGGTGGGATTTAGACAAGGATATTATTACCAAAACTATTGGTCGGAAAACGGTTATTGACCAGTATTACAAATAAACTCAGATTTCTTTTTTTTTTTGTAGAATGACTCTTAAAGTTTTTACTCTTTAGAACACCCGCTATGGCATTCAGTTGACGCCCTATTATTTATTTGTTTTAAAATTCAAGTAATACATTATCAGCTATTTACGGTGTTTTTTAAGCACCTATTCTTTGGTGATTTAAAAACTATGTTATAAATTTGAGTGACGAATTAAGACCCCAAGTCTAAATCTTCACAAACAGCTTAACCGAAGTTTTAGATTGTATAGTATATAGATTTCAAGAAATACTTGGGGAACTAGAGTGTTTCAATATATGCTGTATTTGGATGTATTAAACTACTCAAAACAAAAATATAAGCGAAATATAAACGAGTAGTGGTTTATATATACACTTATTATGGACAATTAAGACGAACATTCAACCATATCTGAGAATGAACTCTGCTTGGAAGAAAAAAATAAAAGAGTTAAAATGCGCATAAAATAGGAGAGGCTATAGAAAATGATTTTCTTTAGTAGCTTTTTTTGCAAGTAACAGAACTCCTTTAATAAAACTGTTGCGTTAAATATAAATTAATTAAAAATGAAAAAAATATTGATTTTAGCCCTATTTACTATAGGAATTTCTACATATTGACAAGTACCAACAGATTATTACACACAAGGATATAATACCGGTTGCAACCTTGGAAAAGAAGCTAATGAGAAACTTTATCAAAAAACTGTTAATAATATAAATTTCCCATTAGAATATAGAAATGGAGTAAAAGAAGGATATTTTATTTGCTATAAACCTATAAAATTAATAAGGGGTGAGATTTCCGACTTTGTAAAATGTCATATATATAATGACGAAAAAGCATGTAAAAAGATAGAAGGTTCTATTGGAGAAATTGAGAAATAATAGCCCCAACTCCCGAACGAATCCTTTCCCCCGCTCCAGCACGAATCCTTTCGTGTGGTTAGTTAAAATAAATAACTATTATTAATCAAAATAAAAAAATCCCAACACAGGTTGGGATTTTTTTATTGTATCCTAGTTAATAATAGAATCAAAATTTAAGCCCTTATAAACAGCAACTTTCAATGCTTTTGAATAGTTTAGAAGGAAATTTATGGTTTCTGGTTTAGGATTAAATGTATTTGAATTAAGGGGTTTTTCAGTGTAAAGTTTTGCCATTAGCCTGTCATTGTTGGTTAGTTACTACCTCTAACGCCAGGAACACAAATTTATTTTAAGGAGTCCTTAATTTGTTAAAACAATATTGTGAGTTTCAATTAATTTGCGCAAATTAATAAGTGCATAGCGCATACGTCCCAAAGCGGTATTTATACTCACACCGGTATTTTCAGAAATTTCTTTAAAGCTCATATCGTTATACATGCGCATGATAAGAACTGTTTTTTGGTCTTCAGGCAATTCTTCTACTAAAGCTCTAATATCGTGAACAATTTGCGAATGCACGAGTTCCCCTTCTGCATTTAGAGCGCCATCACTCAACACTGAAAAAATATCAAAATCTCCGCTGTTGTTAAACTTTGGCATGCGGTTATTATTTCTAAAATAATCGATCACCAAGTTATGTGCAATGCGCATTACCCAAGGCAAAAATTTGCCTTCTTCATTATATTTACCAAGCTTAAGGGTATGAATAACTTTTATGAAAGTATCTTGAAAAACATCTTCCGTGACATCTCGGTCTTGGACCTTAGAATAAATGAAGCCATAAAGTCGCTGTTGGTGGCGCTTAATTAGAACGGAAAGACACTGTTCATTACCTTTAATATAATCACTGACGAGAATGGCGTCGCTAATAGAGTTTGAGTTCATAACATTACTTTAAAATTGAACACAAATGGTGTGTACTGGGTTAAAAAAAATAAAAAAGTAATGTTATTCTATAAGCGTTTGTTTTAGGAGATAAAAACCAAATATAGCAACAATCTGTGGAATTTAACAATTTTTTTTTAGTTTTTAACGTCAAGAAGACCGCAGACAGTTCTATTATTTTTTATAATAATGGTATCTTTACATCCAAATTTGACGTCATAAATGCCGCTAGACCTTTCAAAACTAAGTCCAAAAGAACACATTCTAATTAAAGGTGCAAAATTGCATAATCTAAAGAATATAGATGTTGCTATTCCTCGACACAAATTGGTCGTCATTACTGGACTTTCTGGCTCTGGAAAATCAAGTTTGGCTTTTGACACCTTATATGCTGAAGGTCAACGACGTTATGTGGAAAGTTTATCGAGTTATGCTCGGCAATTTTTGGGGCGACTACACAAACCAAATGTCGATTATATCAAAGGGATTGCTCCTGCCATTGCAATTGAGCAAAAAGTAAACTCTACCAATCCCCGATCAACTGTAGGTACTACTACAGAAATTTATGATTATTTGAAATTAGTTTTTGCTCGAATTGGAAAAACCTACTCCCCCATTTCTAATACTGTGGTCAAAAAAAATACCACAAGCGATGTAATTACCTACATTAAAACACTAAATGTAGGCGAAAAATTTCTGCTTTTAGCGCCAATTCATTTAGAAAAAGGGCGAACAATAGAAAATAAATTACAAACACTGCAACATCAAGGTTTTGCACGAATCAAAGTCAAGGATAGTGTGGAACGCATAGATCAGATTGAAGCGTTTCAAAACCTCCCAAAAACACTTAGTCTTGTTGTAGATCGGATTATTATAAAAGACGAGGACGATTTTTACAACCGCTTGGCAGATGCTGTTGAAATGGCCTTTTTTGAAGGTAAAGGCCGTTGTTATATTGAAAAAATTGACGGTTCTGAAACGCGCGAATTTAGTAATTCATTTGAGCTTGACGGTCAAAAATTTTTAGAACCCAATACGCATTTATTTAGTTTTAATAACCCTTATGGTGCCTGTCCAAAATGTGAAGGCTATGGCGATATTATTGGTATCGATAAAAGCCTAGTGATTCCAAATACCTCACTTTCGATTTATGAAAATGCAGTATTTCCATGGCGTGGAGACAGTATGAAATATTATCGAGACCAATTAGTGAATAATTCCCATAAATTTGACTTTCCAATTCATAAACCATATTTTGAATTAGATCCCGAGCATCAACATTTACTTTGGACAGGGAATAGTCACTTTACAGGTTTGAATGACTTTTTTGCAGAGCTAGAATCTAAGGCCTATAAGGTTCAAAATCGCGTAATGTTATCGCGCTATCGGGGTAAAACAAAGTGTAGCAGCTGTAACGGCAAACGTTTACGTACAGAAGCCAATTATGTAAAAGTTGGAGGTGCATCTATCACCAATTTAGTGGAATTATCTCTCAAAGATTTAATTGAGTTTTTTAAAACAATCAAATTAGATTCTAACGACAAAAAGATTGCAAAGCGACTTTTGAAAGAGATTCATAATCGTCTAGAATTTTTATCGAATGTAGGCCTAGATTATTTGACCTTAAATAGAAAATCCAATACCTTATCTGGAGGAGAAAGCCAACGGATAAACTTGGCCACATCCTTAGGAAGTAGTTTGGTTGGATCGATGTATATTTTGGACGAACCGAGTATCGGACTCCATTCCAAAGATACCGAACGCCTTATAAATGTTCTAAATGCCTTGCGCGATTTGGGCAATACTGTTATTGTCGTTGAACATGACGAAGCCATCATGGCTGCCGCCGATTATGTTATCGATATTGGTCCCGAAGCCGGTTCTTTTGGAGGAGAAGTCATGGCAAGTGGTAGTTACAAATCTCTATTGAAAAGTAATACCCTAACAGCTCAATACCTCAATGGAGGGCTTGACATAGAAGTCCCTCAAAAAAGAAGAACCTCCAAATACAGTATAAGCATAAAAGGCGCTCGTGAACATAATTTAAAAAATATCGATGTTACTTTTCCGTTGAACATGCTCACTGTTGTGACGGGGGTTTCTGGAAGTGGAAAAAGTACGTTAGTTAAACAAATTGTCTATCCCGCCTTACTCAAATCAATTGGAGGTTATGGCGAAAAAGCTGGAGAATTCACAAGTTTAGACGGAAATTTTAGCACGGTAAAGTTTATTGAATTTGTCGATCAAAATCCAATTGGTCGCTCCTCACGATCCAATCCTGTAACCTACATCAAAGCCTACGATGATATTCGTGCGCTATTTTCTAAACAAAAACTGAGTGTTCTAAGAAATTATCAACCTAAACATTTTTCGTTTAATGTGGATGGTGGACGGTGTGACACCTGTAAAGGTGAAGGGTCAGTGACTATCGAAATGCAATTTATGGCCGATGTTCAACTTCTTTGTGATGACTGTCAAGGCAAACGCTTCAAAAAACAAGTGTTAGAAATTAAATTTAATGAAAAAACAATTGATGACATTCTAAGGATGACTATCGATGATGCCATTGCTTTTTTTGAAACACATAAAGCGACAAAAATAAAAACAAAACTACAACCCCTTCAAGATGTAGGACTTGGCTATGTAACGCTTGGGCAAAGCTCTTCGACCCTATCAGGAGGTGAAGCACAACGCATCAAATTAGCCTCATTTTTAGGAAAAGGAACAAAGGCAGAAACAGGCTTGTTTATTTTTGATGAACCCACTACTGGACTTCATTTTCATGACATCAAAAAACTTCTAAAATCGTTTAATGCTTTAATAGAGATTGGCCATTCAGTAATTGTAATCGAGCATAATTTAGACCTTATTAAATGTGCCGATCATGTGATTGACCTCGGTCCAGAAGGCGGTGCTAATGGTGGCTATATTTTAGCAGAAGGCACCCCAGAAGCTGTAGTAAAGTCTAAAACATCTTCAACAGGTCAATTTCTAAAAAATAAATTAAACTAATCGTATTTTATTACGTAATGTATTGAATTATAGTTGATTAAATTTTAACTGTAATTTTTGGCATGCTGTTTGGTAATACAATTTTGAAATTAACTTTTAAAACATTGTATTATGAGAAATTTATGTTTGCTATTTGTTAGTGTTATTGTATTTGGAACTGTATCTGCACACTCCGATTCTAATCCTTATAATACAAATCATTCGTTTGTTTTTAATGAACAAGGTATTGAATTTGCAATTTTCAAGGATGGACAATTTGATTTTAATGTGTTACGTTACCGTCAAGCTTCGGCTCAATTTACAAATACTAATGGTCTAAAAATTAGTTTCAACACAGGCTACGATTATGCAGCCTATATTCAATATGACTCTTACGGCGCAGTCATTCAAATTGAAAACACTCCAATTTATTATGACTATTATGGTCGAATCCGTCAGGCTGGAAATGTGCATGTATATTATGACTATAGCGGTCGTGTCTCTCGAATTGGAGGCTTGTATATACATTATGATGCTTACAACTATGTACGCACAAACGGCTATGTCAACCGTTATAATCGCTACTATAGACCTAGTGTTTGGCATTCCTATTCCAGAGTCCCTAGTCGAAGATTTTGTGTGTTATTGAGTACGCCTTACAGACGACATTATACCCCTATTAGATATCGCTATGTAAATCCCTACAGAAATAATCGACGTCCTATTGTGTATAGAAATCAATCGAATCATAATCGAATTGTTAATCGACGATCAAACCTTAGAGCGCGCTATGCTGTCAATAAAGGCTCGAGAAAAGCTGTTACAACAACTAGACGTTCTACGAACCGACAAACCCCAAACGCTACACCAAAAAGATCAAATCGTCGAGTTACAAACTCGACTGCAACAAGACGTGTAAATACCTCAACCCAAGTGAAACGCTCAAAACCAAACCTAAAAAATTCAAGAGTTGTAGCACAAAGGACCCCAAGAACGCGTTCAATCCATAGAAAAACACGTCAAAGAAAATAATAATTTAAGTTAGTTAGTAGAAAACGCCGTAGTTGAAAACCCCAATTTACTACGGTGTTTTTTTACGTTTAACTTAAAAGGTTTTGTGCCAGTTGTTGGGTTAACGATTTGCGACTATAGTGTTCTAGCCCTATTGAATCAACATGTAAATTTTTAAGTTTATAGGCTTCAAAATGTTGCTCTAGTTGATTGCGAAGTGCCGTAGCAGCGTCATATCTAAAATACGTTCCCGATTTGGTTTGGTTTAGGATGCCCTCAATATCAGAAGCTTCAGGTCCAATAGCTAATATTGGACGTTTGGAAGCCATATATTCAAATAATTTCCCAGGGATAATGTATTCTGTTTCTTTGGAATCCTCTTCAATTAGCAGTAGTAATTGCGTTTTTTTTTGACACTCTATAATACTAGTGTGAGACACATAGCCCATAGCATGAATATGACGCTCTAGTCCAAAACGTTTTAAGGTCTCCATAACCTCTGTACTAACATTTCCTATGAGGTTCAGCTGAAACGCCGCTGCAAAGTCCTCTGATGTGGCAACCATATCGGATAAAACACCCCATAAAACTGTGGGATTTCGTCCTTCAAATAAAGATCCGATATGTGAAAGTGTAAACTTAGAATCCAATATACTGTTTGTGGTGATTTCGAAATCAAAACCATTGGTAAGTACCTGTACAGGCGTGGTAGTCAGTCCTGAAAATAGTGTTTTGGTTTTTAGACTCGTCACCACTAATTGATCTGCAGATTGCAAGACTGCTGTTTCTAATTTTTTATGCTTTTTTTGAGCAAATGAACTTAACATTAATTTCTTATGATACCCTATTTGTGTCCAAGGATCTCTAAAATCAGCGATCCATTTTAGAGCATGTTTCTGTTTTAATTGTAATCCGATAAGATGTAAACTATGCGGTGGTCCGGTGGTAATAATCGTATCAATTTGATGTGTCGAAATATACTCTGACAAATATGAAACTGAAGGGCGCACCCAAGAGACTCGTGCATCTGGAATGAAAAAATTCCCTCTTACAAAAAGAAGAAATTTTTCTAAAATAGATTGTTTTTGAGTGTTCGAAATAAGCCCTTTAGACAGAGTTTTAGTTTTGGATTTAGAAACAAATTTTGCCCATTTATAAGGTTCATTAATCGGTGCTTTTAATAGCGTCAATTCTGGGCTAACATCCGTTAATAACGAGCTGTCATTTATCGGATAATTAGGGTTTTCAGGGCAATAAACAATAGGCTCAATTCCAAAATCAGGCAAATACTTGACAAACTTTAGCCAACGTTGAACTCCAGGGCCACCAGCTGGCGGCCAATAGTACGTTATGATGAGAACCTTTTTCACGATCGTTTTCTGTAGATTATAAGCCCTTGAACAAGAATTAATACTACCAATAAAATAGAACTCGCTAAGGCAATAGTTGACCCTACTTTTACAACGCTTGGATTAAATATAAACTCCACGGTATGTTCCCCCTTAGGAATTTCTAAACCCCGCAGCACATAATTAACATTGAAATGCTTCACCTCAATGCCATCAATTTTTGCCTGCCAGCCCTTTTCGTAATACACTTCAGAAAATACAGCAAAACCATCTTCAGCGTTTGTGGTTTTATAAACGAGGTGATTGAGCTTGTAATCCACTAATTGAATCGAAGCGGATGAATCTTTTGCAAATCTTCTTGCGTTTAAAGCCTTAGAATTGGCAGTAGCCGTTTGTTTTGTATTTATTGTATCAAGTGCTAAAATTTCATCATTTGCAGATTCATAGGTTTCTATGGCATCTATAAACCATGCATTCCCGTTTGCGTTTTTATTTTCAAAATACTGTAAATTCCCTTCTTTATCTTCGTAAATTACATATTTGGTGTTCAACATATTTAGAACCTCAAAATTCGTTTTATCAATATGAAAATCTTGTAATTCCTTAAATCGTCTCAATTTAGCAGCATGATACCCTTCTATAGAATTATGAAAATAGGATGATTTTGTAGAATTATCAGATCTATCTAAAACTCTAAAGATAGAGGTGTCTTTTAATAATTCATTGTCAATTGAATTTGCTTGATAGGGACGATCTACTTTGATAGCTGAAACAAAATTATCGGCATTCACATAGCGACGGTCCACGCCTACCAAATCAAAAACAATAAGTAGCCCCAGAATGATAAGGGTTTTATTTTGGGTTAATTTTTGTTTGATATAAGCGAAAATCAAACCCCCAACAGCTAAAACTAGCAACAAGCTTCGCCATGTATCTTCAGTAAAAATAGCACTGCGATCCTGCCTTAAGGCCTCAACAAAAGCAGCACCGTAATACTGTTTAAATTGGCCATCGCTCATACCAACAAAATTAAACAAACTCGTCTTGAAAACTAAAAATAATACGGCTGTTCCAGCTAAAATACCCACTGACTTTTTTAAGGCGTCCAACTTTGTTTCAAAACGTAAATCGTTATGAAATAATCGTCCTAAGCCCAAAGTTGCTAATAGTGGAATACAGAGTTCTAAAATAACTTGAATTGAGCTTACCGCTCTAAATTTATTATAAAGTGGTATGTAGTCGATAAAGAAGTCCGTTAGAACTGCTAGATTTTTCCCATAGGATAATAATAGAGACATTAACACGCCTGCAACTAACCACCATTTATAGCGACCATGGTATAAAAACAGAGCCAATACAAAAAGAAAAATGACCACAGCACCTATATAGGCTGGGGCTTCCACAATTGGTTGATCGCCCCAATACATTGGCGCTTGTTGAGATTCTTGAAGGGCTTGTAAAGGAGTTGCACCTAAAGCTCTAAACGCCTTGTAGGTTTCTGATTTTTTTCCAAGATGTTCACGATTACCACCACCCATAAAGCGGGGGATAAAGAGATTAAATGTTTCTAATCTCCCATAACTAAATTGTGTAATATAAGCCTTATCTAGTCCTGTAGTCTGTTCTTTGGGACTACCGTCAGGGTTGATCGTTAATTCACTCTGTCCACGTGTACTTTCTTTGGCATATTCGCTAGTAGCCATCAAATTGGTAGCGTTCATCCCGAATGCAAGTAGAGCAGCGCCCAACAGAACAGTTGAGGCTTTAAAAAATGCAGGGAGTTGTTTTGTTTTAAGCGCCTGAATCAGAAAAGATATGCCTAAAATTATGATTAAAAATCCTAAGTAGTAGGTCATCTGTGGATGATTAGTCACCAGTTCCAATCCAGATGCTATAGCGGTGACTATGAAGCCTAGAAAATAGCGGTTTTGAAAAGTCAAAATAATCCCGGACAACACTAGTGGCATATAGGCAATAGCATGGGCTTTGGCATTATGCCCAACCCCTAAGATAATAATTAAATAGGTGGAAAAACCAAAGGCGAGAGCACCCAAAATAGCGATTTTAAAATCAATTTTTAGCACTAACAATAAGAAATAAAACCCCAATAGATATAAAAAAAGATAGTCAGCTGGACGCGGTAAAAAGCGCAGTGCTAAATCTAATTTTTTAATGTAATTGTGCGGGTATTTAGCACCAAGTTGATACGTTGGCATACCTCCAAAAGCACTATTTGTCCAATAAGATTCTTGAGCGTTGGCGGCTCTAAAATCGACATGTTGCTTTGCCATCCCAGTGTATTGAATAATATCACTTTGAAGAATTTTCTGCCCTTTCAGTACAGGATTAAAATAAAGAATTGATACAACGATAAACCCTAAAATCACTAAAAAGTGTGTACCAAGTTGTTCAAAGCTAAGGTTCATAGTGTTTATAATTTATTCAACTTCTTCGTAGTCCACATACTCTCCAACACTGTCATTTGAAGTTTTAGGGGTCGGCATTTTATCAATACTAATTTCGCCTTCCTTTTGAGTTGGCGGCTTTGGAGTGGATTGGTTTCTAAAATGTGCTTCGGCTTTTTTGGCAATAGACTTCAAAATAAAAGGCGCAAACAAGCGCATTAAATACTTGAAAATAGAATACACCAAAATAAAAATTAGGAGTGTTTTCAGTAAACCAATAATAGATGCAGTTTGTAACATTGGTAGATTATTTTTTCAAAAATACAATTCTTATTTTTATTACATATAGTATTACAAAAAATCATTTATTTACATGACAAAAGAGTTTATAAAACAAGAAATCACTTCTTAATAAACAATAATATAAAAAAAATATGTAGGTTTGATAAAAGTCTTTATAAATGAAAAATCTATTATACAAATTTGCTTTTATAACTCTTTTGGGGATGTGTAACTTTGTGCAAGCACAATATACTGATGTCATAAACTCTAATCGTCCCGGAGCATCTCAAAGTGCGTTTTCTGTAGGAACAAATGTCTTACAATTAGAAGTGGGCCCTTACTTTATTAAAGAAAAAAGACCTGTTTTCCCGAGCTACGAAGTTTCTGGTCTTGGAATTGATTTTGCAGCCCATTATGGCTTATGGAAAGAAGCTTTAGAATTTAATCTTCAAGGTACATATCAAAACGATACCCAAACATTTTCATCACTTACGACTGTAGAAAACAAGCGGTCAAATTTTAAATCCCTCAACTTTGGAGCGAAATATTTGGTGTACGATCCATATAAAAACAAAGATGATCAACCTAACGTATACAGTTATCACGCCAACAGAGGATTCAAATGGAGTAGTTTGATCCCCGCAATAGCTGTGGCAGCTGGAGTAAATTATGACACGCCAGACAATCCCTACACAGCAGCAGCAGTTGAAGGCCTAAGTTACAGAGGAGTTCTAATTACTCAAAATAATTTTAGTGGAGGCTGGGTTTTTATTACCAATTTTATGTTGGACCGTATTGGAAGCGACCAAACAGATTTTCAGTATATACTAACCCTTACGCATTCGTTTGACCCGAAATGGGTTGTTTTTGGAGAAACACAGGGAATAAGCAGTGATTTCTATGCAGACAACTTATTTCGAATTGGAGGAGGTTATTTATTAAGTAAAGATTTACAACTAGACACTGCGCTAACTTTAAATACTAAAGATACGCCGTCTGTAATGCGTATAAGTTTTGGGGCATCCTACCGATTTGACCGCCATAAAGACAAAGAATAGCCTAATAATGGCACTTCAGCAAAAAAGTGAAACAAGCGTCTCGCGTCTAATGAAGAGCAAAAACTAAGAAAGATTACTAATTTTGATGAGGATTAAACAATTATGATAAGAATTCAAGAAGCACTTTCGAAAAAGGAGGTGAAACAATTTGTGAAATTTCCATTTTCACTCTATAAGAATTCAAAATACTGGGTTCCTCCAATTATAAGTGAAGAGGTCAAGGTGTTTAATAAAAAGACTAACCCTATTCTTCAAGATGCTGATGTTAAACTTTTTCTAGCCTACAAAAATGATGTCATAGTAGGTCGTATTGCAGCCATTGTTAATTGGCTAGAAGTTGAAGGTCAAGGAGTGCGTAAAATGCGTTTTGGATGGATGGACATGATTGATGATATTGAAGTTACCAAAGCACTTTTAGAGGCCGTTAAATCCCTTGGAAAGGCTCAGAACTTAGATTATATGGAAGGTCCTATAGGCTTTTCTAACTTAGATAAAGTAGGGGTTTTAACCTATGGATATGACGAGATTGGAACTATGGTTACCTGGTATAATCACCCTTATTATGTGGAGCATTTAAAGCAGTTAAATTTTAAAGTTGAAAAAGAATATCTAGAGCATAAGCACCAGTTTAGCGATATTATGATTGCCGACTCAAAACGTCTAGAAAAAGTCATCAAAAAGCGATACAACTTAAAGGCCTTAAGTTTTAATACAACAAAAGACCTCATGCCGTATGCCGATAGAATGTTTGACCTGTTTAATAAAAGTTATGCTTCCTTATCCTCTTTTGTAAAAATCACTGATATTCAAAAAGCGTTTTTAAAGAAAAAGTTTTTAAATTTCATTAATCCCCAATACATTAAGTTTGTTGTTGACGAAGCCGATGAGCTGGTCGCCTTTGGCGTTGTAATGCCATCGTTTTCTAAAGCATTGCAGAAAATAAACGGTAATTTATTTCCTTTTGGGATCTATCACATTCTGAAAGCTAAGCAGTCAAAAAAATTAAATTTCTACTTAATCGGTGTTCATCCTGAATTTCAGAAAAAAGGCGTACACTCCATTATTTTTAGCGAGTTTCATAGAACTTTCGAGAAAAAAGGAATTTTAGAATGTCGTAGAACTCCAGAACTATCAGACAATTTAGCAATTCAAAAGCTATGGCGAGATTTTAATCCCGTGCTCATTAAAAAACGCTGTACTTTTAGAAAAGAATTATAAATTTATTCTCCCATAGCTGCAGCTACAGATGCAGAAAGTCGCTTATAAACGCCTTTTTCTAAACGCTCTCTTATTACTGAAAATGCTTGTAGTGTTTCATCAACATCTTCGATGGTGTGCATAGATGTTGGAATCAGTCGCAATAAAATTAACCCTTTAGGTATCACGGGATAGACAACGATTGAACAGAAAACTCCATGGTTTTCACGTAGGTCTTTTACTAAGGCCATCGCTTCAGGAATACTTCCTTTAAGATACACAGGCGTTACACAACTTTGGGTGGTTCCTAAATCGAAACCTCGCTCACGCAACCCTGACTGCAAAGCATTCACAATTGTCCAGAGGTTTTCTTTGAGTTCAGGCATGGTTCGTAGCATGTCTAAACGTTTCAAAGCGCCTTTTACTAATTGCATTTGCAAGGATTTTGCAAACATCTGTGATCGTAAGTTATATTTTAAATAGTCTATAATTTCTTTATCAGCCCCAATAAAAGCGCCTGTACTGGCCATCGATTTAGCAAATGTTGCAAAATAGACATCAATATCGTCTTGAACTCCTTGTTCTTGACCTGCACCTGCTCCGGTTTTTCCTAGAGTTCCAAAGCCATGAGCATCATCTACTAAAAATCTAAAGTTAAATTTTTCTTTAAGTGCCACAATTTCTTTTAGCTTCCCTTGTTCGCCACGCATACCAAAAACACCTTCGGAAATAACCAGAATTCCGCCTCCAGTTTGTTCCGCCATTTTGGTTGCACGTTCCAAGTTTTTTTCTAAACTTTCTATATCATTATGCTTGTATGTAAAACGCTTCCCCATATGCAAACGCACACCGTCAATGATACACGCATGAGAATCCACATCATATACAATTATATCATCTTTTGCTACTAGAGCATCAATTGTTGACATGATGCCTTGATACCCAAAATTTAAAAGGTAAGTTGCTTCTTTATTTACAAACTCTGCTAATTCGTTTTGCAATTGTTCATGAAGCGAAGTATGTCCAGACATCATTCGTGCTCCCATTGGATAGGCAGATCCGAAGTCATTAGCAGCTTCAGCGTCTACTTTTCTCACTTCAGGATGGTTTGCGAGTCCTAAATAATCGTTTATACTCCAAGTAATGACATCTTTACCTTGAAATTTCATCCGATTTGAAATCTGTCCTTCTAATTTTGGAAATACAAAATAGCCTTCGGCTAAGCTTGCCCATTTCCCTAACGGGCCTTTATCTTTATAGATTTTATCAAATAAATCTCTCGTCATAATTCAATGTTAGTTTGCACCACAAAATTATACAATAATATTATGAATACATAATATTTATTACACTTATGGAAGCGGCTTGAGAAGTATTATAAAAATAATCTACTTAATAAATTCAATGTCTTTGGCGGCTGATTGATTTTGCGCGTCAAAAAAACCTTGGTCTTGCATCCATTGGTCATTATATATCTTACTCATATAACGTGACCCATGATCTGGAAAAATAAGAACTATTACGTCTGAAGGTTTAAATTCGTTGGTATCTTGAAGCTGCTTAACCGCTTGAACAACGGCACCTGAAGTATATCCAACAAACATGCCTTCTGTTTTGGATATTTCTCTCGCGGTATGTGCGCTATCCTCATCATTTACCTTTACAAATTTATCAATAAGATCAAAATCGGTAACGGACGGGATTAAATTTTTACCTAGCCCTTCAATACGGTAAGGGTAAATTTCGTCGGGGTCCAACTCGCGGGTTTCATGGTATTTTTTTAAGACCGACCCGTAAGCATCCACACCAATTATTTTAATATCTGGATTTTGTTCTTTCAAATACTTCGCCGTTCCCGAAATTGTACCTCCAGTTCCACTGCAGGCTACTAAATGGGTGATTTTACCTTCTGTTTTACTCCATATTTCTGGACCAGTACTTTTATAATGAGCCTCCAAATTAAGGCTATTAAAATATTGATTGATATAAACAGATCCTTTTATTTCTTTATGTAATCGTTTGGCAACTTCATAATAGGATCTTGGATCATCTACACTTACGTTGGCTGGACAGACATAAACTTTGGCACCCATGCTTTTGAGCATATCAATCTTGTCTTGAGAAGATTTAGAACTCACCGCTAAAACACATTTATAGCCTTTAATAATACTAACCATAGCAATGCTAAAGCCTGTATTTCCAGAGGTTGTTTCAATAATGGTATCTCCTGGTTTGAGTATTCCGTTTTGCTCTGCTTCTTCAATGATATGAAGTGCAATTCGGTCTTTGGAAGAATGCCCAGGATTAAAAGAATCTAGTTTGGCAATATAGTTTCCAGGAAATCCAGAAGTCACTACATTTAACTTAACCAGTGGCGTATCACCCACTAATTCCAATACATTATTAAATATTAATTTTTGATTGTTTACCAAACCTCGTTTTAAAATTAAAGTCGTTTACAAAATTACAATTTTATTTTTTATCTATTTTACTATTGATTCTAGATCGAATAAAAATGCATACTCGGCTGCCACTTCTTTTAAGGCTTCAAAACGCCCAGAAGCACCTCCATGACCAGCTTCCATATTAGTTTTAAGATAGAGTTGAGCTGTGTTGTTCGTTTGCGCTCTTAAACGTGCAACCCACTTGGCTGGTTCCCAATACTGTACTTGAGAATCGTGCAGTCCTGTGGTCACAAGCATATTTGGATATAATTTATTTGTGACATTGTCATATGGGGAATATGATTTCATATAGTCATACGACTCTTTCTCATTTGGATTACCCCACTCATCATACTCTCCTGTAGTTAGTGGTATGCTATCGTCTAGCATTGTAGTTACGACATCAACAAACGGTACTTGAGCTACAACGCCGTTGTACAATTCTGGGGCTAAATTTATTACAGCACCCATCAATAATCCACCGGCACTTCCGCCCATAGCATAATGGTGTTGGGCTGAGGTGTAGTGCTCTCGAATTAAATGTTTTGAACAATCAACAAAATCTGTAAAGGTATTTTTCTTTTTAAGTAATTTACCGTCTTCATACCACTGACGTCCTAAATATTCCCCCCCTCTAATATGGGCTATCGCAAAAATAAAACCACGATCCAAAAGGCTCAATCTAACAGTAGAAAAATAAGGATCAATCGTGCTTCCATAAGAGCCATAAGCATACAATAACAAAGGCGTTTCAGAAGATTTTTTAGTGTCAACACGGCGTACTAAAGAAATCGGGATCTGAGTTCCATCTTCGGTAGTTGCCCATATCCGTTCCGATGTATAATTTTCTTTTTTAAATTCTCCCCCTAAAACGTCTTGCTGTTTTTTAATGGTTTTTGATTGGGTTACCATATCAAAATCAATGATAGACGACGGAGTGGTTAGGGATTGATAGCCATACCTCAAAATAGTGGTGTCAAAATCAATATTGGTTGTCGTATATGCGGTGTAGGTTTCACTTTCAAATGGAAGGTAGTAGCTATCAGTACCATCCCAACGCGTGATATGAATTTGATTTAGACCATTTTTACGTTCTGACACGACCAAAAAGTCTTTAAAAATTTCAATATCTTCAAGTAAAACGTCTTCTCGATGAGGCATCACATCTGTCCAATATTTTTTTTCGGTTTGAGTTTCCGATGTTTTTGAAAGTTTAAAATTTTGAGCGCCATCAGCATTTGATACAATATAAAATGAATCTTCAAAATGCGAAATTCCATACTCTAACCCGCGTATTCTAGGTTGAAACACTTTAAAATCACCATCCGGAGTGTTGGCATTTAAAATTTGAAACTCCGAGGTTAATGTGCTGTAACTCCCAATTACTAAATATGCATTTGATTTTGTTTTGTAGACACTCACTCCAAACGTATCATCAGTTTCTTCAAAAACCAGTGTATCTAGTTTTGGGTCTGTATTTAATTTATGTTTATAAATCGCTTCTGATCGCAGTGTTGTTTCGTCTTTGAGCGTATAAAATAAGGTGGTATTGTCATTGGCCCACGTACTGCCTCCTGTGGTATTTGAGATTTCTTCTTTAAAAATTGTATTCGTTTTTAAATCTTTAATATGAAGTCCGTATTGACGGCGACCAGTCGTATCAATTCCGTAGGAAACTAATTCATTATTTGGACTGATATTTAACCCAACAAGTCTAAAATAAGAGTGGTTTTTGGCCATTTCATTACAATCAAACAAGAGCTCTTCTGCAGCGTCAAGAGTTTCTTTTTTTCGGGTATAGATTGGATAATCTTTTCCTTTCTCATACTTGGTAATGTACCAATACCCATTGTATTTATAAGGCACAGAGCTATCGTCTTCTTTAATTCTGGACTTCATTTCTTTAAATAAATCCACTTGAAAATTTTTAGTATGTGCTGTATGGGCATTATAATACTCGTTTTCTTTGTTGAGATAGTCAATCACTTCAGGATTTTCTCTATCGTTTAACCAATAAAATTCATCAACACGTACATCGTCATGGATTGCTAAGTTTTTAGGCTGTTGTTTTGCTAATGGAGCATTTGGTAATTCTGACATTGATTTTTTAGTCTTAGTTTCACAAGAAAAAAGTGAACTTATTAAAATTAGAGAGAGAAGATTGTATTTCATAACATTGGGGTAAAAATTAAAGCGTATAAATTTACAATAAATAAATTAAGACTGGCGTAAAATTTCTAAAAGTCTGGCGTGCATGGCATCGGTATAATCTAGATGTGTGACCATTCTAAGCTTGCCACTTCCCATATCACTAACAAGAATATCGTGAGCTTTTAAATGGTCTAAAAACACGGTTTCAGGACGACTTGAATTCAATTTAAATATCACGATATTTGTTTCCACAGGCTCCACACTAGAAACGGCATCCAATTGCTCGAGAGCAGCAGCAATAGCATTGGCTTTTTGATGGTCATCTTTGAGGCGATCAAATTGATGATCCAAAGCATAAGAAGCGGCTGCAGCAAGAGCCCCAATTTGACGCATACCACCACCCAACATTTTACGAATGCGGAGGGCTTTGTTCATGAGTGCTTCGTCTCCAACCAGCATAGAACCTACGGGTGCTCCTAACCCTTTACTAAAACAAACTGAGATAGTATCAAAAACTTTTCCATAATCCAGTGGGGTTTCAGATTTAGCAATCAGTGCGTTCCACAACCGAGCCCCATCTAAGTGAAGTCCTAGATCATGAGCATTACAAACCGCTCTAATTTTTAAAATTTCATTAAAATCCCAACAGGCACCACCACCCTTATTGGTTGTATTTTCTAGGGTCACTAAAGAAGTTAATGGGCTGTGGTAAAAATCAGGAGGGTTGATAGCGGCTTCGACTTGAGTCGCAGTCATCATTCCACGTTGACCATCTACAAGTTGACACGACACGCCACTATTAAAAGAAACGCCACCACCTTCGTAATTATAGACGTGGGCATATTTGTCACATATCAATTGTTCTCCAGGTTGAGTATGTAGTTTTATTGCCGTTTGATTGGCCATTGTTCCTGATGGGAAAAATAAAGCTTTTGGTTTTCCAAAAAGTGAAGCCACTCGGGCTTCTAAGGCATTAACCGACGGATCTTCAGCATAGACATCATCACCCAATTTGGCGGTCTTCATGGCGTCGAGCATCCCTTTTGAGGGCCTTGTGACGGTGTCGCTTCGTAAATCTATTTGCATGAATTTTTATTTTGGATATAAAGCTACATATTATTTTAATTCTATGCTATTAATTCTATTTTTGTAATTCGAAACTACACTATGATAACACACGATCACATAAAAGATCTTTTTGAGCGCCTTGGAGCGTTAAGGAGGTATCTTTGACTTAGATGCCAAACGCATCGAAATCCAAAATGAAGAAGAAAAAACATTTTCACCTGATTTTTGGAACGATTCCAAAGCAGCAGAGCTGCTCATGAAATCTCTTAGAGTTAATAAAAAATGGCTCTCTGATTTTGAAAAAGCTCAGTCATATGTAGATGATTTAGAGGTGTTATTTGACTTCTATAAAGAGGGAGATAGCACTGCAGAAGAAGTCGAAAAACAATTCGAACTTGCTGCAAATTTTCTTGAAGACATTGAATTCAGAAACATGCTTTCTGAGGAAGGCGATAGCCTTAGTGCGGTATTGCAAATTACAGCGGGTGCTGGAGGTACGGAAAGTTGTGACTGGGCAAATATGCTGATGCGTATGTATGTTATGTATGCAGAGAAAAATAATTTCAAAATCAAAGAATTAAACCTTCAAAATGGCGATGTCGCTGGAATCAAAACAGTGACGCTTCAGATTGAGGGCGACTTTGCTTTTGGATGGTTAAAAGGCGAAAACGGAGTGCATCGTTTGGTGCGAATTTCTCCTTTTGACAGTAATGCCAAACGGCATACTAGTTTTGCATCTGTTTATGTGTATCCCCTTGTAGATGACAGTATTGAGATAGACATCAACCCTGCTGATATTGAAATTACTACCGCACGCTCTAGTGGCGCTGGGGGACAAAATGTAAACAAGGTAGAAACGAAAGTACAACTAACTCATAAACCTTCAGGAATTCAAATTTCATGTTCGGAAACACGCTCACAACACGATAACCGTTCCAGAGCGATGCAAATGTTAAAGTCTCAATTGTATGAAATTGAACTTAAAAAACAATTGGCACAGCGTGAAGATATTGAGGCGGGAAAAATGAAAATTGAATGGGGTAGTCAAATTAGAAACTATGTCATGCATCCTTATAAACTTGTCAAGGATGTCCGCACTGCCAAAGAAACCGGAAATGTAGATGCGGTTATGAATGGCGACATTAAACCCTTCCTAAAAGCATATTTAATGCTCATGGGCCAAAAAGAAAAATCGGACACTTTATAGTAACCTTACAAAAGTAAGTGTAAGACGAGTGCTAGTGTTCAATTTATTTTTTTAAGTTAGCAGTATGAAATTACCAGACCCCCTAATTTCAAAACTAACCTCAAGAAAAAACAACAATACGTTGAGAATACTAACAACTTCTCATAAACGTATTGATTTTTCGTCCAACGACTATTTGGGTTTTTCACGACACAAAACCATTACTAAAGCTGTTGAAAGCGCTTCAAAAAAGACTGTTTTTGTCAATGGAAGTACAGGATCTAGACTTCTTTCTGGGAATCATGCCATACACATTGAGGTCGAAAACGAACTCGCTACATTTTTTAATACGCCTGCTGCCCTACTTTTCAATTCGGGTTATGATGCCAATTTAGGATTACTTTCTTGCGTTCCTCAACGTGGCGATATTATTTTATATGACGAACTCTGCCATGCTTCTATTCGGGATGGAATTCAGTTATCAAACGCCACATCTTATAGTTTTAAGCATAATACACTATCGGATTTAGAAAAGAAATACAGAAACACAAAAAAGGCATCAGCGACAACGTATATCGTTGTGGAATCTATTTATTCCATGGACGGAGATTGCGCTCCTTTAAAGGACTTGTCAGAATTTTGCACGCAGCACGCGTGTTACTTGATTGTAGATGAGGCCCAGGCTTACACTATTACAACCATAATTTAGACACTTCTGAGGCCTATTACAAAGAAATTATATCGACCAGAGGGTATGAGGATCGATTAGAAACATTAAAAAATGTAAATAAAGGCGCCTTAAAAGTGTGTTCTGGGGGCATTATTGGTATGGGAGAACGTGTAGAGGATAGAATTGAAATGCTTATGAGTTTGTTACGTTTAGACCGCGTTCCCGATTCAGTTCCTATTAATGCCTTAGTGCCAGTTGAAGGTACGCCTTTAGCTACCGAAAATATTGTTCCCGTTTGGGATATCATAAGAATGATTGCCACCACAAGAATTGTGATGCCAAAAACTACTGTACGCTTATCTGCTGGAAGAACAGAAATGAGTACGGAAGCACAAGCGTTGTGTTTTATGGCGGGTGCTTCTTCTATTTTTACAGGTGAAAAGTTATTGACCACTCCGAATCCTGGAGAAGATAAAGATGCAGAAATGTTTTCTATACTCGGGCTTATTCCCACTGAAAACACAAAAGAAAACAGCGATAAATTCAAAATTCGAAAACCTGTATTGAAAAACGATACTGCAGTTAAATGGACGCGGCCTGGACATACTATCGAAAAAAATGTCAAAGCTACAAAACAGGCTAAGGCACTACGAAAAAATCAAAAGTAAGATTGCTTTTTTAGATATAGAACATAAAAAAATCCAAAACATTATGTTTTGGATTTTGATTCATAAAAAGGAAAAACGATTTAAGCGTTTTGTGCTTTTGCTTTTTTAGCAGCTCTTTTTTCTTTGAAGTGCTCTAATGCAGAACCTACCACCCAATACGGGATCGCAAAGGTTAATAGAAAAATCATTAACCAAAATCCCATGGTTAAAATTGATAAAAATGCTAAAAATCCTAAATACTGATCAAAATCAAACATACTGTATACTTTAGTTTTACAGTGCAAATATACTATAAGAAAAATAGTTTTACAAGCTAAAATTTTAGATTTATATATTGAACTTGTTAAGATTTTTTGATATTTAAAAAATTAATGTAATTTTGAGTGTAGAAAGACCCCAAAGTCTAATTCTTCAATAAGCAATTTAACCGAAGCTTAAGATATTATTTTAGTGAATACCATAGTGGAAAGGTTCCGATATCCGCCCCTCCGCAAAGTCTCTAACTTGGCAAAACTAAAAAAAGTAAAAATAAAACGCTTAGTTGTTTTCTAGATGTTCTTCAATATCAGCAATGTGATATTGCAACGCCTGAGCAGAAATCTGTATTTCCTTGATCAATAGTGCCAAAGAAATGATTAATAAAATTAAAGCGAACCCAAAAATCCAAACGGCCATGTTATGTTGATGAACATAAATTAAAA
>Ga0206128_1000928_pt1 | contig 31533 bp, 20 predicted proteins | sample Helgoland_Spring_7_FD_148601 | JGI IMG/M metagenome (GOLD analysis project Ga0206128, IMG submission 148601) | Pelagic subsurface seawater microbial communities from Kabeltonne, Helgoland, North Sea - Helgoland_Spring_Bloom_20160426_1 | ecosystem: Environmental > Aquatic > Marine > Epipelagic ... | reverse complement strand
AACTCCTGCAACTTTATGTTGAGAAAATGAAGCTTCAACACCACTTTCATAATTACTTTTTGCATCGCCTGCTCCAGTCCACCCTCTTAAAGCAGCTTCTGCTTTTAAGAAATAAACTTCAGCTACAGTCATCCAGGTTAACGTTTCTCCATCAATTACAGCTCCAATTGGAGAATGTGCTCCATAGGTAGATTTGGCATCAATTTCAATCCCCATTCTAATTCCTTTGTAAGCTCCATTTAAAGATTCGTCTGTAGAAGGAGCAAAATATTCTTCTATTCTCCCATCGTTATAACCAGTTAGAATTGATTCCATTTCTGCTCCCATTCTAATATCTCCCCAAGATCCACTAATTGTAACTATTGGATGAGGAAACCCTGTCTTAATAACCATATCTGAGCTTTCCATTAAGCCAGCATTACTAGCTAATGCAAGTTCGCCTTGTGTTTTAGCTAATACTGGATCAACTTTAGAAACTCGGAGGGCTAAACGCAATCTTAGACTATTTGCAAATTGTCTCCATTTTGAAATATCTCCACCAAAAGAAGACTTGTCAAAAGGGGCAAATTGTACTTCGCCTTCAAAAGCTTCTAAGCCATTAATAGCAGCTTCTAAATCATTAAAAAACGCTTTGTAAGCAATCTCTTGAGAGTCATATTCGCCTGTAGTATCGTTATTTTCATATTTTGTATATCGTATAGGTCCATATATATCTGAAACACGATGCATTGCAGTAATCTTAATAATATTTGCTAAGTATATAAATTTATCTCCACTTGAGTCGTTAGCATTTTCTATAGCTTTTTTCACATTTAAAGCCTGCGGCATTACGTTACCATAAGCATCACTCCAAGGAAATCCATTCCACCCGTCAACTAAAGCATAAGTTTGGTTATTAATATTTCCTGCAAAAGGGGTAGGTGCTGTCATATACCCAGAAAACACATCGCCCATAAGTCCTTGTTGTAATTGGTAGTTCCATGCTGGAGTTACATTAAATACATTAAAAAACATTGGTTGAAATTCGCCACCAATATGATTATTCATTTGTGTTAAACTTTGTTCAGTTACACCATCTGGGCTTGAATTAATTTTTTCAAAATCATTTGTACAATTAGATAGACTAATCATTAGCGCAGATACTATTGCGTATTTTAGTATGTTTTTCATTTTTTTAAAAATTTACATTAATATTTAATCCTATACTTCTTGTAGTAGGTTGACCAAATATGTCAACACCTTGTAACCCTGTACCTGTACTAGAAGCAATATTGGGGTCAAATGGAGCATCTTTAAAAATAAAGAATAGATTATTTGCAATAAGAGAAAGCTTAACAGATTCAAAGATGTTACTTAACGAAGGTAATACATACCCTATGGATAGCTCTCTTAAGGTTATATTAGTAGCATTATATACATACTCTCCAAGCAAACCATCTCTACCACCAACTTGGTTGTAATAGTCTTTCGCAGTTAATTGAGATGCTACTCCACTTTCATCGACTACGTTAATCATTCCACCATTAGTGTTCCTTGCATCTGCTGAAGCTTGAGAAACACCAAACTTATCATTTACTGCTTCCGTAACACTGATAACATCGCCTCCAAACTTACCATCAATTAAAAAATTTATTGACAAATTTTTATAATCAAAAGTGTTACTCCATCCCAAAGAGAAGTCAGGTTGGTTATGAGCGACGGTCTCAAACCCTGTTGATTGTAATGTTCCATCAGAAACTATAGGTGTACCATTTGCATCTCTAAGAATAGAATTTGCTATAATACTTCCATAATCTTCTCCTTCAATTAAGGAATATCCGTATCCATTAATGCCTGGATCTGTTAAAATTGCTTCTCCATTTTCTAAATCAGGATGTGTAGAAACTACTTTATTTTTATTAGACGCATAGTTTATTGTAGTATTCCATTTAAAATTATCGTTTACAATAGGCTTGCCATTAAGAACCAATTCAACTCCTTTATTTGAAATTTCACCCGCATTTACAATAAATTGATCAAAACCAAGATTTTCCTGTCCTGCATCAATATAGAATATTTGATTTTCTGTAGATGAACTGTAATATGTTAAATCTAAGCCTAGTCTATTCCCTAAGAATCGCCATTCTGTTCCAATTTCATAAGATTTTTGATTTTCAGGTTCTAATGTTTCTCCTGGTTTTGATCCATATCGACGAACTTCTAAAAAACCAGTTACAGGGTTAAAACGTCTTTTAGAATTTGATGCAAAAGCAGGAAGATCTCTACCTACTTCTGCATAAGAAACTCTTATTTTTGCAAATGACACAGCTTCTGGCATCTCAAACATTTCTGTAATTACCCCTGTTAAACCTACGGATGGGTAAAAGAATGATTTTGAATCTGTAAATGATAATGTAGAGGACCAATCTGTTCTTCCCGTAACATCTAAGAAAAGCATATCTTTGTAACCTAAATTTGCTGCACCAAAAACAGACTGGACTTCTCTGTTAGAAACATCATGATAGATCCCATTTGTTTGATTAAGACTTGCAATTGTGAATACATTTGGAAACTTAAGACCTCCTAACCTGGAATCTAAATAAACCTTATCTCCAGTTTTATATTTAGTTAGACTTGTTCCTAAAGTAAGACCAAAATCGAAAACCTCTGATATTTTATTATTATAATTACCAATTAAATCAAGGTATTGTTGGGTGTTTTCTGTTTTTTCATATATATAACGTCCAGTGTCTGGTGCAAAAGTAGGATCACTACCAGCAAATAATTTCTTATCAAATGTGAAAAATGATTTATCAAAACTACCTCTAGATTGTAGTGAAAAAGTATCCGTGATTTTATATTTAACACTTATACTTGATAGGACTCTTTGAGCAATATCTTTGCTAGGGTTTCTGTTTATTAGCCAATATGGATTTTGTTGAATATTTTCATCAAAGGATGTTGCAAATTGATCCATCATATTAGTAGCAGTGTTAAAGTACTCAAACTTGTTTTTGTAAGCGTTTAAATCAATTCCAACTGGGTTAAGATATAAGCCAGTTAATGGGTTGGAATACAATCCATTAGTCGGTCGATTCCAAATTCTTTGATCAGACAGACTAATGTTTGCTGAAACTTGAATTTTATCTCCTAAAAAGCTCGCTGTTTGTCTTAAGTTTAAAACATTTCTATTTAATCTATTTTCTGGCATCACACCAGTTGCTGAAGTGTTCGTAAATGAAAAATATGTTTGAGCAACCTTACTTCCTGCACTTAATGATATTGCCTGGGTAGCCGTAAGACCGCTATTAAAAAAGTCATCAACAGTGTTAGACAAACCACTAGTTTTTTCTCCCCAAGATTTAGGATCGGTAACTCTACCATTTTCAGTTACTGTTTCTCCAACTGAAACAGATTGGTATTCTGTTTGTAATTTAGGTAAAGATGTCACATTGTCTAACGTGATAGTTGAATTAAAATTAACTTTAAGAATACCCTCTTTTCCAGTTTTTGTGGTTATTAAAATCACACCATTTGCTCCTTGACTTCCGTATAATGCAGCGGCCGATGCTCCTTTTAATATGGTCATACTTTCAATATCATCTGGATTAATGAGGGATGTAATATCTCCACCGTCTCTGTTTCCTGTTTGACTACCAAAAATATCTGTGCCAACTTCAGATCCATTTTGTCCATTTCCACTGTTTTGCATTGGAATGCCATCGATAACATATAATGGATCGTTATTACTTGTAGAAGAATTTCCTCTAAGAACTACTTTAACAGCTCCACCAACACCTGAAGAACTTCTAGTAATTGTTAGTCCAGCAGATTTACCAGACAAACTATTAATAGGGTTGGTTTGCTTAACTCTTGTGAAATCATCTCCTTTTACATCTTGAGCAGCATAGGTTAAAGCTTTTCTTTCCTTTTTAATCCCTAAAGCAGTTATAATAACTTCGTTGAGTTGCTCTGCGTCTTCTTCTAATTGCACATTGATACTATTCGTATTGGTAACAGTCATTTGTACGCTAGTCATTCCTATATAAGAATATACCAAAACGTCTCCCACATTAGCTGTTAGTTTGTAATTTCCATCAAAATCTGTTTGGGTCCCATTAGAGGTTCCTTGAATGATAACATTGACCCCAGGAATAGGAATGCCATCAGCTTTTGAAGTTACGGTTCCTGTGATGCTTTTTTGCTGAGCAAATGAAATGTGCACAGTTAAAAGTAAAAAAGAACACAAGAAAAAGGTTCGAAAATTTTGTTTCATAATATTTGAGGTATTTAGTTATTTGGCGTAAATCTATTTATTATAAAAAAAAACTAAAATAAATATATCCAAACGACATCATTTTTAGTACAGACAACCTTTTTTCTACTCTAAGTGATTTTACCTCCTTAAAATAGTATCGATTTTATTGGAAATAAAAGAATATATTATTAAAATTAAACATTATATTATCCACGTATTGACCGAAAGTCCCTAAATTTTAAGTCATGTCACTTTTTGAAAAGAAAATAGATCGCGCTATACCAATTAGATACCATGTAATATTTTGGTTGGGTTATTTCTTGTTTAATTTTGTGAGGTGGGGCAGTTATTTTGATAATTACTGGTATTCCTTAAAATCTAATTTAGTAGAATTTCCAATTCACATAGTCATCGTTTATATAAACGTCTACTATTTGATTCCTAAGTTTATACTTCGAAAAAAATACAAGCACTATATTTTATCCCTGATTGTTTTACTGATTTTGGTGTATTTAATAAGAACTGGTTTAAATTATCTTTTAGTAACTAAAGACATTTGGCCAGAAGCCACAGACCCCGTCAAGTTTATGGAGTTAAACCATATAATTGCTGTCATACTTGGAGAATTGTATGTTATAGGATTTGTAACTGCTATTAAATTGGTGGTTGATTGGTCTATAGAAAAACAAAAAAACGAAGATTTAGCAAAACTTCAAATGAGTACGGAATTAAAATATTTACGAACACAAATAAAACCCCATTTCTTTTTTAATACGCTAAACAATCTGTATGCACTGACTTTATCAAAATCTAATAAAGCACCACAATTAGTGATTAAGTTGTCCGACATGATGCAGTATATTTTGTACGAAGTTAAAAGCTCTAATGTAAATTTACTTAAAGAAATAAACCATATTAATAACTATATTGATATCGAATGCCTCAGATTCAACGATCGCATTGATTTAGAAATGGATATTACAGGAGATATTGAACATGTTTTAGTTCCTCCGCTTTTGTTTCTTTCATTTGTAGAAAATTGTTTTAAACATGGGATGAATGAAACCGATAATTTAAAAATAAAAATTAGTTTTAATATTGCAAATAAGGATACCCTCGAATTTACGTTAATAAACAGTTTTAATCCAACGACTCCACATGATTTAAGTAAAGGAATTGGAAATAAAAACGCCCAAAGGCGTTTGAATTTACTGTTTTCCAATCGCTATTTATTGGAATCTAAAATTGAAAACAAAACTTATAAACTCTTTTTAAAAATTCCCATAAGATGAAAATTAAATGCATAATTATTGACGATGAACCTTTAGCGATTTCAGTAATTGAAAGTCATTTAAAGAACTTTGATCATATTGAAATCGCAGCAACCTTTGGTGGTCCATTAAAAGCATATAAGATACTAGAACAAGAAAAAATAGACCTCATTTTTTTAGATATTAATATGCCCCAGATGACTGGCTTTACTTTTATCGAAAACCTAAACTCCAGACCACTCATCGTCATAACAACGGCCTATAGAGAGTATGCGGTAAAAAGTTTTGAATTTAATATTTTAGATTATTTGGTAAAGCCAATTCCATTCAATCGATTTTTGAAAACCATCAATAAAGTATATCAACAAGTGTATCTTAGTCAAAGTTCAGTTGACACGAGTTTACAACAAGAGCCACATATATTTTTAAAGGTCAACAAAAAACTAATAAAAATAAATTTAAATGATATTTTATATATTGAAAGCCTCAAAGACTATATAAAAGTAACCACTACTTTGGGTGATTTTGTAGCTCATAAATCATTAACTTCTATAACGGATGAATTGCCACAATCTAATTTTATACGAATTCATCGTTCATTCACCATTTCTATCAATAAAATTAGTTCATTAGAAGGGAATACAGTTCAGATTTCAACTAGAAACATTCCAATTGGTCGAAATTATGTAAAACAAACCAAAGAACGTATTTTTAATATTCACGATGATAAAACTAAATAAGTCTAAATACAATACTAATAAGTGTTAACAATAGGTTATGAAAACGCAACGAATTGAATCTGTAGATATCCTCCGTGGTTTTACGATTACAGCAATGATTTTGGTTAATACACCAGGATCATGGAGCCATGTTTACACTCCACTATTACACGCCGAATGGCATGGACTTACCCCAACCGATTTGATTTTTCCATTTTTTTTGTTCATTGTAGGGATCTCAATCTACTTTTCATTTAACAATAAATCGAATTCATCTTCAACCTATAAAAAAATTATTATTAGAAGTTTAAAACTTTTAGGACTAGGCTTATTTTTAAATGCTTTCTCGCCAAATTATCCATTCGTTGAAGAAATCGCTACGATGCGTTTTCCAGGGATACTACAACGAATAGGTTGCGTGTTTTTAGTATCCTCAATATTATTTCTCAATTGTAATTGGAAATCACTTTTAGTAATATGTGTGTCAGTTTTAATAGGGTATTGGCTGTTTATTGGTTTTATGCCATTTCCAAACTCAGAAATAATACGCCCAACATTTGATAGAGCTCCCAATAATTGGGTTAATTACATTGACTTAAAAATTTTTGGAAACCACCTTTGGCAAAAAGATTATGATCCCGAAGGATTTTTCAGTACAATCCCCGCAATTATATCCTGTGTTTTTGGAATTTTAGTAGCTCATATATTACATAGAATCAACCTAAATATGCGAGTTATTTATATGGTAGCTCTGTCTCTAATTTTATTTGTGTTGGGATATGTGTTTAATAATTGGTTTCCAATCAATAAAGCTATTTGGAGCAGTAGTTTTGTACTGGTAACTACTGGATGGGCTACACTGATTTTAGCTGCGATCTATTTTTTAACGGATATTTTAAATTTTAAATTTGGTAGTATTTTTAAATATGTAGGTATGAATGCCATCGGTATTTATTTTATTTCAAGTATAATCTCAAAATCTTTTTATTTAATCAAAGTAGGGGAGTATAATATTCATTCCTATATGTATGATTCTATTTTTGTCCACTCAGTATTATCTGATAAATTAGCATCGTTACTTTATGCTTTGACAGCTGTAATGTTCTATTTGTTTTTGGCATATTTTCTTGCTAAAAAAAAGATATTCATTAAAGTTTAGTGGTTTCATTTATTCATAAAAAACTGGTTTACAATTTTTTATGCTCTTAGACAGTACGGGTTTATAGGAAGTTTACGAAATACCTTTTACAAAATAAAATACACTGAGTATAATTTAAATAAAGTAAAGAATCAATTTAAGCTCTTAGAGAGTTTATAGAAGCAACTATCAGAAATTGAATAAATAATTAGTATCTAAATCTTAAAATATTATGAAACAATCAAAAAAAAGTAACCTAGTCCCGATAGCCATAATAGCAGGCTTATTTTTTATTTTCGGGTTTGTAACCTGGATAAATGGTGCATTGATACCCTTTATGAAAACCATCAATGAATTAACAGATGCTCAATCCTATTTGGTAGCATCAGCTTCTTATATTTCCTTTGTAGTGATGGCATTACCCGCATCTTATATTTTAAATAAAATAGGGTATAGGAAAGGGATGTCTTTAGGGTTAATTATAATGGCCATAGGTGCTTTAGTTTTTATACCAGCTGCAGAAGCAAGAACGTATTGGGTGTTTTTATCCGGAATATTTATTCAAGGAGTTGGAATGACCATCCTTCAAACGGCAGCCAATCCTTATATAACCATATTAGGACCTATTGAAAGTGGTGCAAAACGTATTGCCATAATGGGAATTGCCAATAAAACAGCAGGCGCTTTAGGATCTTTAATTTTTGGTGCCATATTGTTATCGGGTATTGACGAGGTAAAGGCCAAATTAGGATCTGCTTCAGTTGAAGAAAAAGAGGTCCTTCTAGATACCATGGCTGATAGTGTTTTTATACCTTATATTATTATGGCGTTAGTATTGTTTTTATTAGGAATATTAATTAGAAAAGCCCCATTACCACATGTAGAAGCAGCGTCTTCTGAAGAATCTAAAGAAAGTGAAACCACCAAAACTAGTATTTTTCAGTTTCCACATTTATGGTTAGGTGTGATTGCGTTATTTGTATACGTAGGTGCCGAAGTTGTTGCGGGAGATACCATTATTGCATACGGGATTTCATTAGGGTTTACTGGCGAAGAAGCAAAATATTTTACAACTTACACCCTATTAGCTATGGTAGCCACCTATGTATTAGGGGTCTTTTTAATCCCTAAATACGTAAAACAAAAAACAGCTTTAACTGCCAGCGCAGTATTGGGTATCTTGTTTAGTATTTGCATTTTAAATACAACAGGTTTTACTTCCATATTATTTGTTGCAGCTTTAGGTATTGCAAACGCTTTAGTATGGCCCGCGATATGGCCATTGACTTTAGAAGGTTTAGGTAAATTTACCAAAACAGCTTCTGCCTTATTGATTATGGCTATTTCAGGTGGAGCCATTATCCCTCCATTATACGGCAGGATGGTAGATGCTAATAAGCATGAATTGATTGCAAACGGTTTACAAGAAGCGGATGCTATGTCAACAGCCGCAACTAGCAGTTATTGGATTTTAATTCCATGTTATACCATCATCCTCTTTTTTGCATTATGGGGGTGTAAAATCGGAAAAAAAACTCCACAAATAAACCATAAATGACAAAAATCAGTATGTACTTGATTGAACTCTAATAAATGAAGAAATTGATAAACACCCAGCTTATACAATAATTTAAGGTTGTCCAATCATGAAAACATGGAAGCGTTTTTTATATGAGAGTATTAGTGAGTTATATTAAATAAATATTGATACCTACGACGATAGATAGGATGAAAATATTAAATACAATTAAGCCTATAAAATAAATAATAGAACACTCTTGTCATAGTTGTTTTGAGTTTTTAAACTACCTAAAACCTATTGATTTCTAGATTGATAGGTTTTTCATTAAGACTGTATGAAAATTATTGCGATGTGCTATCACGACAAATTTTGTTAGTGTAATATAGGGGTGAAATTTTTAAAATAAAATCACAAAAATGAAGCCCTGGTGTTACGCCAAATAACTTACAGTATGCTTATATTTATCATCAAATTTTTAAACAAAGTCAATTACCTATTTTATGATTTTCTCTCACATAAATACTAAAATAAAACAATACAGGTTCGTGTCAAAATTGAAATAACCAACCAGTTTTAATGTGTCAAATAATTATTTACAGCGTTAAATTTTATTTTATCACACTTATTAACCATACATCCCCACAACATTACTTCAAATTCAATAATATTTCGATTTAATTTAATGGGTAGTTTGTTTAGATATCGTTGATAAAACCCTCTTAAAATTGTCATGTATGTTTTTTGTTGAGGTAAGTTTTGTCAATTTCTTAATATATTGATATAATTTTACAATATGGTTTTTTTATAACTACATACTACTTAAATATTATAAACGGTTAGCTTTTAAAAAATTAAAACATTAAAACAATTTAACATTAACAATTAAAAAACTCAAGTAAATTATGAAACACAATTTTATAAGAATAGTATTTTTCTTATTTGTAACATCAATTTTTGCTCAAGCAGATAAAGTATCTGTTTTGAATGATGACGATGGAATGAAGTTAGTTGTCAATGGCGAACACTTCATGATTAATGGGATGAACTGGGATTATTTTCCTATTGGTACTAATTACTCCTATAGTTTATGGAAGCAATCGGATGATGTCATTAAGGCAGCATTGGACGCCGAAATGGGATTGTTAAAAAATATGGGGGTGAATGTCATAAGACAATACACAGGAGTACAGCCCAAATGGATAAAATACATCTATGAAAAGTATGGTATATACACTTTGTTGAACCATTCCTTTGGTCGTTACGGACTCACTATTAATGGTACATGGGTTCCTGTAACAGATTACAGAGATCCAGACACTCAAAAACTTTTAATGTCTGAAGCAACCAAATTGGCTCAAGATTATAAAGACACTCCTGGTTTACTAATGTTTTTATTAGGTAATGAAAACAATTACGGACTTTTTTGGGCCGGTGCTGAAACCGAAGATTTTCCAGACGAAGCAGAAAAGATTGATTTTATTGGAGAAGAACGTGGAAGACCGATGTACAAGCTGATGAACGATGCTTCTATCAAAATGAAGAGTATTGATGGATCCCATCCCATAGCAATTTGTAATGGAGATGTATTATTTATCGATATCATTGCAGAAGAATGTAAAAACATTGATGTTTTCGGAACCAATATGTATCGAGGTTCTTCTTTTACAGATGCTTTTAAAACGGTTAAAGAAAAACTGAAGATTCCAATTATGTTAACCGAGTTTGGTGCGGATTCATTTAATGCGATTAAAAATGCAGAAGATCAAAAGATGCAAGCTTACTATATGGTAGAAAACTGGAAAGATATTTACCAGAATGCTGCCGGTTTAGGGAAGTCAGAAAATGCAATTGGGGGTTTCACATTTCAATTTAGTGATGGTTGGTGGAAATTTGGACAAACTAAAAACTTAGAAGTGCATGACAACAATGCATCATGGGCAAATGGAGGCTATTCATTGGATCTTGCGCCTGGAGAAAATAACATGAACGAAGAATGGTTTGGAATTTGTGCTAAAGGACCAACCGATGTAAGAGGCTTATATACCTTATATCCAAGAGCGGCCTATTATGCCTTAAAAGAAGCACACCAATTAAATCCTTATGAAGAGGGTGTGACTCCTGAATTTTTAAACACTCATTTTGAAAACATCGAATTAATGGCCGCTGTCCTTCAAGCTAGAGGCGACAAAGCAGCTTTAGGTGGTAATGAAAAAATTAAACTAAGCAACATGAGAGCTGAGTTTACAACGTTTAATACAGGTGGAAGTCTTCTTACAACACCAGATACAGAGGACCCGAAAAAAGCCACATTTCCTAATGAACTAGGATTTGATCACATGCAATCGTATTTTATTGGAGTCGAAGCAAATCCAAACTCTAATATGAGAGCGAATGTTAATTTTAATATTCTGGGAAATGTCGCTGATAACCCAATTGACGAAATATTTTATGAAAATACGGGGCGACCAATATCCGTAAATACAGATGATGGAAATGTAGAAATTACAGATCCAAACAGAGTTAAAATATACAATGCTGAATTTGATTGGAATGCAAAAGAATTTAACTTAAGAGGGTTTTATAGAACTGGACATTACCACTGGAGTTACGAAGGTGATTTCTTTGGATTATACAGAGAGGCTAATTATGGTCCAAACCTTGACCTTTATAATGGAGAAATTTTAGGAATTGAAGTAGATGGTAAAGGCGCTTTAAAAGGATTAAAAGCCGCTTTTGGATCTCAACTTTGGTGGGGAGCTAACCCTGCAGTCCTATTGAAATATGGAACTAAAATAGGGAAATGGGATGTAACTGGAGTGTATCATGAAGACATTGATGATGTTGGAGAAGCTGTTACTTCGATAGCTGTACCACTTCCAAAAACACGTAGAGTCACATTGCATACTGCTAGAAAATTTGGAGATTTTATTTTTGAAGCTGGTGGTATTTGGGGTGGACAACCGTTAAATGGACGCGAATTTCAAATTGCAGAAGGAACAACTGATAACTACATCATTTATACTGATGAAGTCGATGAAAAAGATAACTGGGGAGCCAAAGCGAAGCTAACCTTTCAAAAAGGCGCTTTTAAATGGTATGCACAAGGGGCTAGCATGGGCTTAGTTGCTAACGGTGGATCCGATCAAACACAAACATTCACAGGATGGAAATTGAAGGATTCTGGAAGCGGAAACCAAAATAACTTTTTAACTGGGTTTGCATACACATTTGGAGATTTTCAAATCGCTCCTAACTTTTTATGGCAAAAGCCAATTGTTGGTGCTATGCCAAATGATTTAAACGGAGGAACTGGTCGCCTTAGAAATATTCAAGACGATCCATTTGCAGTAAGATCCAATAGAGAAACCACAGCAGGAGAACTCTTATTTTCTTACGATCCGACTCCAGGAACATGGATGTATGAATGGGATAACGACCGAGCGGAGGATGCTAAATTTGCATTTAACCTTGGGTTTGTTTTCCGTCATCACCCAACAGCGCAAGATGCCGCGGTTGGATTCTTAGCAAATCGTACTTCTTTTGCCTTTCCGAATGCGGCCCCTGCACAAGATTTATGGGAAGCACATTCTCGAATTGTATCTAAAGTGAGACCAAACCTTGGTTTGATCGCAAACTTATATCTAGGAAATGCGCAGGCAAATGGAGACAGCGATCGACTCATTGAGCGGATGGGAGGCGATGTTAGAGTGATTTATAATAAATTAAAAATAACCCATACGTTCAAATTTAATGACTGGGGTCCTTTTGATTATCACCGTGATTTTAACTTGACCTATCCTGCACAGTTCATGTTAGATCTATCAACCACCTTAGGAAAACCAGATTGGTTCATCCTTCCAAATACCCAAGTAGGCTTACGTGGTACATGGCGTTCTTTAAATGAACATTCGCCTCGTTACGCTCCTACTTTTGTACCAGAAAACACCTATCCACCAATACCACCAATTAGTAATGTTGGCTTTGGATTTGGAAGTGAATGGGAAATCAGAACATACATACATATTAATATTGGAAAATAAAAAATTATAAAATGAAAAATATAAAATTTATGTATTCAAAAATCACACTGCTCTCAGGCTTACTTTTTGTAGTGATGATGAGTTGTGAACGAGATATTACGGACAAAATAGAATTTGCACATTTAGCTAAATCTGGTGAAATATTTACAGATTCTCCTATTGGTTTAGGAGAGGATTTTTACAAGCCATACACAGGATCAAAGGAAACTGCTTGGACAGTTGACGAAAGCGAAGGCTATGAAAGTGCTGCTTCCATGCGATTTGATGTGCCAAATGAAAACGATCCTGCAGGAAATTATGCAGGAGCTAGCTTTATAGTGGATGGATCAGGTCGTGACCTTACAGAATTCGATGCCCTAACCTTTTGGGCGAAAGCATCAAGAGGAGTTGCTATTGGAGCCATGGGTTTTGGTCAAGACTTTGGATTAAACAAATATGAAGTATCTGATACTGGAATTAATTTAGGCACCAACTGGCAAAAATATGTCATTCCAATCCCTGATGCTTCAAAACTTTTTGATGAAAGAGGAATGTTTTGGTATTCTGCGGGAACTCAAAGTACAGGAGGATCTGGATACACCTTTTGGATTGATGAATTGAAATTTGAAAAACTAGGAACCATCGGACAACCAAGACCCACTATTGAGAATGGTGAAGATGTTGTTAAAGATGTTTTTGCAGGAATTAGTTTAGAATTAATAGGCTTCACACAAACATTCAATTTAGGCACTGGAATTGATAAAACACTCAATGTAGCACCAAGTTACTTTGACTTTACATCTTCGGAACCGAGTATTGCTTTTATAAATGAATTTGGAAACATCGATGTTAGTAGTGGTACAGCTGTTATAACAGCGAGTTTGGGTGGTGTAGAAGCAGATGGGTCTTTGACTATAAATGCTTCTGGTCAGTTTGAACTAGCACCAGCTCCGACTACAAACCCTAATAATGTAATTTCTGTTTTTAGTGATTCTTATGAAAACATCCCTGTAGATTATTTTAATGGCTATTGGGAACCTTATCAAACAACTCTAGGAGGTGAAATTATTATAAATGGACAAAATGTGATTAAGTTTACGGACTTTAATTTTGTGGGTACTAAACTGACAACTCCTTTAGATATTTCGGAAATGACTCATCTTAGTATTGATATTTTAATGCCTGTAGTCTTGCCAACAGATATTGATATGCTTGTTGTATTGAAGAATGAAAATCCGGCTGCGACAACCTTACAACAGCAGCGAATTGGGGGTCAAACCTACCAATGGTCTGACCAAACAGGGGACATCAATAATACGGATGCCAATGCAACCTTTGAAGTAGGAGGCGTATGGAAAACCATAAAAATTCCTCTTAGACCAACGTCTGAAACTGGTTTGGATAAGACAGGAGTTAATCTCATCATCATTGAAAGGATAAAATCTTCTAACGTGACGGATTTACACATCGATAATATGTATTTCTTTAAAGAATAATAATTAAGAAAATATAAAAACAAGAAAAAAATGAACAAAAATAATAAAAAGAGAATGCGTATAACAACAATGTTGTTAAAAACGCTCTGCTTCGTAAGCATACTTATCACCTTTAGTTGTACTACAGACGAAACCCAAACGGTTGCGACCTTTACAAACTTAGTAATGGCCGATGAGTTTGATATAGAAGGCGCTCCTGATTCTGATATTTGGAATTACGATATCGGAACGGGTCCAAACTCTGATGGCTGGGGGAATAATGAATTACAATATTACACCAACCGTTCTGAAAATGTAACCGTCCAAAATGGGCTCCTAGTGATTTCCGCTATCGAAGAAGATTATAACGGCGCTTCATTTACATCGGCAAAATTGTTAACCAAAGGGAAATTTGAACAAGCCTATGGGCGTTTCGAAGCCCGTATCAAAGTACCGGGTGGATCGGGACTTTGGCCTGCATTTTGGCTCTTAGGAGAAAACAGCGATGTGGATGGCTGGCCTCAGTGTGGTGAAATCGATATTATGGAGTACCGCCGACAAGAACCAACCTTGGTGAGCGGATCCATTCATGGTCCTGGATACTCTGGTGAAACAGATCCTCAAGGGCAAGTCACTAAAAGTTACGATTTAGGAAATGATCGTTTTGATGCTGGATTTCATGTTTTCGGAATCGAATGGGGCCCTGAATACATCAATTATTACATAGACGATGTCTTGTACAATCAAATTACACCCTCTGACATCGAAGTCACACCAACCGACGCTATCTACACCCTAAACGATGCTGTGGAAGCAGTAGAAGCGATGGAAGCGACCGAAGATACTCCAGCTGTTGAGGCTGTTGAAGCCGTGGAAGCCACTGTTATTACAGGGGATTGGGTTTTCAATAAACCGTTTTACATCATAATCAATTTGGCTGTTGGAGGCAATTTCCCTGGGAATCCAGATAGTGGAGAAACATTTCCACACAACATGCTAGTCGATTATGTGAGAGTATATAAAAATAGTAACAACTAATAAAAATGACAATGAAAAATTTATTCAAAAAAATTAAACAAGTTTCGATTTTAATCTTGGCAATCAGTTTTATAGGTTGTGACGATGATGATGCTGTTTTGCCAAAACTAACAGCTGGCTTTACGCACACAATTAATGCCGATACAGGCACCGTAACGTTTATTAACACGTCCACAAATGCATCGATGTACGCATGGGATTTTGGGGATGAAACTTCTTCAGCTCTTATTAACCCGGTGAATGTGTATGAAAACGGAACCTATATCGTGGTTTTAAAATCTTCAAATGTTGCAGGAGCGTATGACATCTTTACGGATGAGATCGTAATTCTAATACCGGAAGTCGCCACCTTACCAATTACGTTTGATGGCGAAAACACAAAATACGATCCTACAGTTTTTGATGGAACTACCTTTGAAATTCTTACGAATCCAGACCTTTCTGGTACAAATGCAGTAGAATCTAATGTAGGAGCGGTTACCAATAGTGGGGCTACTTATGAAGGGTTGTTTTTTGAATTAGGAGCACCGGTAGATTTAACGACTGAAAAATCCATCAAAATGAATTTTTGGTCAGATTCAGCAATCGATGTATTACTAAAGCTTGAAAATGGAACTGCAGCAAATATCGAAACATCAGCAAGTCATACAGGTTCTGGATGGGAAGAAATAATCTTCACATTTAATTCAGCAGCCAGCTACAACCAGTTAACTCTTTTTGTGGATGGTGCAGGAACAACCGATGGTACATTCTATTTTGATGATATTATCCAAGTGGAGTCACCTCCAACGCCGTGTTCTCCTGAGACCGTAGAATCGCTTGCCGCATCCGATTTTAATCTTACATTTATGGCAGATCCAACCGCAAGCATTATAAATGATGGGACTACTTTTGAGTGGATTGATAATCCAGACTTTAATAACACTGTAAATACATCTTGTAAAGTTGGAAAAATTACAAAACTTGGAACCAACCCTTGGGATAATAACCAAATAGTTTTAGATGCTAAATTAGATTTAGTAGCCAACAAAGGATTAAAAATCAAAGTATGGTCTGCTAAAGCAAATACTGAAGTTAGAATTAAGTTAGAAGAAAATGGAACGCCAGCGAACAATACCGAATTATCTTTAACCACTTCCCTAACGAGTGAATGGGAAGAATTAAGCTTTGCTTTTACAGGGGACGATACGGATAAATATGATAAAGTTGTTTTGTTCTTTGATTTGGATGCAAACAATACCGACACCTATTATTTTGATGACTTAACTTTATACGGAACAGGAACGGCACCAGGCGTATGTGTTGTAGAAGCAACAGAATCCTACAGTGCATCCGATTTGAATATGACTTTTAAAACAGATCCTAGTGACGATTTCATATCTGATGGTGCAGGTTTTTCATGGGTTGATAATCCGGATTTTGAGAATACGGTTAACAGCTCATGTAAAGTAGGTAAAGTAATAAAAGGGAATAACAACCCTTGGGATAATAATCAATATGATTTAGATGCAAAACTAAATTTTGAAACAAATACAGGTTTAAAAATTAAAGTTTGGTCTGCAAGACCAAATACTGAAGTTCGTTTAAAGTTAGAAGAGATTGGAAACGCTGGTAATAATGTCGAGAAGTTTTTTACCACTTCAGTGACCAGTGGATGGGAAGAGTTAACCTTCCCTTTTACAGCCGCCGATAGTGGTAAATTTAACAAAGTAGTAATCTTCTTTGACTTAAATGCAAACAATACCGACACCTATTATTTCGATGACCTAAAATTATATGGCAACGGCTCTGGCGGTGGCGGCGGTGGCGGCGGAAATGTTGATGGAGATATTTCAAGTAATGGTGGTTTTGAAACTGGAGATCTTGAAGGTTGGACTTTATATGATAATGGTGGAAGCGCTACTTTGGACAATACGGAAGCACAAACAGGAGATTGGTGTGTTAAATTATTTGCAAGTGCTCCAAGTGGATTAAATCCAACGTTGAAGCAGGAAAGAAAAGCTGCTGGCTCAATAGTTGTAGGAGATAAAGTACAAGTTACATTTAGCTATAAAGGATCATTAACAGGAGAATCTGGTACTGTATCAATACAATCATTTGTAGAAGCTACTAACGGTGCAAGCCAAATTGAAACTTTTGATGTGACTCCAACAAATACATGGCAAACTTTTACAACTACTTATACGGTAACAGGGGCTTTGCAAGGTGGTGATGTTAGTGGTGGTATAACCATGGAATTTGTTGCTATTTGTGGAGGCGTTGCAGGTTGTAGTTCAACATTGTATTTAGATGATATTTCGTTAATAATCAATCCATAATAAATCCATAATAAAAAACATGATACAAACTACAATATTTCGGTATTGTAGTTTGTGTTTATTTATTTAGTTAGTACATATTTTTAAGTATCAATAAAGATAAAATAATCAACCTCTTTAAAACAAATATAGAGGTTCATAGAAGAAGAATTTTAATGACAAATAATACTATTTTTTTAGACAAAAATAAAGACACAGATCAGGTTAAAGACATTGAAGGGTCATTAGTCAATATAGACAATGAAGTCTTTTATAAAATATCGAACAGCGATAAAATGAGACCATTTTTCATGAGCATTGTGAGTGATTCTAATCATTGGCTGTTTATCTCCAGCAACGGAGGTTTAACCGCTGGAAGAAAAAACTCTGAATTTGCGTTATTTCCGTATTACACAGACGATAAAATTACTGAAGCTGCTGAAATCACTGGAAGTAAATCTGTTTTTCAAGTTCAAAAGAATAGTAAAACGCATTTATGGGAACCTTTTTCCGATCGTTTTCAAGGGATGCACAACATTACTCGTAATTTGTATAAAAACGAGTATGGAAACAAAGTGTTATTTGAAGAAATCAACCACGATTTAGGATTGACGTTTCAATACCAATGGAATTCTACAAATACTTTTGGTTTTATAAAAAAATCAAAACTTATCAATACTTCTGATTCAAACGTTGAAATCAATTTATTGGATGGGATTCAAAATATTTTGCCTTATGGTGTTGGGAGCGATTTACAAAATGCAAGTAGTAATCTTGTAGATGCTTATAAACGTAACGAGTTAGATAAAAGTTCTGGATTAGGAATTTATGCTCTAAGTGCAATTATTGTGGATAAGGCGGAGCCTAGCGAAGCATTAAAAGCCAACATTGTTTGGTCCATAGGCTTAGATCAACCTAAACATTTAGTATCCTCTCTTCAAGTTGAATCGTTTCGGAAAAATCAAGACCTTCAAGAAGAAACCGATGTGAAAGCAGAAAAAGGCGCCTATTTTGTCAATTCAACCATTGTTTTAACGGCTGATGAAAGCAAAGATTGGATGCTAGTTGCTGAGGTTAATAAAAATCATTCTGCAATTGCAAAATTGATCCATGAGATTAAAACCAATGACGGTTTATCAGAACTCATCAATCAAAAAATTGAAAAAGGAACCGAGCGTCTCATTGCTTTAAATGCTGCCTCTGATGGGTTGCAACTTTCAGCAGATAAATTTAGAGATACACGTCATTTTTCAAATACCTTATTCAATATCATGCGTGGGGGTATATTTGATGATAATTACCAAATTGAAAAATGGGATTTTAAAACCTATCTTTTAAAAGCCAATAAAAAAGTAGCTAGGAAAACAGAAGACTTGGTTGAGAAACTACCTGAAGTATTTTCACTTTCTGTTCTACAAGAATTAGCATATCAAATTGATGACACAAACTTTAGACGTTTGTGTTTTGAATACATGCCTTTAAAATTTAGCCGACGACATGGCGATCCGAGCCGTCCTTGGAATAAATTTTCAATCAATACCAAAAGCGAAATTGATGGTTCAAAAATCCTTGATTACGAAGGAAATTGGCGTGATATTTTCCAAAACTGGGAAGCACTAGCACATTCATACCCGGCGTTTATTGAGAGTATGATCCATAAATTTTTAAATGCCACGACTTTTGATGGTTACAATCCGTATCGAGTGACAAAAGGCGGGTTTGATTGGGAAACGATCGAACCAGACGATCCATGGTCGTACATTGGCTATTGGGGTGATCACCAAGTGATATACTTACTAAAGTTTTTAGAGTTTATTGAAAATCATCAGCCTGGAAAACTAGCAAGCTATTTTAATAAAGATATGTTTGTATATGCAAATGTTCCTTACAAAATTAAAAGCTACGACGCACTGCTTGAAAACCCAAAAGATACCATCGAATTTGATGAAGCATTGGATCTTAAAATCCGTGAACAAAGAGTTGAACTTGGTGCAGATGGCGCTTTACTTCGAGACGAAAATCGTTTTATTGTAAAAGTCAATTTTATTGAAAAAATATTAGCAACCACTTTAGCTAAACTTTCAAACTTTATTCCAGAAGGCGGAATTTGGATGAACACACAACGTCCAGAATGGAACGATGCCAACAATGCGTTAGTTGGAAGTGGCGTATCAATGGTTACTTTGTATTATCTCCGACGTTTCCTTAAGTTTTTTGATACTGTAGTGGTTCAATCAAACTTAGAAACTGTTGAGGTTTCAAAAGAGTTAGTGACTTTCTTTGATTCTATTTCAACGACCTTTAACGACCATCAACATTTACTGTCGGGTCGAATCAACGATACAGATCGAAAGTTGATTTTAGATGCCTTAGGAAATGCAGGAAGCAGCTATAGAGATCAAGTCTATAAGAATGCGTTTTCAGGAAGAAAAAATGAAGTATCTATCCAAGATCTAAAAGCATTTATAGCCGTGAGTCTTCAATATTTAGAGCACTCTATCGAAGCAAATAAACGAGACGATAATTTATACCACGCGTATAATTTAATGACGATAAACGATTCTAAAAGCGTTTCAATTTCATATTTAGATGAAATGTTAGAAGGGCAAGTAGCAGTCTTAAGTTCAAAATATTTATCGACCAATCAGTCCTTATCTGTATTGAATGCCATGAAAAGCAGCAAATTGTTCCGACCAGATCAGTATAGCTACTTATTGTATCCTAACAAAGCGTTGAAAGGATTTATTGAGCGAAATACAATTTCTGCTTCAGCTGTTTCATCCTCTAAATTACTAGAACAGTTAGTGAGCGATGGAAATGTTCAAATTTTAGAGAAAGATGTCAATGGTGCTTATCACTTTAATGGGAGTTTTAAAAATGCCATTGATTTAAAAGTCGCTTTAAATGAACTTTCTCAAACATCTTATAAAGAACTCATTGCGTTAGAAACGCCCAAAATTCTTCAAATTTTTGAAGAGGTCTTCAATCACAAATCGTTTACGGGACGTTCCGGAACCTTTTATGGATATGAAGGTTTAGGTTCTATTTACTGGCACATGGTTTCTAAACTACAGTTGTCGGTACTTGAAACCTGTCACGCAGCATTTGAAACGGAAACCAATGAAGCCGTTAAAGGACACTTATTAGATCATTATTACGAAATCAATGCTGGAATTGGCGTTCACAAATCACCAAAGTTATATGGTGCTTTCCCAACCGATCCTTATTCGCATACCCCTGCAGGCAAAGGCGCTCAACAACCTGGAATGACAGGTCAGGTAAAAGAAGATGTTTTATCTCGTTTTGGTGAATTTGGAGTGGAAGTTTCGGATGGAAAACTAGGTTTTAATCCTCGTTTGTTACGTGGAAATGAATTTTTAAAAGAGAGTAAAACATTTCATTACATCGCGCTTCCTAAAAAGAAAAACAGCATTTTAGTTTCCAAAGATTCTTTGTGTTTTACCTATTGTCAAGTGCCTATTACGTACACAATTTCTGACGAAGAGAGTTTAACGGTAAAATTCAGTAATGGTAATTCAACAACCTTTAAAACGTTAAGCTTAGATGCTGAAACGAGTGCACATGTATTTAATCGTACAGGGGATGTTGTAGAACTAAATGTTCACGTTAAAAAGAGTCGTTTAAAATAAATATTTCAAGTCATCATGAGAAGATCAACACATCTATTAGTTTCAATACTGCTTGTTTTTCTCATGGTGTCTTGTAAAAACAAGCAATCAAAACAAAGCACAACCAACCAACAATCTCAAAAAGAAGTGACAGCTAAAGATATATTAGGAAATTCAAACTATTTGGCAATCTCTTATGGAGGGTATCGAAAATCGTCTAGAGATATTCAACCCACTATTGAAGAGCTAAAGGAAGATATGAGAATTCTTCATGCGATGAATATCAGAATCTTACGAACCTATAATGTTCAATTGGCGCAGGCTTCAAATATGCTAAAGGCAATTCGAGAATTAAAAAAGGAAACACCTGGTTTTGAAATGTATGTGATGTTGGGAACTTGGATTGATTGTAAAAATGCATGGACTGATCAGCCTTTGGACCACCATCAAGAGAGTGAACACAATGCCGCCGAAATTGCACGTGCAATTGCTTTGGCAAACGAGTATCCTGAAGTTGTTAAAGTCATTTCAGTTGGAAATGAAGCCATGGTCAAATGGGCAGCGTCCTATTTTGTGCAACCCGATGTTATTTTAAAATGGGTCATGCACTTACAAGACTTAAAAACAACGGGTGACCTTTCTAAAGACCTTTGGATCACAAGCTCCGATAATTTTGCGTCTTGGGGTGGAGCTGAGTCTCAATACCACGTCGAAGCTCTTGAAAAACTAATGGCAGCTGTGGATTATGTCTCAGCGCATACCTACCCAATGCACGATACGCATTACAATCCTGTTTTCTGGGGTGTTTTTGGAAATGAGACAGAATTGTCAAGTTTAAAACGAATTGAGGTCGCAATGAATCGTGCCACGGACTATGCCGCTTCACAAATTGATAGTGTGGCGAGTTATATGAAACGTTTGGGAATTGATAAACCAATTCATGTTGGAGAAACTGGATGGGCAAGTGCTTCAAACCGACAATATGGCTCTAACGGCTCCAAAGCAACGGATGAATACAAGGAAGCCATTTATTACCACAATATGAGAGTATGGTCTGATGAAACCAAAAGGTCATGTTTCTATTTTGAAGCTTTTGATGAACCTTGGAAAGATGCTCAAAACATTGGAGGTTCTGAAAACTATTTTGGCTTATTTACCGTCGATGGAAAAGCCAAATATGCCCTATGGGATTTAGTCGATAAAGGGGTTTTTGATGGATTGACGCGTAATGGAAATCCGATCACAAAAACCTATAATGGCAATAAGGAAGCCTTATTACTTGAGGTCGAATTACCGCCTTTGAAAAATGAAATTATAATGAACCATTAATATGAATCGTATAAAAATATATCACCTTTTAATTATAGTAGGAATGCTCACAGCATGTACATCCAAACAACCCTTACAAGTCACCGTGTATGAAACGTCTGCGAGTGGTAATAAATTAACTGAAATCTCAGAATTTAGCACGTCTGAAAATGCCTCTGAAATAGGGCTTTTTCCAGATAAGACCTACCAAACAATTACTGGTTTTGGGGGCTCATTCACTGAATCTTCGGCCTATTTACTAAATCGTTTGAGTAAAAAAAATAGAGCCCTAATACTCGATGCTTATTTTAGTAAAAAAGGGGCAAATTATTCATTGACGCGAACGCACATTAGTTCCTGTGATTTTTCATTATCAAATTACACCTATGCGCCAATTGCAGATGATTTGGAGTTAAAACATTTTAGCATCGAAGAAGATGAAGCCGATTTAATTCCGATGATCAAAGAGGCGATGATGGTCTCTGAAGATGGTTTTAAAATTATAGCGTCGCCATGGACGGCACCGCCTTGGATGAAAGACAATAATAAATATGTAGGCGGAAAATTAGTAGATGAACACTACGGTACTTTCGCTTTGTTTTTCTCAAAATATTTAGATGCCTATAAAGCGGAAGGCATTGATATTTGGGGGTTAACACCAGTAAATGAGCCGCATGGAAATGGTAACAACTGGGAGAGCATGCACTTTTCGCCAGAAGAAGAAACCGATTTCGTACAAAATCATTTAGGTCCCACACTTGAAGCCAATGGAAATGGAGCAACCAAAATACTTGGATACGATCAAAATAGAGCGGGTCTAAAGGATTGGGTCGATTCAATGTTTAAGGACGAAGCTTCATCAAAGTATTTTGATGGGACAGCCATTCATTGGTACGAAAGTACCTTTGATTATCTCCCAGAAGCTTTGCAGTATGCACACAAAAAAGCACCCAATAAATATCTGATCGAAACGGAAGGCTGTGTAGATTCAGAAATTCCTAAATGGCAAGATGATGCTTGGTATTGGAAAAAAGAATCCACAGATTGGGGCTGGGATTGGGCGCCGCCACAAGACAAACATTTACACCCTAAATATGCGCCTGTCAATCGCTATGCAAGAGATATCATTGGTTGCCTAAACAATTGGGTCGATGGATGGGTCGATTGGAACATGGTGCTCGATAGACAAGGCGGTCCAAACTGGTTTAAAAACTGGTGCGTCGCTCCCGTAATCGTAGATCCAGATAACGATGAAGTCTATTTCACGCCTTTATATTACACAATGGCACATTTTAGTAAATACATGCGTCCTGGGGCTCAAATCATTGATGTCAAAAATACAGATGCTTCTTTAATGGTAACAGCTGCTAAAAATCCTGATGGATCGATTGCAGTGATTATTTTTAATGAAGGAAAAAAATTAAAAACTTTTGAGCTTTCCTTGGGAGATGCTTCAAAATCAATATCCATACAACCACAAGCGATACAAACCATACTACTCACTAACTAAAACCAATTTATTATGTCAACACATTCAGAAAAAGTTCCCTTCGGCCAAAAAATAGCCTTTGGTATAGGCATGCTTGCCAATCAAATGTTTCCAGCTGCATTGGGAATCTTTATGGTGGTATTAGTCCAAGATTTAGGATTTCCAGGTTGGATGTGGGGTGTTATTTATTTTTTCCCAAGAATATTTGATTGTTTTACGGACCCAATCATGGGTTTTATATCTGATAACACAAAATCACGATGGGGTAGACGTCGACAATATGTAATTCTTGGTGGTCTTATGATGGGAATTGCATTTATCATTATGTGGCAACTCTTTAGAGAGAATGGTGTCGATTATAATTTTGTTTACTTCATGATTTGGTCGTTTGTATTTTACTTAGGGCTTACCATTTTTAGTGTGCCTTATGTCGCAATGGGGTATGAGATGAGTAATGATTTTCATGAGCGTACGAGTATTATGGCAACTGCTCAATGGATTGGCCAATGGGCATGGGTGATCGCACCCTGGTTTTGGGTGATTATGTATGATCCATCTTGGTTTGAATCGGCAGAAGTTGCGACTCGATCCCTTGCTTTTTGGGTCGGTATCGTTTTTACAATTTGCGCTCTTGTTCCTGGTATATTTATTAAAAGTAAATCCACATTAAATGAAGACTATTCTCCTCTCAATTTAAAAAATATTGGAAATAGTTTAAAAGAAATAGGTTCTGGTTTTTCAAGTGCTTTTAAAATGAAACCATTTAGAAAACTATGTATCGCTACTTTTTTAGTGTATAACGCTTTTATGACAATTGCATCATTTTCATTCTTTATCATTGTTTATCATCTTTTTGAAGGCGATGCAGGTGCTGCCGGGATATGGCCAACGCTATTTGGGTGTTTAGGAGCCCTTGGAACTACTTTTTTGGTTATTCCGATCGTGACGCGTATGTCAAAAAATATGGGTAAAAAGAAAGCCTTTTTGATATCACAGGGAATTTCTGTTCTAGGGTATATAATGTTATGGTTTCTCTTTATTCCAGGTAAACCTTATATGTTCATTTTTGCTCTCCCATTTTTCTCCTTTGGTATCGGAAGTTTATTTGTATTAATGATGTCTATGACAGCAGATGTGATTGATCTAGATGAACTTAAGACGGGATTGAGAAGAGAAGGTACCTTTGGTGCGATCTACTGGTGGATGGTAAAATTTGGTTTTGCTATTGCTGGAGGATTAAGCGGCGTTATTATGAGTTCAGTAGGATTTGACTCAGGAGTTACTGTTCAACCAGAAGGGGCTATCGATGGATTGCGATTATCGTTTTCAGGGATTCCAATTCTTGGAACGGTCATAGCCATGCTTGTGATGCGCAATTATAGCGTTACAGAAGAAAGTGCTGGAATCGTTCGAGCTGAATTAGATAAACGCAACAATTTATCACAAAACCCAACCTCTTTTTATCAAACCGATAAATTAAGGTCTTTTGTAGATTCAGGCCTCCAAATTGACAGCTCAACAGAGATTGATTTCACATCCAAAACGGATGCTGACATTAAAGCCTTGTTTTCAACCCATTTAAATAAGGGTCTTCATGGGCTGTGTTTTAGTCCCTATTTAGAAGGGCAAAATATTGGGGATCAATTATCTGAACCACAAATCAGTCAACGTATGGATGTCATTGCACCTTACACTCAATGGGTGCGTTCATTCTCCTGTACAGAAGGAAACGAGCTCACGCCAAAAATCGCCCATGACAAAGACTTAAAAACAATGGTGGGTGCTTGGATCAGTGGTGATAAAGATCAAAACGAAAAAGAAATCAACGCTTTAATCAATCTTGCCAAATCTGGTTTGGTTGATATAGCAGTGGTAGGAAATGAAACCTTAATGCGCGAAGAATTAACAGAAAATGAACTACTTGAATATATCCATCGTGTGAAACAAGCGATTCCGGGAGTTCCTGTGACTTATGTGGATGCCTATTATCAGTTTATTGAGCGGCCTCAACTTATTGATGCTTGCGATGTTATTTTAGTGAACTGTTATCCATTTTGGGAAGGCTGTAGTATTGAGCAATCGGCAACGTATCTAAAACAAATGTATGCGGTGACTCAAAAAGCGGCGAATGGAAAACAAGTCATTATTTCAGAAACTGGGTGGCCAAACCAAGGAGAGAGCACGAAAGATGCGCAGCCTTCTGAAATTAATGCGATGAAATATTTTATAAATACAACCAATTGGGCGCAACAAAATGAAGTGCCACTATTTTATTTTTCTTCTTTTGATGAATCCTGGAAAGTACATCACGAGGGTGATGTTGGAGCCCGATGGGGACTTTGGGATACCAACGAAGATTTAAAATTTTAACCATTAAATTACACATAAATGTCATTCAGAGAAGGTCGAAAATTTTCACCAAAACAAATTGAACACCCCAAAAAGTCAGTCGTTGAAGTTCCTAAACAACCCGAAATTCGTTTAGAAGAACGATGGCGAAACACGTTGAATAATGGGATGCATGGGTTGTGTTTTAGTATGTATGAAGATGGTCAAGGCCCTGGAAATGAAATTTCAGAAGCTCAAGTAGATCGACGGATGCAAATCATAAAGCCTCACACCAAATGGGTGCGTTCCTTTTCGTGTATTGAAGGAAATGAACACATCCCCCGTGTTGCTCATAAACATGGCATTAAAACATTGGTGGGTGCTTGGCTCGGCGACGATTTAGAAAAAAATGAAGAAGAAATTGAAGCTTTGATTAAATTAGCGAAAGAAGGCTTTGTAGACATTGCAGCTGTAGGTAATGAAGTCATGTACCGAGAAGATCTTACAGAAGAACAGTTGTTAGAGTATATCTATAGAGTCAAAAAAGCGTTACCTGGTATTCCAGTTGGGTATGTTGATGCGTATTATGAATTTTTACACCGACCAAAAATCACTGAAGCATGCGATGTGATTTTAGCAAATTGCTATCCGTATTGGGAAGGCTGCCCAATTCATTATTCAATAGCACATATGAATAAAATGTTTGACCAAGCCACCGAAGCGGGGCAAGGGAAAAAAGTAATTATTACAGAAACGGGTTGGCCAAGCGAAGGTGGTAGTTTAAGAGGGGCTTTTGCCTCTCGAGAAAATGCGATGAACTATTTCATAAATACCCATGAATGGGCTGAAAACAATAATGTCGAGTTCTTTTATTTCTCCTCTTTTGATGAATCTTGGAAAGTTGGCGCCGAAGGCGATGTTGGAGCCTATTGGGGACTTTGGGATAAAAATGAACAGTTAAAATTCTGAGAATCTTTTTTTAGACGATAGTTAATAGATGAGACCCCTAGTTTCTCAAGAAGTTGCAAGCTATTTTTTATCAATTATTTCCTGTCATTTTTAACATTACAACCCTTCTAAAATTGTGCAAAATAATATTGGTTTGTTTGGTTGAGCTGCTTATATTTGCACCGCTCTAGTATAAAGATATGCTGAGCATAAGTTCATACAAGGAGTGAAGCATTACTTTTGGAGGGTAAAATCAAAAAGAGAGTTGCAAAAAGATATTTAGATAATCAATTCGGGGTGTAGCGTAGCCCGGTTATCGCGCCACGTTTGGGACGTGGAGGCCGCAGGTTCGAATCCTGCCACCCCGACACAGAGGTCGTCACGCTAGAAGCGTGACCACCCCGACACAGAGGTCGTCACGCTCGCAGCGTGACCACCCCGACACAGAGGTCGTCACGCTCGCAGCGTGACCACCCCGACACAGAGGTCGTCACGCTCGCAGCGTGACCACCCCGACAAAGAGGTCGTCACGCTCGCAGCGTGACCACCGCAAATAATGGTCGCATAGCTCAGCTGGATAGAGCACCTCCCTTCTAAGGAGGCGGTCCTAGGTTCGAATCCTAGTGCGATCACTTAAAGCCTTACTAGAAATAGTAAGGTTTTTTTGTTTGTATTCATTAGAGGTTCTTAAGATTCAAAGGATGGTGATTAATTAATTAACGATTCGATTCGATCGTAAACTATTATTTTTTCCAAGTCCCCCCCATATATGTAAGTAGGGTTGTCTTTTTTAACATCTAGTAAACACTTCTTGCGCACAAACACCCATTCCTTAGGGTTTTTGTATTTCACCCTAAACATGGTAGAGAAATCTACATTACAGACGTTTCAGTGCTTAATTCGTTGTGTTATATGCTACCATTCTTCCTCTAATAGTTTTAATACTTGTTTACCAATTGTATGACTTAATTTGTGGTCTTCTTTATTTCACTTTAAACTGCCCATTTGTTAACATGAGTAGGATTAAATCTATTAGTTCGGCTAGTTAATGCAGTTAGCACAAAAGTATACTATACATATCGTTGTTGCGTTTTCGTTTTTATTCTAATACGCATTCAAAGGTTCCTAATACTTTAAACGTTGACGTATCTTCATCTTCTAAAACTATCTTTTCATATGTGCTATCTGTCGATAAAGGTTTTAAAATAATGGGTTGGTGTTTCCAACCATTTTCATCTTCATGTTTTTTACTCTCATATTTTTTGACTGTATAACAAGAACCAAAATCAGAATCATGCATGTTGACCCGATTAACGGGATGTGTAGCGACAGTGAATATGGTGCCATATCCGATTGGGATATGAGTAATGTGACGAGTCTGTCTAAAGTGTTTATATATAGAACGGAATTTAATGGAAATATTTCTTCATGGGATGTCAATGAATTAAGAATACAATCACTACATTTATTGAAACCCCAAACATCATGAAAAAAATATTTTTTATTGTATTAATCGCTTTAACGACCATGTCTTTTCTGTCTATTGAAGACAATCAAACGATTCTAATTCAAAGTATTGAAACCATTGAGTGTAAATATAGACAGTGTAATGCCATAGCGAGATCTACTGAAAAAAGATGTAAGCATTGTGTGTCCGATTCTAGTGATTATCAGTGTTATCAACATAAACCAAACTAATACAAATAATGACATTTAACATCGTACTTGTAGAACCAGAAATCCCAAATAATACGGGTAATATTGGCAGGTTGAGCTTGGCGTCTGGATCCGTTTTGCATTTAGTAAAACCTTTTGGGTTTGAATTAAGTGACGCCCGACTCAAAAGAGCTGGACTCGATTACTGGAAACATATCACTGTAAAAATTTATGATAATTTAGAGTCTTTTTTAGACATCAATAAGGATAAGGCGATGGTTTTTCTATCGAGTGCTGCCGAGCAAAGCTATGTTTCTATTGACTATACGGATGATTTGTTTTTTGTGTTCGGAAAAGAGTCTGTGGGATTACCAAAAAACTTAGTCACTGACAACGCAGATAAATTATTTAAAATCCCCATTCACAGCCCACATGTGAGAAGTTTAAACTTAGCCAACGCCGTGAGTATTGTGGTGTTTGAAGGGCTTCGATCACTGGCTGTTTCTAAAAACGGCTAATCAATCCTGAAATTCGAATCACAGTTAATACGGATAATCCCCCTTGATGTTCCCTGCTTTTGCATACCGAGCAACGACATACTCTTTACCTGACTTAGAACGTGCATACCCAAAACCAACCAAGGTCGTCGTTTTCCAAATCATTTGAGTGTAGTGCCCAATCGCTCCAAAATCAGGTTCATCCCCAACCTTAGCATAGGAGTAGTCTAGCTTTTCTGCATACCAACTTAATGACGCATCTTTAAAAGGGTAATCACTAAAAACAACTTCATCCCCAATGGATCCATAACTCATGTATAGATTTTCGCCATCTCTATTACTTTTACTATGAATTAAGCCCTTGTCTAGCCTTGCTAGTTTTTTTGCGTAAGCCTCAGCATCGTTTGCTAGTTCATTAGAGAGCGATAGGGGAGATACTCCTAATTCAGCCCTTGCTTCATTGTGAACTGTGAGCGCTAATTGTTGGTCGTTTTGTCCGCTAACACTAAACGTTAGTAATACCCAAACGAATATTAATTTCTTCATGCTAGATGGTTTTCGGCTTTAAATTTATATAATACAGTTTAATTCTTATTTTTTTATCTGTGAATTAATCAATTTTCAAAATTTTTATTTTACCAATAGAACAGAAAAAGAAACGAGTTATTGTGGAACGATACACTTTGTGAAGGCAGGTAAACGGTTTCCCATATACCTTGATTCTATTAGAAAATGTGTTGACCACGAATCACTATTTTCTTCCCATTCGATGCTGTGAAAAATAAATACAAATCGCCCCCATCCGTCAGCTTAAAATTTGATTTGAGCGTTTCAATTTTTTCAGAAAAATTTCGTGTTTTCACATTCGCTTTCAAGCCGCCAATCCTCTTTTTTAAAGATTTCTTTTGATAGGGATGCGTTTCGGAAATCGTATAGATTTTTCCTGGGAAATTTGTGATCCTATCATTACTGGTATATAAATGGGTGTTGAGGTCAAGCTTATCAATTCCAAATTGCTGAGAAATTAATTGAAACGCTCCAGACTTCATCACGGCTGCATTTGGTTCATATAGGTAGGTTTTCGGGGTGCTAAATGTGGCTGCTGCATGTCCTTCCTGAGATAACTCAAAGGAAAAGTGTTCATCGGCCTTAGGATGGCGGTTAATGGTGTGAATGGACGCACGCCCCTCAAAGCCTTTTTTCTGGTGAAACAACAATTCTTTAACCTCGTTTTTAATCGCAACAATATAAATGGATTTCACCTGTTTCAATGCTAAAACTCCAACGCTAATATCGAGCATGGGCGATAGCTTAATGAGTATGTTATTGGCATGCTTAAAAAACAAATCTTGATGTGTGGTGACATTTGGGCTGCAATCATCAATCAAGAATTTTTTATGTTTCTGAGCATCTCTTCTGGAAGGGTCTACATACAACCAATCAAATGTGTCTGAACATGATTTTAAGAATTCAATCCCATCTTTGGTATGTGTAGTGATGTTTTTAGCACCCATAACATTGAAATTGTGCGTCGCAATTTGGGCCAGTTTGGGATCCATTTCACAATGGATAACTGACTGGAATTGTTTTGAGAAATAATAACTATCCACCCCAAAACCTCCGGTTAGATCCAAAATCGATTCACCGCCGATAAGCTTACTTTTAATATGCGCCGTCGTTTCCGATGAGGTTTGTTCAATATTTAGTTTGTTTGGGTAATAGATTCCTGCTGTATTAAACCAGCTGTTTAGTTTCGTTTCACACTTTTTTTTTGCTTCAATTTGCTCGATGAGCTCCTTAACGCCAAGGCCTTCAAATGGACTCCCTTTTAGAATTAATTCATGAATATTTGAACTGATATTTTTAGTTATAAATTCCTGTATATTAATGTGTAGTAAATCTGTATTCACGTGTATTTTAGGAATTAAGTGCTAATTTCTTAGTGAGTTCATACAATCCACA
>Ga0206128_1000922_pt1 | contig 31639 bp, 21 predicted proteins | sample Helgoland_Spring_7_FD_148601 | JGI IMG/M metagenome (GOLD analysis project Ga0206128, IMG submission 148601) | Pelagic subsurface seawater microbial communities from Kabeltonne, Helgoland, North Sea - Helgoland_Spring_Bloom_20160426_1 | ecosystem: Environmental > Aquatic > Marine > Epipelagic ... | reverse complement strand
GCAGAACTCCATCACCGACCTCAGGTCATCGAGAGCGACGGTTACGGTGTGTTCAGCACGAAACTCATGGGACGTGGAAGACGGGAATTTTTCCAGAACTTGCTGGGCTACTTCTTGGGCATTCATCAGCTTTAAAAATTATTTGGCAACAGCAGGATCGGCTTTCAGGTCACGAACGGATTCTTCTCCGTCAATTTTACGCTGCAGCTTCATCAGACCTTCAATAAGAGCTTCGGGCCGGGGCGGACAACCTGAGATATAGACATCCACGGGCAGCAGCTGATCGATGCCTTGAAGCACTGCGTAGCTGCGATACATGCCACCACTGGATGCACAAGCCCCCATGGCAATACACCACTTAGGGTCAGGCATCTGGTCCCAAACACGTTTGACGGCAAGGGCCATTTTGTAAGTGACCGTTCCTGCCACAATCATGACATCACTCTGACGTGGTGAAAAGCGCATCACTTCAGAGCCGAAACGGGAAATATCAAAGCGTGAAGAAGCAGTCGCCATGAGCTCAATCGCACAGCATGCAAGCCCCATAGGCATCGGCCACAAGGAATTTTTCCTCATCCAGTTAATGGCTGCATCCACTCGGGTGAATACGATGTTTCCTTCTACCTTCGAGTCATAGGATGCATGAGCAAGAGCCATGCGGGCTGCCTCGGGGGAGTCTAGTCTAAGGATGGGGTCTGCAACTTGATCCTTTACGTCAACTGGGGGTATAATGTTAGCGGGTGTTGTCATGGTAGTTGTTACTAAATGAGTAGATAGTGACCTGCGGGCACACCCTAGCTTGAGAAAAGATCATCACAAGCCCATTTTGCAGGCAATTTTTGATGTGATCCTGTTCACATAATAACCGCGACGGTATCGCCCAAACACGATAATTATCGACACGGCGGCGGCGTTGCAACCTTTGATAAAAGCTTATTTTTTTGAACTTTACGCTTACTTAGCAAGCTTCTCTTGTCTATAAATCGTGGACTGATTTAAATGGATCGACCGTCTTTACAATCTCACAGGCGATTTACGCCTTGGAAGATAGCCCACATCGTGCAGGTAAGCCTACTTGCAATTTGTGCGCTGTCCCCCACCCCCTATGCCTCAGCAGAGGAATCTGTAGTCCAGAAAGAGCTTAATCGAAGAGTCGAAAACGCGAGTAAAGCCTACGATCTTCTAGCTACTGGTGACACGGCATACCAAAAAGCCGATTACGGCACAGCCGCCAAGGATTATGCCCAGGCGTTCTCCCTACTCCCGGGAGGCTCGCTCAGCAAGGAGCTCCGCTCAGCTGCTGCCGAGCGTTATGCTAAAGCCACAACAGAGCATTGCCGAGGCCTTGCCAAAAAGGGCAGGTATGATGAGGCCCGCGATCTTCTGGATAAGGTGCTCAAACCCCAAATATCTCCCGCCCATGAGGGGGCGCTCAAACTCAGGCGGCAAATCGACGATCCCATTCGACACAACCCCGCCCTCACCCAGGATCACGTTGAGAATGTCGTGGAGGTCCGCCGCTTATTGAGCCAGGCAGAGGGGCAGCATCAAATCGGGCAGTATGATCCTGCCCACCTAACTTACCAATCCGTGCTTCGCATCGACCCATTTAATAAGGCCGCTCGGCGAGGCATGGAACGCATTAGCGTAATTAAATCGGACTATTACCGGGCCGCCAGAGATCAGGCTAGGGCAACGATGTTAGCTGAAGTGGATAAAAATTGGGATCTCTACGTGCCAGCTGCCGAAAGCGTCCCTCCAACTATTTCCCTCGATGAATCATCCGTGTCCACCACCGACATAAGGAATAAACTCACTGGCATCATTGTCGATAAAACCGATATGGAAGACCAAAGTCTTCAAGAGGCACTAGACTTTGTGAGATTTCAAAGCAAAAAAGGAGATGTGCCAGATTCATCAGGCAACCAGGCCGGCATCAATATATTACTCAATCTCGGCGACCCATCATCCGATACCGCCCAAGCTATTTCACGCAATCGAGTCGACATCACCGCTGAGAACCTCCCCCTCTCCAAACTTCTTGATTACATCACCGAGCAAACCCGAACCCAGTGGAGAGTCGATGGTGTCAGTGTTCTGGTAGGTCCCATCGGCTCACTGAAGGAAGGCCTTATTTTTCGAACCTTTCGCGTGCCACCGAATTTTCTTCAGGCTGCGACTGCCAACAGTGATCAACGCAGCGACGATCCCTTTGGCAGCGACGACGGCCAAGAGGGCAAATTACCAGCGCGCGTGAACATCACTGATTTCTTAAAACAGAACGGTATCAGCTTTCCTGAAGGTGCCTCGGCATCATATTCTGCTTCAGACAACACCCTGATGGTTCGCAACAGCCCTCAAAATATTGATCTCGTGGATCAACTCGTATCCATCGTCACCAACGAAGAGCCCGTAATGGTCATTATTAGAACCGCCATCATTCGTGTTAGTGAGGAAAAGGTGAAAGAACTCGGCTTTGATTGGGCCATTACACCTCTGGACCTAAGCGGCGGCCTCATTCTCGGCGGTGGCAGCGTGGGCAACGGTGGCCCGTTAACTGCTCTCGGCGGCAATCCCATCACATCTGGCAATAGAAGCGGTAACAGCGCCATTGTTCCAGATGCCATTACCAGCTTCATTAATGACACGGCAGGCATCGCGTCCGATAGCACGCAGCGGGCACCGGGGATCCTCAGCGTTTCAGCAATTACTAACGGCATGGTTATCAACATGATGATGCGCGGCCTCGATCAAAGCAAAGCTGCAGACATCATGGTCAAACCATCTACCATCACACGCAGCGGTGAACGTTCCAAAATAGAGATCATCCGAGAATTCACCTATCCTACAGAGTATGAGCCACCCGAGCTACCACAGTCTGTTGGAACTACAGGCACAGGCTCTAGCGATGCTGGAGGTTCGGTGCAAATTTTCCCCGTCACACCAGCGACCCCTACAGGATTTGAAACACGCGACACTGGCATTACATTGGAGGTTGAACCCGTTGTCGGCCCCAACAAAAAATACATCGAGCTCTCTCTGCGCCCAGAATTAGTTGAGTTTGAAGGCTTTGTGAATTACGGATCGCCCATTGCCACTCTTACCGCTGGCGGCTTAGGAAGCACTGAAAGCATAGAAATAACTAAGAACAATATTCTGATGCCTATTTTTAAAGTCATCCGTATGCCGAATGCCGCCCTGACTATTCAGGACGGAGCAACCGTGGTTCTTGGAGGTCTGATCACGAGTAAAAAAATCAAGGTTGAGGATAAAACCCCCATTCTTGGAGACATTCCTTTTGCTGGCAGACTTTTCCGCTCCGAGGCCAGCCAAACTATCCGAGAAGCGATCATCATCACCGTGAACGCCGAACTTGTCGACCCAACTGGCCAACCTTGGAGGAATCGCTAGCCCATTGGGTGATCAAATAGAGGGCATTTAAAGAATCCCGGGAACTCATTCACGCCTAAAGCAGTAAAACTATTGAAGTTATATGGAACCTGAAACTGATAGATCCAGCAACGACCATGAGCATTATTCGGTCGACGAAATGATGGCTAGACTCAAGCATCATAACCGAGACAAAGAGCAACAAGATAAAATCAAAGATGGCGAACTCGTCACACGCCCTGACGGCTCTCAAGTGATCAAGGTTAAAAAGCGCAGAAGGCGCTCAAAGCAGCCCTCCAAAAAGACAAATCCTAAATTAAAATGGGCAATCATCGGAACTGCGTCAAGCCTAGCACTGGTACTTGTTGCCTTCACCATCTTTATTATAGCCAGATACAACGGCGCATCCTTCAAAGAGAAAACCGAAACCTCGATCACTAAGCTTGTTACTGGCAATTCAACAAAAATCGAACAGCTACGTGTTACCCCCTTATCAGTAGCAGCATCAGAAGCTGCAATCAACTGGGACAAAGATACCTTTTTCCAGTCTGCCACATTTTCAGCTATCAAAGCTGACCTTAAAGTCACCAGCTTTTTATCACGCGCTTGGAATGGGGAGGAAATATTAGCCAATCACGGAACGATCCAACTACAACTTCCTGAAAGAAACAGAGCCGAGAGCGTTGATTCCCTCATCTCTAATTATCGCTTCAAATCATACCGGTGCGAAAAACTAGACCTGCTTTTCGGAGGTAGCGAAGGGGCGCCCTCCGTGAAAGGGATTCATGCATCACTCCAGCAGCTGCCTGACAGTCATTACCAGGTTGCATTTAACAATGGCATTATCGATATCCCCGGCTGGCCCAATCTCGAAGTATCGTCAGGCGTCCTAACGCTCAAATCCTCGAATGCTGAAATAGAGGCTCGGCTCGCAGCCAGCGACAACAATAAGGGCGAATTACTCATCAAAGGAATTATCTACAAAGACAAAGACCAGCCTGTTACGCTAGACGTAAAATCCATCAACTACCCAATAGAGGATATGTTAGGTGAAGATTTCGGCCGTATCATCGAAGGCTGCATCCATAGCGATATGGGCGCTCTTTCATACGACCCCAAACAAGGTGATATAAATGCGCTGAGCTTCATCATGCCGTTCAACTCGAATCAATTGAATATCAGCGAGCTGCCCATGCTTAATGATTTGAGAGATTTGACCGGCAAATCTCAATACCTTCACCCGTCATTTACGCATTGCAGAGGCACGATCATGCGCAACCTCAGCGACATATCACTCAGCAATCTCAATCTCATAAGTAGCAAGCTACTCAGCATTGAAGGGAATATTTCGGTGAATGCTCAGGGCATGCTCTCAGGAGAATTAAACGTAGGCATTCCCTCTAGGCTTTTCGACGACAAAACACCGGCACCAAAAATCTTCTCCGTTCCAAGAAACGGAAACATTTACACTAAAGTAACCCTCGGAGGAACAGTTCACAGCCCACATGACGACTTCAATGCGCGTCTCAAATCAAGTAGTAGAGCAATCATTCAGAAACAATCAATGTTTGCAGATGAGGGTAAAATTCTACCCATAACTCCTTTGGAAAAATCGGAGCAAAAAGAGAAAACCTTTGAAGCACTGACAAATTAGCCCTTGATGAATCCCTAAACGCCAAAGCCACTTTATTGAGATCAAGTTCGCCATCAACAGATACCATGCAGCTTCGATGAAGTTATTATCAGCCCTCGCTACCTTTTCGATAATAGTAAGCGCAGCCAGTCGTGCAGAGGATCAAGAATTCGTTGTTTCTCATGACTTCGCTGCTGCTGAGGAAAAAAAACAAGCCCATGCCGCGTTGCATTATCTTCAGCTCGTCTCTGATGGGGAGCTAAACCTTGGCGATCATACTGCGCTATCGAAACACTGCAGCCCCAAAAGACGCAGCGAACTGGAGACACGGATCAAACGATCAAGGCAGAGCCGCCTCAAAGCAAATGACATCCTAAGTATCGAAGCTCAATTAACGGACTCTGCTTTTTGCGCTGTGCTAGTCCGAGCAGAAAACACCATCAACCCACTCGATACACGCATTCACCCCGTTGCACTTCTCAGAAAAGACAAGCTCTGGATACCCGCGCCACTTCTTGGGTCATTTTCCAATACTGGCTATGGTTATGACCCAAAAGCCGAACAATCAGTGCAAGCATTAGAAACCTGGATGGCCAAACAAAAGATCCTGCGCGAATCACAGCATCGGCAAAAGGCACTGCCTGATATCAAATCCAAACTCACCAACATTGAGCAGGAAGCAGGCTTTGATAAAATGACAACAGAGCAGGCCACCTCTTATTTCTTAGATCAATGCCGCAGCAAAAACACCTTAGGCATCCTTGCCAGTATTGGCCGAGCTTCCGAACAGGAAGCACTAAAATTAAGTAAATCCATCGACCTTGTCGCCAAAGCCTTGAAACTCGAGGCCAAGCCCAAAAACAATTGGCACTATTTCACCAGCTCCTCGTGCTTCACCCAAGTGATTGAAGCTGATGAAAAATCAGGAAAGGTTCTGGTAGGCTGCTTTAATCCAGAAGAGTCCAATTCCTCTTATGCAGACGCTTCATACAAGATATTCACTTTCCAAACAGAAAACCGTGATGGCAAAAGATTTATCCAGCTTCCCTCCACACTCAATCATTTAGACTCACCTAAAGAGAGCAAACTTGGAGGCCGGCAGGGAGCATTAAAGAAAAAATTCGCAAGCGTCATTTTACAAAAGGTGACGGTGAGCAAGCATCAAACGACAGAGTCAGTACTCAATGATTTTCTCAGCACTATCAAACAGCAAAACTTCAAGGAGTTTATTAGGCTAGCCACCCTGAACAACGATTACTTCAGCAACACAAAAAATCACGCCTCTATCCTAACTCACATCGCAAAATACTGGTGCAGCATACCTAAAGACGACAACCCCAGCTACCTTGTATCGGAAGTTGCCCTCAAGGGTAAATTTGCCGTAGCTCTACTCGAGTGCAGCCAAGCTGGTGCCAGCACCGATCATCAAGTCGAGGAAATCTGGATGCTAAAAGATCAAGACGGCTGGCACATTGCCCCCATCGACATGATCCCAAAAATGCTTACAGGCAGCAGCAACAATGAGGACGTAACAAACATCAATAACCAGCTAACTGATCTGCGACAACAAATTCAGCAGCAATCACTCGAAACGATCTTTGCCCAAACCGCTCGCATCACTTTACCATTAAGTCTGAATGCCGTGTCAGAGGAGGCTGCAATAACGTGTGTTGATAGCTATCGGGAGCAACTTCGCAATGGTGATATAAAAGCCAGCCTATCTCAATGCGCCATGCTGGAGGGCATTGACAAAAGCGAAGTAATAAAAGACATGCAGCGTTTGATTCGAGGGGCTAAAGAACACGCGCAAGATACTTCCATCCTTGGCGCATCAGCAAATGCTGGCTGGGTTGGCGTTTCAGTAAGGACAAAGTCTAAGATTTCAGAACTGTATGACTACCCCCTTTATCTTATCACAAATACAGCCAAAGGACCCCGCGTCTTCATCAACCTCGATCTCCGCTACCCTCGCAATAGCGGCAGAAAGTCCCTCAATGAAAAGAGCTGGGAACAATTAGATCACGCCGCCTCCCCCAAATCACTGACATTTCTCAAAGCAATTTTCAAGGAACACATCAAGCGCTGCGAAGAGGATATCGCCACAGCGCAGAAATAAGCCTCAAACCCTATCCCAAACCTATCCCAACAGGAATAAACCAATCATACAACAAGCCTGCATGAAACATCTCGATATAGCCCAACGCCTCGAACAATCCGTCATTAGCATTATTAAAGGCCACGAAAAAAACATACGCAACATTCTGGCCTGCATGATCTCGGGGGGACATGTTTTACTTGAAGACAATCCAGGAACAGGCAAGACAACCCTCGCCAAAACAATTGCCAAATCAATTGGTGGCGCTCATTTCAGCCGTATTCAATTCACCCCCGATTTATTGCCCTCTGACATTTTAGGAGTATCTATTCTCAACCAAAAAACCAGCGAGTTCAATTTTCATCCAGGGCCGATTTTTGCCGACATCCTATTAGCTGATGAAATCAACCGCGCATCTCCGAGGACACAAAGCGCACTCCTAGAATCCATGGCAGAACGCCAGGCAACGATTGAAGGGAAATGTCACCACATCGACGGGATCTTCTTTGTCATTGCCACACAAAACTCCGTTGAATTTCGTGGAACTTACCCACTTCCAGAAGCTCAGATGGACCGCTTCACCATGCAGTGTTCACTTGGATACATCAGCCCAGAAGAGGAATCCGCCATTCTCGCCACCCAGAATGGCGGACACCCACTTGATGATCTCAAGCCATCGGTCACCTTCGATGAGGTGCTAGCCCTCACCGCTGCCGTCGCCGATATCCGTGTGAGCGATGAGCTCAGAGACTATATCGTGGCCCTGACCAGTGCCACTCGCAACATCGAGGATGTCCAACTCCCTGCAAGCCCACGCGCATCCCTGGCTTTGATGAAAGTCTCTCAGGCACTATCACTTTTTGAAGGCCGAGACTATGTCACTCCTGAAACAATTCAGCAGCTTGCACCCGACATTATCGCTCACCGGCTGGTTGTTGCTCCTGAAGCTAAGTTTAACGGCCTTACTGGTCGCGCCATTGTTGAGAACATCCTCGAGCAGACTCCAGCACCCGTCTAATCCACCACTATCATCATGGCGGCACGCGGACCATCTCCCCTTTTTTCCAGGCTGATCCACAGGATCTACTTCAACAACTCCGCCGTTGCTCATTTCTTCAGCCAGAGAGCTCGACCAGCTGGCATCCTGCTCATTCTTCTCATCCCTATTACATGGACATTAATGCCCATGTATAGCTTGGGGCCCGTCTATCAAATACGGGGCATGATTTTTGCCATGCTCACCATCAGCATTCTATGGCTCCTGTTTCGCAAAGCCAAGGTCACGACAACCAGAAGATTACCACGGTTAGCAACTGCTGGTGAGCCATTGCAATATCATATTATCATTCATAACACGGGGAAAAGAACCGTCTCGGGGGCTAACTTCCTCGAGATGGTACCAGACAACCGCCCTAGCCAAGAAATCTTCACCAACTCACGCGAACCCGGCGAAGAACATCGAAATATTTTTGACCGTACTTTTTGCTTCTACCGATGGGAATGGCTACAAAAGAGCCTCACCCTTTTTTCCAGCAAACCCTCTTCCTTTATTCGTCCATTAGCACCTGGAGAGCACACAAAAATCCCTCTGACAATCGTGCCCAAAAAACGCGGTATCATCATCCTTAGAGATCTTCGTATATTCCTGCCAGACCCCCTTGGCATTTTCCAGCGATGCCGCAGCGCTCATTCAAGCGAGGATAAACTCACCGTGCTTCCGCACCGCTATCGCATACCCGAGCTGCACCTCCCCGGCAGCGCCCGCTTCCAACTCGGTGGCGAGGCCTTATCGAATACCATTGGTCAATCGGGAGATTTCACCAGTGTTCGCGAATATCGCCCGGGAGATCCACTTCGGCATATTCACTGGAAAAGCTGGGCCCGCACAGGCAAGCCGATCGTCAAAGAATATGAGGATGTGTTTTTTCCTCGATATGGCCTCATCCTCGATACTTTTGCCTCCGCCGAGCAGGCAGATTTATTTGAAGAGGCCATTTCAGTAGCTGCCTCATTTGCGGTAAGCATTGACACTCGGGAGTCTCTCTTGGACTTAATGTTCATCCATGACGAGGCCTTTGTTTTCAGCTCAGGGCGTGGCGAAGATCGGGTAGACAGCATACTCGAAGTACTCGCTGGCGTAAATTCAGAGCCAAGAGCTGACTTTGATGCATTACAAAAACTCGTGTTACAATACCGAGATGAACTAACTGCCTCTATTTGCGTTTTTACCGGATGGTGCAAACAACGACGTGACACAGTAGAGCGCCTTCACCGTGCCGGCATGGAGCTCAAGGTATTCTCTATTTGCTACAGCTTGGAAGAAGCAGATCAACTTCAACAGCTTTTCCCCTCACCCGTTACCATTCACTGGTTGCGCGCCAGTCATGTAGAGGCTGACCTGTCCACGAACGCCTCTTAATTCAGCTCGTATATGTCTACATCACCTCCCAGATTACTTGTTGGTTTAGCTCTGCTGTATTGGGGCTATCTCACCGGTCATTTATCTGCAGCAATCCCTGCTGCATTACTATTGGAGTCGCGATCAATTCTGAACATACGCTGGGATTTCAAATATGAATCCTACATCAAGGCGTGGAACCTATGTATTCTCTGTGCCGTGCTCATAGCCATGATCTCTTGGATCGACGGCATGCGCTTAGGAAAAATTCATACCCTCTTTGTATGGGCTCCTTTTGTCTTTTTACCCATGGAGCTAGCTCAGCGCTTTGGAAAAGCTAAAAATATCCCCCTCAGCACCTTCTCTGTTTTTGCGAGAAGAAAAATGCTTCAAGATATCAAAGAAGGTCGCAAAATCACACCCCGACTATTTAATACTGGCTACCCCTATATTAGCATCATCATACTCGCTACGGCCAAGGCCAGCCGTCACGATTTATTCCACTATATTGGCCTATCTATCTTGATCGGAGTATGCCTCTACGCATGCACCAAAAATAACGGCCGTAGGCCGCTGGCATGGAGCTGTGCATTCATACTTCTACTTGCCTTATCGTGGGCCGGGCAATGGAGCATGTTTAAAATACGCCATCACTATCGAGGAGGCGGACAGCAGGTCACGCTCAACCAGACCATGTCAGCAACTGAGACCAGAACCAATATTGGCAGACTTGGTCGGATCAAACAAAATCCCAATATTGTCTGGCGCATGAAGGTCCACGATGGACCAACACCAAAGCTACTTCGATCGGCCACGTATAACAGATATTCCCGAGCTATATGGGCTTATTCACACACAAAATCAAATGACATTGGCAATGACTATGATGCAATGGGATACAAGGGTTCCTCCAGTGCTGCCACCGTGGAAGGCGAACGGGACATTCGCTGGTTTACCCAAGATACTCCCAAGCTAAGCGACACCGCACCAATCAGCATCATCGGAGAGGTTAACGCCAAAATAAGGGAGCACCCCTTACCCATACCTGACCGGTTTGTTGCCATCGGCGACCTCGATGTAGAAGCATATATCGAGTGCAGCACTCTGGGCACCATACGTATGGCGAACCCCAATTACAACGTGGTTGAATATGCTACATGGCTAGGAAACCTCTCCAACACCGAGGAAGCACCCAGCGAACTACTCGATACCAACTTGAATTTAGATTTAAGCATTCCAGCTTCTGAGAGAGATGCCGTCCAACGTATCTGCACCCAGCTGGACCTATACAACCCCAGCCTGAGCACCTCAGACAAAATAAAGAGAATAAAGAACCTCTTCATCGATGATTTCACCTACAGCACACACCTGACAACCCCAAGATTTGACCGTGGCAAACGCCAATCTTCCATCAGCCTTTTTCTGGAAGATTCTCGCACAGGTCACTGTGAATATTTCGCTACAGCCACCACTCTTATCCTGCGTGCAGCTGGCATCCCCTCACGCTACTGCATTGGCTATGCCGTCAATGAACGCGCTAAAGCTAAGGGGGAATGGGTCATGCGCGGCCTGCATGCGCATGCCTGGAGTCGCGTATGGATTGAACCAAATGCTGCCAACGGCATAACATCAGGAAAGTGGATTGACGTCGACCTTACCCCTCCATCGTGGCAATCCATGGAGGCTGCTATTACCGATGGCTGGAGACGGCGACTTGCTGACTGGTGGCAACTTACTCGCGAAGACTTCCTCATATGGCGAACCAGAGAAGCCAACAAAACCAGAGTGTTTTACGTCGTTGCAGCCATCCTCAGTTTAGTCGCTATCTGGGTAGGCGGGCGATTATGGAGCTCTCGCCAGAGAAATACAGACTCTACACACAATCCCTACCAACGACCCAAAAACGCTCCTTATACCCCCCTCCATAAGCTCGAACCTTTAATCGCCAAGAAAATCGGCCGTCGTCAAACAGGCACTCCATTGTGCGAATGGCTGCATGGCCTACTACTATTGGAGTCAACGTCACGTCATGATTTGGAAAAAATACTCCTGCCAGCCATCAATCTACATTCAGCGATTCGCTTTGACCCTGCAGAATCGAGCTCAGAAAAATATCAAGAACTTAGAGAGCTTAGCCTCAGTCTAAAGCAGCAAATCAAGCACTATCCCCCTTACAAATGATTGCCCCTGAATGTCCCCTTTTTTGAGTTGGAGTTGTTGATTTTGCCGCTAATATCCTGCCCATGGAAGAGGCAAGCTCCAAAAAAAATCCACTCATTTATTTCACTGGCGTTCTCATCTTGAGCGCCGTCGTTACTTTTTTTCTGATCGATAAATGTTCTTCCAGTAAGAACATAGCCAAACAAGATGACCGCTCTAAAATCAGCGAGAATCTTGATAGCATAGATCAGCTCGGAAACATGGAGGAAGGCGACGAGGCAATTGGCGCTACACCGGAGGAACTGATCGGTAAGATCCGTGAAATCGTCCTCACAGCAAACGAAACTGGTAATGCTCAAGCCTTGATCGACTACCTCGGCAAGACCAACTTCACTCGAGCTCAGGCAGAGCAACTCAACAGACTCGCTGCTAACTCAGGACTCAATCTTGACCCCTCCAATCCTTTTTCCCGTATAGCAGATTATCCTGACAGATGGTCTCTCAACCTTGCTGACAAGAGTAAGATATTCATCGATCTGGAAAAAACCGATGCGGGAAAATGGCAGGTTAAGAATATCACCCTCCCAAAGGCCAATCAAAACACGCTCAACAAAGCTCTCAAAAATGAGGATCAACCAGAACCTACAAGACCCCAAGGCGATCAATCCGCATTGATCGCTATCAAGCAATTCATTAACGCAATCACCAAGCTCGATGCTGCTGCCGCGGGTAGGTATATTGACAATTCCCAAGTATCTTACGCCACGCTTGCCGGCCTCTGCATCATTTTCGAAGAAGGTGAATACACCCTTCTGAAAGAAAAAACTCTACGCAAAATGTTCTTACGGGATACCAGCTCTGGGTGGCTCGTTCGTCTCAAATCAAAAAACACAGGCGAACTAGCTATGTTCTCTATCACCAGCAAGAGAAACGATATCAACTCGCCGTGGCAAATCACTGAAATCAACCTGGACAACCTACTTGCCGATTACACCCAACGTGTCCTCGGTGGCGATATTTACTATAGCCCTCTGATCAAAAACCCAAAAGGCGGAGACACTCTGGCCATTTACTTTGATCTCGATGCAAAAGATCTTACCGCCCGCACCAAGCGACAGCTCACTATCGTAGCAAACCTTCTCAAGACGAGCGCAGAAAAGATGCTAACCATATCAGGGCACACCGATGCACTAGGATCTGATCCATACAACCTGTCCCTATCACGGGAGCGTGCTGAGCAAGTCATGCAGTTTCTTGCCGAAAACGGCATCAACAAAAAGCAGATGGAAATCGTCGGCTACGGAAAATCAAAACCTCGACTACCCAATACCACAGCTGCGGGTGATGACTCGCCGGCAGGAAGACGAGCCAATCGTCGTGCCGAGATCCTCCTAGACTTCTAGCCATGCCGAGGAGCACAGCCAAACGCGCCCAACAAAGGATTCTCTACGGTGTCGTCATCTCCGTGTTGATTGCTATCATTGCCTTGGTAATCCTCGGAAAAACTGGCAGCACCAAAGATTCTCGCGTTCCGGTCAAATCACTAGAATCTGCCCAACAAGCAGATGCCCCTCTCGGCTTCCCACTTCCCAGCACCAGAAAAGCGCCACCTTTTGACCCGCGTTTCATTCAGCTCACGGCCTTTGAAAGAGCCCTGATCCCCACCGCAACACGCATGGCTGCAGCAATGGGAACGGCTCATGGAGCCCTAAGCTACAATGCCCAGCATTACTGGGACAACAACCCAGCCCGAGGAGGCCATCACACAGGCGACGACATCAACGGCATCGGAGGCATGAACACCGATCTCGGTGATGACGTTTATGCCATTGGTAATGGCCTCGTTGTTTACCGCGGAGAACCATCACTGAGCTGGGGCAATACACTCGTTGTGGCCCACAGGAATTCACAGGGAAAAATTCTATTATCGATGTATTCTCACTTGGACAAAAGCTATGCAGCTCACGGTCAACGAGTTCATCTAGGCGAAATCATCGGCACTGTAGGAACCGCCAACAACAACTACCCAGCTCATCTGCACCTCGAAATGCGTGACAGTACCGGCATTTACATTGGACCTGGCTACAGATCAAACCAAGGTGAATTCTTGAGCCCCTCTCAAACAATCCTCAAAGATACGGGAACAGCACCTGATAACTTATTTCCCTCTGCATTATCGATTGCCATCAAGGATCAACAAGAACGGCGAAAGGAGCAATTTTTCAACAGCCAATAATGCTTCTTATCCTCTTTAAATCGAATCCAAACTGAACTAGGATCACTCTTATCGAATCGCGGTTCTAACGTTAATTTAACAATTTCAGGATATTCACCCATGAGCACGGACACATCACCCGGTAACTTTGTTGCGCCAGAGCCAGAGGAAATCGCAGAACTCCTCCCCAATTTTGAAGTCCTATCATTCATCGCAAAGGGAGGCATGGGAGCCGTTTACCTGGCCAAACAAAAGTCCCTCGATCGAGAAGTAGCCATTAAGATATTGCCTCGCAACTTCGGTGAAGACCTTGAATTCCGCACGTCTTTTGAGAGTGAGGCCAAAAGCATGGCCAAACTCAATCACCCTAACCTCATCGGTATTTATGATTTCGGGGAAATCGATGGCATGCTCTACATCGTCATGGAGATGGTACATGGCAGCTCTCTTTACCATGCTTCATACGGAAAAAAAATCGACCCTATTGAAGCTGGCCGCATCATCTGTGAAATCTGCCACGGTCTCGAAAACGCCCACCAGCAAGGCATCCTCCACCGTGACATCAAACCCGCCAACATTCTCCTCAACGATCAGCTGTCGCCAAAAATAGGCGACTTTGGCCTAGCTCGTCCCGTCGGCGATCACGAATCAGACACCGCCTTCGGCACACCAGGATATACCGCACCAGAAGTCGTGCATCATCCGAGCGCTGTTGATGAAAGCACTGACCTCTACTCTGTGGGTATCATGTTATATGAGCTGCTCACCAGCAAACTGCCCGAGAAGCTTTACATGCCAGTAGCCAATCTCGTGCAATGCGACCCGAGGTTTGATGATATCATTCGCAAGGCTATAAACCCAGACCCCGCTCTTCGCTTTCGCACTGCTAAATCGATGGCTGAAGCGATCGATGCCATCCTCAACAGAAAAAAAACGCCTACCGTCAGCAACCCCCTAATCACCTCCCCCTCCCCTGCAGGTGGATCAGCTCATCCACCTAGACCCGTGTCGCCACGAGTGCATACCAAAAAATCAAGTAGCCCAACGATACGCAATATCATCATTATCATTGTATTGCTCGCTGCTATCTATGGAAGCTGGACATGGCTCCAGAAAGAGGAAGTCACACGTGAGACAGAAAACGCTCAAATCATTGCCGAGAATGAACGCAAAAAGGCTGAGGCAGCTGAGAAAAAAGCGGAGCTCAAAGAGAAAAATGCTCGTGAAGCACAAGCACGTAAAGAAGCCCGACTCAAGATGATAGCAGAAATACAAGCTGCGAATAAAGAGCTCACGCCACCACCTGCACAGCCACTCCAACCCAAACCTGAGCTCTATGTGAAATGCCCAGAGCTAGAAGAAGTGCGTAAAAAATGCCATGGACTGGTGGACAAGATGCAGAAGAAATTCAACGGCAAGCGTCAAGATCAGTTCCTCCAAGAAATTGAAGAATTGCGTGGCTTTTACCGCAATAAATTGGCCAAGATCAAAACAAGCCTCGAGGCCAAGGGCATTAATGATCAAGCTCGCACCGTGGATCAAGAGTTGAACGCCACTAATGTGACGGGCCAAGCTTTTGTCGATTACATCTTAGGCGACAACTAGAATGAGAACTCATCTCTGCAGATGGGGCGCTCTTAGCCAAGAAAGTGCTGTATGAACCAACTCTTGATTGGCAATATGCTGTTACAGTAGCATATTGCCGACGTGCCAGCCAAAAAAAGTTCCCCGCCATCTTCCAAGGATACCAACGCCATCCGCATTTCGGGTGCCCGGCAACACAACCTGAAGAATATCAACCTTGAGATTCCACTGGGTAAATTCTCAGTCATCACAGGGCCATCAGGATCAGGCAAATCCTCACTCGCTTTCCACACCCTATACGCTGAAGGTCAGCGGCGCTATGTCGAAACATTCTCCCCTTACGTGCGGCAGTTTCTTGACCGCATGGACAAGCCGGAGGTTGATCGCATTGAAGGCATCCCACCGGCGATTGCCATCGAGCAAAAAAACACCATTCGTTCGACGCGCTCAACGGTTGGCACCCTCACTGAGCTCAACGACTACCTCAAGCTGCTCTTCCCATACCTCGCCAAGGCCTACGACCCAAAAACGGGCGAGCGCATACAGCCTGACACGCCAGAATCCATTGCGAGCTGGTGTCATTCGGAGCACAGCAATCAGACCATCATGGTTGCTTTTCCCGTCTCTATTGCCCCAGGCACACCAAGCACAGATGTCCTGCCGCTGCTCAATCAGCAGGGTTACACACGCATCTACCATCGTCGTAACATATACCGCACCGACGAGCCCAACGGTAAACTGAAATTAGACGCCTCCGTGCTCGTCATTCAAGACCGGCTCAAAATAACGACGCGTAATAAGGCCCGCCTACTTGAGGCCATTGATCAGTCCATCGCCCTCGGCAAAGGAACCCTTGAGATCCTGATCGACGATCGTTCTCGATCGTTTTCCACCCACTGGACCAACCCAGCCACAGGCTTCACTCTACGCCCCCCCACCCCTGCCTTATTTTCATTTAACTCTCCGCTAGGCGCGTGCCCACACTGCCGAGGTTTTGGCCGGACCATTGGTATTGACCTGGGCAAAGCTATCCCTGACCCCTCCCTAAGCATCAAGCAAGGTTGTGTCACGCCCTTCACCACTGCTCGTGGTGCAGAATGTCAACGAGACCTACTGAGTGCGGCTCGTGCCGTCGGTATTGATATCAATACCCCCTACCAAGACCTCCAGCATCATGAACGCCAATGGCTACTTTATGGTGAGCGTGATGACTCACAGGACGCATGGGAAAACGGTGACTGGTACGGAGTCAAAGGATTTTTTGATTGGGTCGAAACCAAATCCTACAAAATGCACGTCCGTGTGTTTCTCTCCCGTTACCGTGCCTATACCGCCTGCACCCACTGCCATGGATCTCGCCTCCAGCCTGAAGCTCTGTGTTTTAAAATCGATGACAAGACCCTCCCGGAGCTCTGGCAAATGCCCGTCAAAGATCTCTCCACTTGGTTTTCTTCTCACATCAAAAATAATGCCTCAAAATCGATTTGCCACGCTCTCGATGAGATCAACTCACGGCTTCACTACCTGTGCCAAGTCGGCCTGACCTACCTGACACTCGACCGGCCCGCTAACACCCTCTCAGGAGGTGAAATCGAACGCGTCAACCTCACCACCTGTCTGGGCGCTGCACTCACCAATACCCTCTTTGTCTTGGACGAGCCCACCGTCGGCCTACACCAGCGCGACATCAACCAGCTCGTCAAGGTCATGCATGACCTGAGAGACAAAGGCAACACCGTGGTTGTCGTAGAACATGAGGAGACCGTCATGCGCTCCTGCGACCACCTCATCGACCTTGGCCCGGCAGCGGGTGAACATGGCGGTAACATTGTCGCAGAGCTCTCAGGTCAACAAGCGCAGCAAAAAACCATCGCCAAAAAATTCCCTGAATCAAAGACCCTTCCTTACCTCTCTGGCTCAGTAAAAATACAAACACCCAGCTCCCGCCGCACCTCAAAACACCAGCTCAAGATCACCGGAGCGAACAGGCACAATATCAGCAATCTCGATTTTAAGTTGCCCCTTGGCATCTTCACCTGCCTGACAGGTGTCTCCGGTTCGGGCAAATCAACCTTAGCCCACGACGTCCTTTATCTCAACCTCGCCAAGCACCTCGGCATTATCAATGCTGACGAGGCTGCCCCGATCAAATCCATTACCGGGCATCACCATTTAAGCTCGGTAGAACAAGTCGACCAATCCCCCCTGACACGCACACCCCGATCCACTCCTGCAGTGCATTCAGGCGCCTTTGATGCTATTCGTCAGCTCTACACCCTTGAAGAGGAAGCCCTCGAGCAGCAACTCACCCCAGGCTACTTCTCATTCAACTCAGGCACAGGCCGCTGCCAGCGCTGCCTCGGCAATGGCTTTGAAAAGGTGGAAATGCAGTTCCTTTCCGACCTCTACATCACCTGTCCTGAATGTGATGGCAAACGATACACCAGCAAGGCTCTGAGCTATAGCTACAACGGACTCAACATCGCCCAAACGCTGGAACTCACCATCACCGAAGCCATCGCTTCAAGCACAGAACATCTCAAAAACACGAGTGGTAAAGAGTCACGGCTACTGAAGAAAATCATCAGCACCTTACAACCCCTCACCGATGTTGGCCTCGGCTATCTTCGCCTCGGCCAACCGCTCAACACCCTCTCCGGCGGCGAATCACAGCGTCTCAAACTCTGCAAAATACTCACCGAAGCACACAAATCCACCTCAAAGCTGCTCATTCTCGATGAGCCCACCACCGGTCTCCACTTCACCGATATCGAAAAACTCCTCGAGGTTTTTCAACGCCTCACCGAAGCCGGGCACACCTTACTAGTCATCGAGCACAACCTCGATGTCATTCGCTGTGCAGACCATATCATTGATCTAGGCCCTGGACCAGGTGCGGATGGTGGCAACATCATCTTCAGTGGTAGCCCAGAAGAAATCCTATCAGAAAAATCCGCCACTGCTGATGCACTTAAGACAACTCACACGGCTTCATCTAAAAAAGCATCTCGATCAAAATCGTCTCAACAGGCCAACAAAAACAACAAAGCTTCGACATCAATTCAGATATCTGGAGCGCGGGAGCATAACCTCAAAAACATCTCTGTGGATATTCCACGTGATGAACTCGTGGTTGTCACCGGCCTTTCGGGTTCAGGGAAATCCACCCTCGCCTTTGATATCATCTTTGCCGAGGGACAGCGTCGCTTCCTGGATTCCATGTCACCTTACGCGCGGCAATTTGCCGGTCAGCTCGAAAAACCCGATGTCGACCGCATCACCGGCCTACCACCGACCGTCGCTATTGAGCAGCGTGTCTCACGAGGAGGAGGCAAATCCACCACCGGCACTGTCACTGAAATTTACCACTTCCTACGCTTGCTCTACGCTAAGCTGGGTATCCAGCATTGCCCGGAATCCGGTGAAGCCGTGATCTCCCAAACCACCGACACCATTGAAAAGCAAATCCGCCAGCTCCGAACCAAACACAAAAAGCTGCTTGTCCTTGCACCCCTGATTCGTGCTCGCAAAGGCTACCACACCGATGTTGCCATCGCGGCAGCCAAGAAGGGCATTAGCCAACTACTCGTTGATGGCAAGCTGATGAACACCGAGGGTTTCCAAGCCCTGAAGCGCTTCCAGCCGCACGATATCTACGCGGTCTGTGATTCTACCGAGCAGGCCCTACAGCTCGGCAAGGGAACCTGTGCCACCCTCACAGAGCAAAGTAAGAAGACAAGCAAGGCTCAGCTGCAAACCTTCAGCTCTGCCCGCGTCTCCCCTGTCACAGGAAAATCCTTCGAGGAGCCTGACCCACACCACTTTTCGTTTAACTCGCACCGTGGCTGGTGCCCCACCTGCAGAGGCTACGGAGCCATCTCCTCGGCCAGAGGGCGCAGCAGCAAACCCGACCAATACAACTCTGAACTCGAAGCTGAAATTCACGAGAATCTCAGCTCATCAGATCCAAGCACACGCCACACTTGTCCTGACTGCGATGGCGCACGCCTGCGTGAAGACTCACGTCACATCCTCATTCATGATCAGCCAATCCACGGCATCAATGCCCTCTCCGTGAACGAAGCCATCAAGGTGCTCGATCAATGGAAATTCAGTGGCCGAGAAAAAATCATCTCTCGCGACATCATTCCAGAAATCATCCAACGCCTGCACTTTCTCGACCATGTCGGCCTAGGTTACCTACAACTGGATCGTTCCGCAGACACCCTCTCAGGTGGTGAATCTCAGCGGATCCGCTTGGCCGCCCAGCTCGGTTCCAACCTACGCGGCGTGCTTTACGTCCTTGATGAGCCCACCATTGGCCTACACCCACGTGACAATGTCAAACTGCTCGACACCCTCGAGTCCCTGCGCCAGCGCGGCAACTCCCTGCTGGTGGTGGAACATGATGATGAAACTATCTCCCGTGCCGATACCCTCATCGAGCTCGGCCCTGGCGCAGGTGTAGAAGGCGGGCAATTGGTCAAACCCGCGATATCGGAGACACCGCGAACAACACGCACTCGCCGCCCCTTACCCAAAGCCAAGGCTGCTAGCGGCTGGCTCAGGCTCACAGGATGCCATGCTAATAATCTAAAGGGCATTGACGCCCGCATCCCTCTCGCACAGCTCACCATACTTACCGGTGTCTCAGGCTGCGGAAAATCTTCGCTAATGCGTGGGTGCCTGTCGCATGCCGCGGGCAATCATGCCTCACAAACAACAAACTATAGCTCCAAGTCAGGATTTAATAATATCAAAGCCTGCTTTGAAGTGGATCAATCCCCGATTGGCAAAACCTCCCGCTCCTGCCCCGCCACCTATGTGAAGGTCCTCGACACCATCCGCCAACTTTTTGCCCAGTTACCCGAGGCACGGGCGCGTGGTTTCACCGCCTCACGCTTCTCCTTCAACAACAAAGAAGGCCAATGCCCAGAATGCAAAGGCAATGGCCGGATCAAACTTGAGATGGACTTCCTTCCCACCACATGGGTCCACTGTGAAGCCTGCCAGGAGATGCGCTACAACGCTGCTACACTAGACATCCGCTATAACGGCAAAAACATGGGTGAAGTCTTAAGAATGAATATCCGTCAGGCTGCCGAATTTTTCAGCGCCGTGCCCAAACTTCGCCGCACACTTAGCTTACTCTCCGACACCGGCCTCGGCTACCTCCAGCTCGGTCAGCCCAGCCCCACCCTTTCAGGCGGTGAAGCGCAGCGCATCAAACTTGTTTCCGAACTCACCAAAGGGCGGGCCAGAATTAGCGGCAGCAAAGCCTATCATGCTAATCTCTACCTGATTGAAGAACCCACCATCGGCCTGCACCAGCAGGATGTCGACAAACTCATCGATGTGCTTCATCGCCTCGTTGATGAAGGCCACACGGTGGTCGTCATCGAGCACCACACCGCCATCATGGCAGAGGCGGACTACCTCATCGACATCGGACCTGAAGCTGGGGAGCAAGGTGGCCGCATTGTCAGCCAAGGCACACCCGAGCATGTCGCCCGCTCAAAAACCTCACACACCGCCCCATTCCTCAAGCAAGCATTATCCAGCAGGTGAGCCGTGATAGGCCGGAAATTGTTTTCAGCTCGAGCCCACAACATCTCCCACCACGAGAGCATTGCCCATCAGAAAATCAGCGGCACTCATTCGGCGTGAGCCATCCGGTTGCACAGACTCAATCACGATCGAACCCTGGCCGCAGGCAATGGACAATAACCCATCCGTGCTCAGCACCTGACCCGGTTTGCCGCCTTGTTCACTCACCTCAACCTGCGGGAAAATCTTCAATCTACGTTGACGGCCTTTATTATCCACGAATGCGGTCGAGGTGCCCGGCCACGGCTCATAGGCTCGGATACGGCGTTCCAAAGCCTCGGCCGTTAGTGTCCAGTCAATCTCACCATGTTCCCGCATTAGCTTGGAGATGTAACTGACTTTTTCAGGATCCTGTGGTTCACGCTGGGCACTGCCATGCGCAAGCTGGCTGAGTGCCTCATGGAGTGCTTCAGGCGCGATTTCTGCTAAGCGGTCATGCAGCTCACCCCCTGTCTCATGTTTGCCGATGGGCGTCTCCTTCTTGAGGATGACATCGCCGGCATCCAGGGCCTTGACCACATGCATCACGGTGATGCCCGTATGGCTGTCACCCGCATCAATGGCCGCCTGGATACAGGCTGCCCCACGGTACTTGGGCAGCAGTGAGGCATGCAGATTAATACAGGCAAGAGATGCAATATCGAGTAGCGCCTGCGACAAGATCTGGCCATAGGCCATCACCACAATCACATCGGGCGCCATCGCCTTCAGTGCTTTGAGGAAACTTTTTTCTCGAGCTGACTCAGGTTGCATCACCGGAATACCTTGACCCTGTGCTAGATCCTTAATCGCTGGAGCCGTGAGCACCTGCTTCCTTCCTACCGGCTTGTCCGGCTGAGTCACCAGGGCTACCAGCTCATAGGATGCTGGTTCAGAGTTGGGGTTAGATTTGGAGTTGGAGTTAGATTGAGCTCCATCATCAGCAACAAGCAAGGACCGTAATGAGGACAGGGCAATATCTCCCGTGCCCATGAAAACGATTCGAAGCTTAGCCATGCCTTGTCTTTAACCCTACGCCTGCCATTACCAAACTCCAAAATTTAAAAAGCTGCCAAAATCATCAGTCACCCGTGCACCAAGCACTTTGCCAAAAAAGTCACTTTTAGAAGCTCACCCCATGTACCTGCTTAAGTCCAAAGTTCCATGTGTAGCGGTGATTTGGTTTGAATGTCTTATACCCAGTGACCGGGCTGATCTGCTCAGCGGCAACCGCATACTTATAAGCACCTGACTTCAAATAAAGCTTACGATGAGCACCTGCAGGGACATCAACAAAACGACTTTCAGGCCCATCAACGCCAACAACAATATCTCGATTGGAATGATTGTGTATTGTCACCTGTGGTTTCAGCACCACTTTTCTCGACGGCTTCGGCCTGAGACTGGGGTGTGTGTAAGAGCAGGAAACCACTAGCAAGCCGCTGAACGCGACAAGCAGTAAGGTGAAATGCTGAAACGTCTTCTTCATCCCGGGGCTGTGCTCTTAGGCACGATCTATGCCCCTCAGTCCTGACCTGACGATCACCTAAAAGTACAAGGTGTAACTACGCTTGGCTTCAAGCTCCTTGTATTTTGAGATCGGACGGAAACCTTCTGCGACTGCGCTGTACTTGTAAGTGCCGGGCTTGACCTTGACCGATTCACTCGACCTCGCAGGCACAGTGATATCTCTACGTCCCGGGTCACCTAAACGCTCGAGGCGAACCACAATGGGCCGGTATAATTTATTACTCAGTTTCAGGCGAGTCGTCTCACCCTGAGTGGCCGCCCCAGCACTTCCGGAGCTACTTCCGGACACACTACCAGAGGACGGGCTTACTGAACTGCATGAGCTAATCAGTAAACCGGCAAAAGCAAGGCTTACAAGGGCAACAAGAGAAGGTAATCTTTTCATCATTTAGAAGCGAGGTACGTTGACGCTATGGGTGTAGTGAATGCCATAATCCTTAAGGATATCTCCACGTGTCATGCCCCCTTTTTCGGTCATGACAAGGCCACGCTCTGAGAGAACCGTCATGCTTATCTCGACTCCGACCAGCTGACCATCCTCAGCAACCTCTGTTGAACCAGAATCTGCTTTTGAGAATATACCATTACCTTTGATGACGAGAGAATGATACTGCTGCGTTCCTGTATTTTGACCAATGGTAAAACGCTTTACCCCGTTGGATCTTTGCACGAGGAAAGTCACCGTCAGCTCATAAATATTTTCAGCCAGCACATTTTCAGCGGTAAAATCCAAGGCATCCGTGAATTGGTTCACTGCCGGTGCAACTGGGGCTGTTAAATTAACTTGGCCGAGAAGATGCGTAAACGTTGCATCCGGATCAACCAAGTGCCGATACAGCGTGAAGCTAGGGAACGCCCCTACAGCATTAGCCGCCGTGCCTGAAATTTGATCTCGGTAGGCCAATCTGTAACTAAGCGCTGAAACATCACCGCCATTATCATTCGTTCCGCCAATGTCTCCATCATAACGATCGGGGGCACCGGTGAAAAAGATCAGCCTTGGAGCGTTGGTGATTTTTTTATTTGCCGGACCAACAAGCGTTGTATTTGCAGCATTGTCAGCTACTAGCTTCGGCTCAACCTCGGCATACAACCACATATTGTCACTACCGTCCGCACGAGCCACCATCGCTTCAAAGTCCTTGGTAATGGCATCCAAGGCCTCCTTGGCCTGACGGCCTGCAACCACCTTATCACGGCTACCTTTATAACCATCCATGGAGACGCCGGTCATGAAGGTGACCATGCCTAATAAAATCACAGTGACCGACATCGCGACCATCAGCTCGAGCAAGGTGAAACCCTTTGCCTTGGCTGATGGGTGGGGAAATAAATGACTTTTCATGATTGGTGAATGATTGGGTAAAAAAGAAGAAAGTCCTTAGCGTATCACCGCCATGTTTTTGGTCGCAACTGGCTTACCAAGGGCGTCAGGGTCTGAGTCAGCATCACCACTGTCACTAACGCTGAAACTAGCGCTATTGATGTAAGACCACAGGGGTGGTTTGACCTCGTAAAATTGAGCTCGAAAGGCAAGCACTGGATCGACAAACTGGCTAAAATCACCCGTGTAAGAGGCTCCACCTGCATTGTAAACGTGCCATGGATTCGATGGAATCTCCAAACTCCCATCGGTGCTGTTCGTTCGCAATTGCAACAGTTTTACGTAGTAGACTTTGCCCTCGAGAACACCAGGGACCAGCTCTGCCTGAATTTTGCTATTGTCGACAGTATCATTCAATCTTCTCACCGAGGTTTGAATGACATAATTTACCCCTGGTGTGCCAGGGTTGGCAGCATTGTATGGGTAGGGATTGAGCGTGCCATCGGTGCGAACACTATTGGGGTTGCCACGATACTGGTAAACCAGCACTGGCAAATTGCTATCTTCGTGAGTGAACCTGACCCAATAATACGTTTTCTCTATGGGGCTTGAGTAGACATCATCGTTTTTGATCGTCGTCAGCTCAAGCTCCAGTGCGTTGGTCAGACGGTCCGCTGCCTTGGCGCTGAGCGATTTGTCGATTCCCTTGATAGAGGGCCCAAAGACCACCATGAATGAGGAAATCATGACGGCCATCATGCCCATCGCAATAGCGACCTCAACGAGGGTGAACCCAGGATTCTTGTTGAAAGACTTTTTTTGAGTAACTTGTTTTTTCATATCGGCGAATGATGCTTGAGGGCTTAGAAAAATACTTGGTCAGGATGGCGAAAGACCGCGGTGCGTCCATTCTTCCAGATCACAAACCCGCCGACATTTCTTTCACCAGCACCACTGGCAGGAATGGGCTCGGTGGAACCGGGAGGCAGGCTGCCCGCTCTGATGACAAAGCGCGGCACGTCGTTGCCGTAATCGTTACCGTTGGTTGGCGGCGGCGAGGTGATAATACCTTGAGAGTTGAATTCATAGGTACGGCAGTTTTGCACCGCTCCACCCGGAAGAGCTCCACTTGATTGGATAGGGTTCGGTGCCGTGCTCCTATTACTCAAAACAAGCGAGTAGAAAACACCCTCGGGAAGCTTGACCCCCTTAGTGGCAGTGACCCAATTACCATCCGTATCTTCATACTGCACCACCATATAACGAAGGTTACGCTCACGGTTGAGGTTATCCGTGCGGGTATCAGCATGCATCATCACCCTTGTATTCGTGCCTTTCTCGATAGCGAGTGCTCTGGCCTGAGAAAACACCCCTTGCGCAATCGGAATAGCGGCCGAAACTCCGCTCGCCTTACTGAAGTTTTTGATACCATAGGAACCAATGGTCATCAGCGTTGCCATGATCGAAAGGACGACCAGCAGCTCAAGCAGCGAATAACCAGCAGCATGTAAAGGTGCTTGGCGGCATGGAGGATTGATTATCGTGGTCGTTCTCATGGTGATTCTCATGGTCGTCGTGGGATCTGATGTTTCCTTAATGAAGCCCGCCAGTATCCAAGTCGCCTTCAAGCAGCCTTGATAGAGCATGCCATAAGCTCGGCGATCTCTTGTGAATTTAATCGAATGAGCATAGGATGAAAGCTTCTTTTCAACTACATGTAGCTCAAATCCGAACTGACCGCAAGCATTCATTGTAAATACATCGTCAATGAGCTCTGCTTCTCTGATGAAGCCCCTATCTGCCTGAGGATAGTATACGTGCTGTGGCATCTACATGCCGGCTTCAAACAAATCAATCGATATGCTTGGTCGAGTCTTCTCCTGAGTCGGCCCGATCAGGCTTACGGCGCCAAAAACGGGTCACATCAAAGCCAAAATAACGCAGACAGGCGATCAAAACAGCGGCTGCCGTGGCCTCATCCAAATTCCCCACAATAGGAAAATTATCAGGAATCAGCTCGATAACGCCCCAGGTCGGGTTCAGCAGGTAAAATCCACAAAAGAGGGCGATTAGCGCCACGAAGAATCCTTTCATTGTTCAATCATAACCAGCTTACCGCAGGGCGCAACCTCTGAAAGAGGCCTACCCAAAGACGACAAACCATCAAACAGATCTGAAGCCAGCAATGTCAACATAAAGCCTAGTGCTAGAGTCAGATCCAAAAAACCAGATTCCAGAGCAAACTTACCGCGATCTCAACAGACTCAAGGATGATTAGAAATCAATCCCCTTGAGCCATGATAGTTGCAGGCGCTAGCTACTAAAACCTGAACGGATTTTACTTCTTAGCGCTTTTTTTGGCTGCCTTCTTCGCTGTTTTTGCTGTCTTTTTCGTCGCTTTTTTAGCCGCTTTTTTAGCCGGCACTTTGACAGCGCTTACATCGATTAAGTCAGAAGCACCATTTGAGGCCAATTTGTCCTCTGCAAGCTCTTCCTCTTCATCCATTTCTTCTTCCATACCCCCCCCGGCACCGAGAATAAAGGCAAGATCATCCATCGCCAGACTCGTGGCAAAGCCCTCATCACCGAGAACGTTGGTAACAAGCTGGGTCTTCTGATGCTGAAGGATACGGATTTTCTCCTCAACGGTTTCGCGAGTGAGTAAGCGGTAGGCGATCACCTTGTTTTTCTGGCCAATCCGGTGAGTACGGTCAATGGCTTGGTTTTCAACCGCGGGGTTCCACCATGGATCGTAAAGAATCACATAAGATGCCGATGTCAGGTTGAGACCTGCACCACCCGCTTTGAGCGAGAGCATGAATACGGATGCATCTTTGGTAGTCTGGAAACTTTCGATGACACCCTTGCGGTCCTTCGTTTGCCCGGTCAGGTAATGGAACGGGCGACTCTCCACTTCAAGGCGTGCCTTAATGATATCGAGCATCGATACAAACTGAGAGAACACCAACACCTTGTGACCCTCCTCACGGAGTTGATCAAGCAGGTAGAACAGGGCCGTCATCTTGGCACTTTCTTCCTTGAGGAACTTAGGGTCAATCAAGCCAGGGTGACAACAGATCTGGCGAAGACGCATAAGCCCCTGAAGAATAGCGAAGGAGTTCTTTTTCACCGCTTCGTCAGAATCAAATCCTAACAAGGCTTTCTGAATCCTCTTCAGTTCTGCCTTATACATTTCAGCCTGCACGCCTTCCATCTCAGCAAAGACTTCTTCCTCGGTCCGAGGGGGAAGATCCTTGGCGACTTGAAGCTTGGTCCGGCGTAATAGGAACGGACGCAATCGCGAGGCAAGGCGGCTTTGTGCACCGGGATCCTTACGTTTATCAAAGCGTTTCTTAAAGTAGGCTCGGCTACCAAGGACACCTGGCATCGCAAAAGCCATGAGGGACCACATGTCCATCAAGCGGTTCTCGATCGGTGTGCCCGTGAGCACCAGGCGGTTTTTGCAGTTAAGGTCGCGAGCCGCCTTGGCTGCCTTAGAATCAGGGTTTTTAATTTGCTGACCCTCGTCGAGGATACTGGTCAACCACTTCACCTTCGCGAGTTCTTCTCCACAAAGGCGGAGCTGAGCGTAGTTGAGCACAAAGACATCAACTTCTGTCTCAAGCACTTTTAAGTCAAGGTCATCACGGGTGCGTAGAATCTTAACCCGCAATTCTGGGGCAAACTTTTCACACTCAGAATGCCAGACATCGATCACGGACTTAGGACATACCACAAGGGACGGTGCCACTTTGTCCATGCCACCCTTGTCTTTGGCCTCCTCTTCACGAAGCCACAGCAGGTAGGTAATGGATTGGATGGTTTTACCCAGTCCCATGTCATCGGCCAATAATCCACCAAAGCGGTTAGTGGCGAGGTAAGCAAGGAAGTGGAATCCTTCGACCTGATATGGACGCAGTGTCGCCTTCAGGGCCTTAGGCACTGGCGGCTTAACCTCGATTTGAATTTCACGTGCACGGTCTTTAATTCGCTTCCACGCTTTAGGATCAAAGACTTCAGCCGCTTTTGGATCTGCCAGCTGCAGGGCGTGCATGCGGTGGGTCTCACCAGTTAGGTCAAACGGATCAAGTCCCAAACGGGTCACTGCATCACGCTGATCGGCATCGAGTTTAATCTCTAAGCGCATCCAGCCGCCATCATCCATGCGGACATATCCACCGCGCGCAGCTACCAAAGAGCGAATCTGGGCATTACTCAGAGTAACACCCTCTACATCGATCACAATACGTAGGTCGAACCAGTCAATCTCTTGATTAACCACTTCGAAGCGAATGGCAGCGGTGACAGGGTCAGCAAGAAGCGTTTGCAACTTACCGTCCATCTGGGAGACTAATGACTCGGGCAGTGCCTTGGCCCACTCAGAAAACCTCTCGGGGAACTGCTTGGTGATTCTCGACTTAAAGGCGTCAAGTTTTTCATCATAGGTGAGTCCCATCTGAGCTAATAAGCCGGGCACAGGATAAAGTTCTTCACGCGCAAAGCGCAGTAAGCGCTTACCCTTCACAGGCTGCTGCTCGACAAGCTCCCACTCATCTTTGATGCGCTTTTCCTCGCGGCGCTCTTGCTTCTCGAGTGCTCTGACGTCGATGACGAGGTGCTCTGTTTCCGCTGCTGTCAGACCTTGCTCGAGCTTCATCTTAAAGCGCGGGTATAGATCAAGATCGGTGACGCGCTTGCGCAATGACTGCGGTAAGCTAGAGCCGATTTTTCTCAGAAATTCTACACCTTCAAGACTATCGATGACATCCTTGGGAATGTGATAGCGTGGCTGAATATCCGTCTCGCTAAGCCAACGAGGAGGACCAGGGAATACCGTTTCATCAGATTGGTAAAGCACCTCACGACCAGGCAATAGGCGCACCGAGTGTGTGACATGCTCACCCTCAGACGTTACCAACTGCAGCGCAAAAGAGGCTGGCATGTAGGGATCATCTTCACAGATCCAGCGCAATGGTTTGCTGACGACATTGAATTCACGTTCATCGAGGTTAACCACATAACCCTTCAGCGCAGGCTGCCTGAAAATTCGGTTCATGAACTGACACGATGCCTCGTTATCAAGATCAATGCGGGCGTCACCTTCGACCTGATAGAAACCAAGAAACTGATCCCAAATCAACTGACTAGGTGCATCCATGCGCAATGCGGCATCCGCGAACAATGCTACAAAACGGTCAATGTCTGTCTTTTCACGAAGTGGTAGCCACTCGCCATTCTGAGTTCCCTCTCGATATTCTACCCTTGCTTCGTTGATCGTTGAAAGCAGACGGAAGGCCGCATAGACGGGCTTGTCCATCGGAGGGCGCTCGTTAACACTCTCGATGCGGTCGTACCAAGCAGCGACTTCTCGCTCCCGCTCCCACTCGTGCATCTTCTTTTGAACCGCCTCTAGATCGGTAATCGCATTGAGGAATTCAGCATAGGGGAGCTTTTTCTTGTAAAAGGCGTAGGCAATATAGTTCCAGAACTCAAGAATGTCTCCAGGAGGCATCGGCCATAGCTCTAGCGGATCATAGCTAACAATTTCCCAGCGTGGGTTGAGTCGAACCAAGTCGTGATCATGGATTTCGCCTTCGATCACGTAACGACGATAACGCTTTTCCAGCTTATTGACGAATTCAGCTTCGCTATCATCGAGCTCACGATCCAGCTTTTCTTCAATGACGTCGATGATTGGAGTGTCATCGAACTCGTTCGGGCTTTCCGGTAAATCTTCACCACGATGCATCCGCTCCATCATGGTCGCATACATGCATGCTCCGGCTATGATCTCGTCCTCCGCCGTGCAGCTTCCAAACCAGCGGTTGCCTTGAAGGCGCAGACTTGTGCGGAAAGTCCCCGTGGAGTCTTCTACCCTACCTTGAATGAAAAGATGATTGCCAAAAATCTGCGTAACCGCGCCATCGTCTTGCAATGCCTCTCCTCGGACGCGTGATTTTTCTGGAAAACTATTAAGAAAATTGAGTGTTGCTCTGTCTGGATTCATTCCGTTTAAAACCTGATTAAAAATAGGGCTGGGTAAGGGGTGGGATATATGATGTTAGCTACAGCGGAAAAAGCCCCCTTACAGATAACAAACAATGTGGATTTAGTGTCCAAAAACTATGAGCGTGTCTACTTTAGGAATTTTTCCTGTCGTCAAACTGCCCAGCACTTGGGGGGGATAGTTTATAACTCGTTTTTCACTATGCGCAATAAAAAGCGTCATCGAAATACACTTTATCTTTTCAATGAAGCCATTCTCGCTTGATCTTAAGGGGTGTGAGCGATCAATAACAGACTCGGATCTGGCTCCTGCGCTCAATTTTATGCGCTGAATACTAACGCGTTTGGTCAACCAACCAGGACAGATAGCCCGCCGAACCATCCGCCACTGGAAGCGCGATAATTTCCGGCTCATCATAAGGATGCAGGCTAGACAACTCCCTGCTCAGCCCGAGGAAAGCGTTACGGCTTGTCTTGATGACTAGCATAAACTCCTCCTCTTGGCATAGCTTCCCTTCCCAGCGGTAGATTGACTCCATGGCCGGCATGATATTAATACACGCTGCGTATTGCCTTTCCACCAAATGTGTGCCAACTTGTCGCGCCTTCTCCCTGTTGGGAAAGCAGCATAATACCACGAGAGCTTCAGTCATCGTCCGCATCTTAATCAACCCAGCCATTTTCCGCAACGAAATCCCGCCGACTATGAAATCCGGTTTCCTCGACAAACTCATCACTCGCCTTGACCAGGTCGAACCTGAGGACGTGCAGCGGCTCATCATGCGCCTTGTCAGAGAGAAAGGTTTTCTCGAGAATGTCTTTGAGGCCTTACAGGAGGGCGTGATGATCCTCGATCCAGACGGCCTGATCACTTACGTCAACAAGGCCTGCCTACGTATTTTCGGAATCGACCCCGTCACCAGCATTGGCCAAGCCCTCTCCGCTACCGTCCGTGGCTTCGAATGGGATAAACTCGCTGATCCAGGTCGTATCGTTAGCCGCGATATGGAAATCCTCTACCCGGAACAGCGTTATCTCAACTTTTACCTCTCCCCCATTCAGGGTGAAGTAGAAAGCGAGGAACACATGCTTGGTTATGTTTTGCTCGTGCGTGATATTACCCGCTCACGCCAAAAGGCGGAAGAAAATGTAGAGAGTGAAAAGCTCAACGCACTGACTCTCCTTGCTGCTGGCGTTGCCCATGAGATCGGCAACCCACTCAACGCACTCGATATCCACCTTCAATTACTTGAGCGCAAAATCAAAAAACTTGATAGTGAGCAACAGCAGAGCCTAAGCCAGCACTTAGAAACAGCCCATGGTGAGATTCGCCGGCTCGACACGATTCTCAAACAATTCCTGCAAGCCATCCGGCCAACGCAGCCTGAACGTGAATCGTTGCAGATACACGACTTACTGCGTGACACCCTCACTCTGATTGAGCCAGAGCTCGAAGAGCGCAACGTCAAGGTCAGCCTTGATCTTGCCTCGAGTGCTCCCCTACTGCCTCTCGATGGAGGCCAGATTAAACAAGCTCTTTATAACCTTCTTAAAAACGCCTTTCAGTCTCTACCTGCCAGTGGTGGCCACATCGAGATTTCATCTCGTGTCAATGATTACGAGCTCACCCTCACCATTCGTGATCACGGCTCCGGGATTCCTCCGGAAATCATGGGTTCCCTATTTGAACCCTATCAGAGCACCAAAAAATCAGGGGG